>Ga0210380_10000341_pt1 | contig 21890 bp, 16 predicted proteins | sample PLM4_5_coexredo_FD_155476 | JGI IMG/M metagenome (GOLD analysis project Ga0210380, IMG submission 155476) | Groundwater sediment microbial communities from an aquifer in East River, Colorado, USA - PLM4_5_coex redo | ecosystem: Environmental > Terrestrial > Soil > Riparian zone | place: USA... | reverse complement strand
CTACTGTGCTCCATTGGCATGACGTTGGCCCAGACTCGATCTGGTTCGCCCGGCGATGGGCCGGCCACTCAAGGTATCGGGTTGATTCGGAATGAACCGGGTGCATACACGGGCTACACGCTGCTATCTCCGCTTCAATCCACATCCACATATCTGATCGACATGAACGGGCGCGTCGTAAATACCTGGGCGACGGATTCCACGCCGTCCAGCATCGCGTATCTTCTCGAAAGCGGAAACCTGATTCGCGCGGGTCTCGCGCCGAATCCGCCTTTCGGAACTACCGCTGGCGGTGGCGGAAAGATGCAGGAGTTCAACTGGAACGGTGAACTGGTTTGGGATTTCACGTATGGCACGCCCACGTCAACGCAGCATCACGATTTCACCAGACTGCCGAATGGGAACGTGTTGATGCTCGTGAAGGAAAAGAAGTCGCCCGAAGAAGCCATAGCCGCCGGACGCATTCCATCCACTGCCCAAGGAACTACGGTACAGCCCGACAGCCTGATTGAAATTCGTCCCATGGGAAAGAATGGAGGGGAAGTTGTCTGGGAATGGCATCTGTGGGATCACCTGATTCAGGATGTCGACAAGGCCAAGGCGAACTTTGGAGATGTCGCCGCGCATCCCGAGCTCGTCGACATCAATTACAACGTCGTGGCCGGTACACGCGCGAACCCGGACTGGACGCACTTCAATGCCGTCACATACAACGCGGATCTGGATCAGGTCCTGGTGAGTCTGCGCAATTTCAGCGAAGTCTGGATCATCGATCACGGCACCACCACTCGCGAAGCCGCGAGCCATACGGCAGGGAAGCGTGGCAAAGGCGGGGATCTGCTGTATCGCTGGGGAAATCCGCGTGTGTATCGCGCCGGAACCGCCGAGGATCAGCGGTTGTACGGACAACACAATGCTCAGTGGATTGCCAGAGGGCTCGAGGGCGCCGGACATCTGCTCATCTACAACAATGGAGACACGCGGCCCGGCACGAAGTATTCCAGCGTCGAAGAAATAGTCCTGCCGATCGATGCAAATGGCCGCTATTCCATGGGCAACGACAAGAAGTACGGACCGGCACAATCCGTATGGAGCTACTCGGCGCCAAATCCCGCCGACTTTTACTCTGTGAACATTTCCGGCGTGCAGCGGTTACCCAACGGCAACACCCTGGTTTGCGCGGGAGCGCCGGGGATTGTTTTTGAAGTCACGCCACAGAAGAAAGTCGTATGGCAGTACAACCTGCCGGCCTTCGGCGGACGCGGCGGAGCAAACGCTCGACAGGTTTTCCGCGCCTACCGTTTTGGTACGGATTTCGCGGGTTTTAAGGGCAAAACGCTCGTGGCCGGGAAGTCCCTCGAAGAATCCGCCCATTAACTGCGCACGCCGCAGACGGGGTGGTGGCTCAAATTCAACTGAAAGAATTTTCGATCATGAACAACCACCCCGGCGCTTCGCGCCACCCCTCCTGGCCAGGAGGGGCGATCGCCCGATTTGGCAGGTAAATTCGCCACCCCATTCAACCGTAATTGGTACCTAGACTTATCGGCTCTTGTGACGCCCCTCCCACTGTGATAAAAGGTCAACGTTAAAAGGTATGTCATCGACTGTAAACTGTTATGCAAACTAAGGTTTCAACTATGAAGCGTTTCCTTTTTCTGTGCACCGCACTTGCACTCCTAACAGGCTATCCGGCAGTACTCAAAACTGAGGCACTTTTGCAGTCGGGAGCCGCTGGCGCGGCCGCACCCGCAGCGCAGGCAGACGCGCAAAAGGCCATGCTGACGACGTATTGCTTCAGCTGCCACAACTCCACCGCCAAAATGGGTGGACTGGCACTGGACGCGTTGAATCTCAATACCGCGACCAACGATGCGGTAGTTTGGGAAAAAGCAGTTCGGAAATTGCGAGGGCGACTGATGCCGCCTCCCGGCTCAAAACAGCCGGACCAGAAGGATATCGATTCTTTTGTCGGTTGGATGGAAACTCGACTCGACAGCAACACCACGGGACCAAAAGCCGGATATGTGCCGATTCAGCGGATGAGCCGCACCGAATATATCGCAGCGGTGAAGGCACTCGTCGGCGTAGACGTGAAGTCCAAAGACATACTTCCTCAGGATACGCAGATTGGCGGCTTCGACAATATCGCAGCCGGACTCAGTGTTTCTCCATCGTTTGTCGAGCAGTACGTCGAATCGGCGCGCGTGATCGCAAAACAGGCTGTCGGGGATCCGAGCCTGGATAGCGTGACCTACCCCGTGGCTGCGAATCGTGGAACCGAAGCGATGCCGCTCGGTCTTCGCGATGGTGCAATGAGGTTCAAGCACAACTTCCCGGCGGACGGCGAGTATCGCATCAATGTGCTGTTCCCGGACCAGACGCTTGGTCTCTATCTTGGAAGTCTTCAGAACGAATCCACGATGGTCTTTATGATCGACGGCAAGATCCTGTTCAAGAAGCCCATCGGGGGAATCGACGATCTCACTCTGAACAATCGTAAAGCCGGTGACGGCCGCGCTCAGATCCTGGAGCGATTCCGAAAGGTTCCCCTTCAGCTTCAGGCCGGTGTTCACGAAGTGATCGTTGGCTTCATTGATCGTTCCAGATTTGAATCGACCAGCTATCTCGCAGGCGGAGGAGGCGGCCTTCCCACGTTTACCTCCATCGAGATTAACGGACCTTACAAGACGACCGGTGTTTCCACCTTGAGTCGCAGTCTCATCTACGTATGCGATCCTAAAAAAGCGGGAGAGGCACCCTGCGCCAAACAGATTACGGAAAACCTGGCGAGGCGCGCTTTCCGTCGCCCTGTCACCGAAGCGGATACCGCCCGCTTGATCCCCTTCTATGAAGCGGGACGCAAGGAAGGCGGAAGCTTTGATGACGGCATTGAGCGCATGGTCGCCGCCGTTCTCGTCAGCCCGGAATTTCTCTATCGCGCGATTCGCGGACCTCAGGGGACGAAAGCCGGCGCGGAGTTTGCACTCACCGATTTCGAACTGGCAACACGGTTGTCGTACTTCCTCTGGAACACCGGACCGGATGAAGAGCTGTTCAAGCTGGCATCCACGAAGGAATTGAGCAAGACCGCCGTACTGGATGCTCAGGTTAAGCGCATGCTTGCAGATCCCAAAGCTTCCAGCATCGTGAACAGCTTCGCGATGAAGTGGCTGGGACTGAGCAATCTCGATTCAATCAAGCCGGACACTCAGATCTTCAGCGGGTTCAACGACCAGCTGAAGAAAGACCTGGTTACCGAAGCCGAAACGTTTATTCAAAGCGTCCTGCTCGAAGACCGGCCGATTATCGAATTGCTGACATCCAACCAGACTTTTCTGAATGACCGTGTGGCTCGCCACTACGGCATCAATAATGTGACGGGTTCCCAGTTCCGATGGGTCACGCTCACCGACAAGAACCGACTGGGCCTGCTGGGCAAAGGCGCGGTGCTCATTAAGACGTCGTATCCGGATCGCACATCGCCGGTTCTTCGCGGCGCATGGGTCCTCGACAAGATACTTGGAACGCCTCCGACACCTCCGCCGCCGGGAGTGGAAACCGACCTCTCGCAGCGCGTCGGCGAAACTCCGAAAACGGTTCGGGCGCGACTGGAGCAGCACCGCGACAAGGCCACCTGCCGGCAGTGCCACGGAGTGATCGATCCCATGGGATTGGCTCTGGAAAGCTTCGATGCCGTCGGTCAGTTCCGCACAGTGGATCGTCAGGCTGCCAATTCACCGCTCGACGTGAGTTCCGTGCTTCCGAATGGTGTGGCGATCAACGGTCCCATCGAATTGCGCGATCAGCTGGCTGCAACTCCAGCGAAGTTTGCTCAGGCTTTTGCCGAGCATCTGATGATGTATGCCGTGAACCGTGAACTGCAGTACTTCGATATGCCTCAGGTTCGAGGCCTGGTCCGCAATGCGGCCAAAGACAATTACACGCTGTCTTCAATCGTTCTGGGTATTGTCCATTCCGACGCCTTCCGCAAGCAGGGCGCCACAACTGTTACCACGCCAGCCGCGCCGAAGGTTGCGGAAAACAAGTAGGGCTTAAAAGGAGATAATTCATGTTTATTACCAAAAAACATCTCTCTCGCAGAACGGTGCTGAAGGGCGCCGGAGTCACAATGGCTTTACCATTCCTGGAAGCCATGGTTCCCGCAGCCACCGCGATGGCGCAGACCGCTGCGTCCGGGAAGCCTCGGGCCGGATTCTTTTATATTCCTCACGGTGCAATTCAAGGCAACACCGCCCATGGTCCAGCAATGGACAAGTGGACGGCGAGCGGTTCCGGCGCGAGTTTCAAATTGAATACGATCATGCAGCCGCTGGAGCCTTTCAAGAAGTACGTCTCGACAATCGGAAACCTGGAGAATGCGGCCAGCGCGGGATCGGTGCACGTCCGAAATCCCGGAACCTGGCTGAGATGCAACGATCCGGGCACGAGCATCGACCAGTTGATAGCCAAGAAGATCGGTCAGGAGACGACGATTCCGTCTCTGGAAATATCTTCGGAAACCACGAATCAACAGGCAGCCGGAGGCGGTGTCGCCACCGCCGCCACAGTCGCGTTTCGTGACGCCAACTCCCCATTGCCGATGGAGTTCAACCCGAAGAAGGTCTACAACCAGCTGTTTGGCGTGACCACGCCCAAGGAACGCGTACTCAACGCCCGCCAGTCCGACAGCCTTCTCGATTTGATTCTGGATCGGACCAAGACACTTCAAACGGAGTTGGGTGCCGCAGATCGCGCGACTCTCGATGGATACCTGGAAAGCGTCCGTGAAATCGAACGGCGAACTCAGCTGGTCGCCAATATCGATATTTCCAATATGAAACTTCCCGTGCGGCCGGTCGGGCAACTGGATGAATTCGACAAGCAGGTCGATCTTCTTTTCGATCTGATCACCATTGCCTATCAGGCGGACCTGACGCGCGTTATTTCCTACGTCATGGTCGCGGAAGGCACGAACCAGACGTACAACCACATCGGAGTTCCGGATTCGTTCCACCCTGTCTCGCACCATGCCAACGACATTGAGAGAATCAACAAGCTGGTGAAAATCCAGACCTGGCATATGGACCGGTTTGCCGCATTCCTGAAAAGGATGTCGGAAATTCCCGATGGCGACGGTTCGATTCTCGATCACTCGGTGTTCATGTACGGATCCAACATGGGCAACAGCGACCAGCACAACAACTATCCGATTCCGACAGTCCTCGTCGGCGGCGGAAGCGGCAAGATGAAGCAGGGCGGACAGCACATCGTGAATCCGGACCGGACGCCGTTTGCCAACGTGCACGTGACTCTGCTGAACAAGTTTGGTATCGAACAGGCCAAATACGCCGACAGCACGGGCTTGATCTCAGCGCTGTAATATCACAGGAGGCAATCGTTGAATCGCAGACAAGTACTCCAGGGAGCAGCAACCGGCATGCTCTCGTTATGGGCAGCCCCTCTGCTTCGAGCCCAGCAACGCGCTGGCGAAATACAAATATCCGCAAGTCGAGTGACGGATAAACTTTCGGTGCTCGATGCAGGCGGCACCAACGTTGTCGCTTTCTCTACCGGCGATGGTCTTCTGCTGGTCGACAGCGGAGTTCCAAAGATTGGCGATTTGCTCGTTAATGTACTGCAGAAAGTTTCCACCAATTCCAAGGTGAACACTCTGTTCAATACCCATTACCATCTCGACCACACTGGGAATAACGAGCAGTTCGCGGCAACAGGCGCAAAGATCATCGCGCACACGAACACACGTCAGTGGATGTCCACGGACTACTGGGTGCCTTCGGAAGAGCGCTACGAGAAGGCACGACCGCAGGCCGCCTGGCCGACGGAAATTTTCTTCAATACCGAATCGATCAAGGCCGGCGGGGAACAGATCGAATATGGCCACATGGTGACCGCCCATACCAGCGGCGACATCTACGTGCATTTCAAGGATTCCAATATCCTCGTTGTTGGAGATATCGCATCGCCGGTGAAAGATCCGGAACTGGATTGGCCAACCGGCGGCTGGATCGGCGGACGTGTCGATGCCATGGATCTGTTGCTGAAACTCAGCAACGCGCAGACGAAAATCGTTCCGGGTACCGGTCCCGTGATGACGTTCGCGGAATTCAAAGCCGAACGCGACTTGATGGAAGTGGTCCGGCAGCGGCTGTTCAAACAGGTTCTTGCAGGAGACGGTCCTCAGGACATGCTGGAAGCGGGAGTGCTAAAAGGCCTCGCACGAACCTGGAAGGATCCCTACAAATTCATCTATGCCGCATGCAAAGGTATGTGGGGGAACAATAACAAGCTGGACCAGAGTGTTGTCTAGCGTCGCGTCGACGCTAATTAAATGTTGGAGGGTCGAGTGAAACGTTTCATTGTCGCCATTGTTTGTGTCGTTGTTGTGGCTGCGTCATATGTGGCACAGGCTCAACAGGGAAAGCTGGCCGGCCTGATCCAGGCCGGAAATAAGAAGGCGGCGCTCGATATGATTCGCGCGGGAGCCAACGTGAATGAGGCACAGCCCGATGGCACGCGGCCAATTCACTGGGCGGTTTATCGCGTGGATTACGACATCCTGGAAGCGCTGATCGCGAAGAAGGCCACGGCGAACGTCACGAATGAACTCGGTTCCACACCGCTGTCCGAAGCCGTCAAGCTGGGCGATGCCCGCATGGTGAAGATGCTGCTCGACGCGGGTTCCGGTCCGGAAGGCGTCAATGGCGATGGACAGTCTGCTCTCATGCTTGCCATCAAAAACGCGGATCTGCCATTGGTGCAGATGCTCGTCGCTGCCGGCGCCAACGTCAATACCGTCGAGAAAGCGCAGAACCAGACGCCGCTGATGTGGGCCGCTGCCGCACCTTCCAATGCGGAAGAAATGGTGAAGCTCCTGATTTCGAAAGGCGCCAATGTGAAGGCCCGCGCCAAGACCGTCGATTGGCCGGCACAGATGACGTCGGAACCCCGGGCTCAATATCACGCCTACGGTGGGCTGACTCCGCTGTTGTATGCGTCTCGGAATGGATGCTACGGATGCGTGGAGGCTCTTGTCGCTGCCGGTGCGGACGTGAACGTTCCGAACATCCTTGAAGGTTTGACTCCGCTGATGCTCGCCATCGAAAACAGTCACAACGACGTCGCGAAATACCTGATGGATCACGGCGCCAACCCGAAGGTCTGGGATGTGTACGGACGCACGGCACTTTACATCGCAGTCGATAAGAAGCCGGGTCCCGCTGGTGGTGGCGGTGGCGCTGCAGGTGGTGGCGGCGGCCGAGGTGGTGCCGGTGGTGGCGCACCCGGTGGCGCAGGTGCAGGCGGAGCCGGCGGTAGAGGCGGTGCACCCGGCGCAGCTCCGGCTCCCGGTGGAGCGGCTCCCGCGGCGGGTGCTGGTGCTGGAGGTCGAGGTGGCGGTGCTCCTGGTGCTCCGGGAGCTGCAGCGGCGCCAGCTCTTCCAGCTGCTGGTCAGGCTGCTGCCGGTGGACGCGGCGGACAAGGCGGTGGACAAGGCGGTGGTCAAGGCGCACCTGGTGCAGGTGGACGCGGTGGCGGTGCGGGCGCCGGCGGAGGTCGCGGTGGTGGTGGCGGTGGTGGCGGAGCGGCGGTTGCGGGTAACCGTCAGGGTCCCGCGGTTTCCAGCATGGAGCTGATCAATCTCCTGCTTGCAGCCGGCGTTGATCCCAATGCGCATCTCGTTGCGCGTCGCCCGGAAGTCGGATCCGGCGGTCGTTTCGCAGATGCCATGCTCAGCACAGGAACTACGCCGTTGTATCGTGCAACGATGAATACTCCTCCGGACATGGAAGTGATCCGTGCACTGTTGGACAAAGGTGCTTCCCCGAATATCTTCGATATGGGCATCACCCCGTTTCTTCTCGTTGCCGGAGTTGAGGCTGGTGGCCTCGGCGGGGGTGGTGGACGCGGTGGTGGCGGAGCTGCAGCGGTAAACACGGAACTTCTGGATCTGTTTCTTGCGCATGGCGCCGACATCAATTCGAAAGTCACCGGCCGATTGAGCTATTCCATGCGGTTGTCTCGAAGCGCCACCTGGCCAAACATCGAAGGACTAACGGCCCTCCACACCGCTGTCGCAGCAGGCCGTACGGATATGATTCGATACCTGCTGGATCACGGTGCACGGGTCGACATCACTGACGTCTCCGGTAGAACGCCAATCGACGTGGCCAAAGGTGTCGCGGCCAAGCCCGCGCCGGCAAACTTTGGAACGGCGAATATTCCGGCGCCCGTGATTCCCGGTGAAGACAGCACACTCGTTGCCGCCGGATCGAATTCCGCGGGTGGCGGTCGTGCTGGCGCTGCGCCTCGCCCGGCTTCTCCGGAAATCCTCGCGCTGCTCCAGGACGCTGCGGCGAAGCAGAAGAAGTAGAGCCGGTTCCCGGGGAATCGGGAAATCGATTCGCCCGGGAATTGAAAGGTGCCATTCATTCATGGAAAGCATGCCGCTGGGCGCACCCTCCGGCTGGGACTCCAATTAGATCGTCTGCAGTGAACATCATCGGTACCGAGCGCGAGGAATACGCGGAATTTCTTCAGAACTATCCCGGTTATCGCCGAACCTCTGCGCTCGACGACCGGCGCTCATCCGACTACAAACGGTTCGATGGCCGGCAGCACACCTATCTGGACTATACGGGCGCAGGTCTCTACGGCGCCTCGCAGATTCAGCAACACGCCGAGCTGCTGAAGTCGAGCATTCTCGGGAACCCCCATTCCGGCAGCCTCAGCTCTATAGCAGCGACCAGCCTGGTCGAGAAAACCCGTCAGCATGTGCTGGATTATTTCGGTGCTCCGCGCGGAGAATACACCGCTATATTCACGGCAAATGCGACCGGCGCGCTCAAGCACGTCGGCGAGTGCTATCCGTTTGCGGCGGGCGGACGATTCCTTCTAACGGCAGACAATCACAATTCCGTTAACGGCATTCGTGAGTTTGCTCGGGCAAGAGGCGCCACAGTCGACTATGTACCGCTGACAGTTCCCGATCTTCGTGTGGACAACGACGGCATGGAAGCGCTGCTCGATCGCGTTGAGCCCGGGCAGGGCAGCCTCTTCGCCTTTCCGGCTCAGTCCAATTTTTCCGGCGTGCGGCACCCACTCGAACTGATCCGGAGAGCTCAGGACAAGGGATGGGATGTGCTTCTCGATGCCGCGGCATATGTGCCGACCAATCGTCTCGACCTTGGCGAGGTGAAGGCGGATTTCGTGACCATCTCTTTCTATAAGATGTTCGGATATCCAACCGGGGTGGGTTGCCTGCTTGTCCGTAAATCCGCATTGGCAAAGTTGCGGCGGCCCTGGTTTGCGGGAGGAACCGTAAACTTCGCTTCCGTCGAAGGGCGGACGCACATTCTCGCTCCCGGTGAAGCGGGCTTCGAAGATGGGACGTTGAATTTTCTGAGCATCCCCGCGGTTGGCATTGGTCTCGATCACATTGAGAGCATCGGCATCGATACCATTCACACACGCGTGGATTGCCTGACGGGGTGGTTGCTCGAAAAGCTACTCAGTCTCCAGCACAGCAACGGACGCCATATGGTGCGGATCTACGGTCCGGCGACGACGTTGTCGCGAGGAGGATCGCTCACCATGAATTTCTACGATCCGGACGGCCATCTGCTCGACTACCGTCGTATTGAAGAGCTTGCCAGTGACCAGCACATTTCCCTTCGTACCGGATGCTTCTGCAACCCCGGAGCCGGTGAAGCCGCCGAGGGTTTGACCGCCGATGACATGCGAGCAGCAGCCGCGGAACCGGCCGGCATGACTCTGCCGAGATTCCTGCAGTTCATGCAGCATCGGGGAGGAAAAAGCGCCGGCGCGATCCGTGCATCGCTGGGGATTGTTTCCAACTTCCAGGATGCCTACCGCTTCCTCACGTTCGCAGCGGATTTTCGCGACCAGACCAAACTGACAATCGGCGAAGTAACTTTCGATGTCGATTCCTGCCGGGTGATTCGCGACGGCAGCTAGCAGGGTCGTCCCTGGATTCGAGGCAGTTCCGTATTCGAGTTGTCATGGAAGGAATGCGGTTTTCGTTCGATTTTGACTTATAGACAAGACTCTCCTCGGATCTGGAATGACCCGGACTGAAACCATGGAACTTACGGTCTGGCTGTTTGCGTGCTTTAGCTTCTCTTGCAAGTGGACGGAATTAAGGAGATTGAGAAAATGAAAGTGCTTTTCTTTGTGACATTAGTGGCAGCGGTCGTCTTTCTTGGCAGTACACCGGCACAGGCGCAGGAAGTGTGTCCGGGCAATATGGCCCCGACGATCGATGCGCTTCAGGATTGCGTGTCTCATGCACTGTCGATGGGCCACATCGACAATGCCGGAATCGCAAACAGTCTGCTTTCGAAATTGGATGCTGCCGAGCGCGCGCAGGAACGCGGCAGGATTTCCGTGGCAATTTCGTTGCTGGAAGCTTTCATCCATGATGTCGAAGCTCAAGCGGGCAGGCACATCGATGAGGCGCACGCAAACCACATGGTCGAACACGCCGGAGAGGTGATTGCCGAACTTGGGGGATAGTTTTTAAGACCTGTGCGGTTCCCTCAGGCCGCTCCGGCGCCGCGCAGGATCGTCACGATCTCGGTGTGACCGCGCTTCGTCGCCCACGCAAGCGGCGTGGCCCATGGCTTGTCATCCGGAAGATGGATCGGCGCGCCGCGCGACAGCAGAAACTTTACCATGCCCACATTGTTGGATCCCGCAGCCCACGCCAGCGGAGTCGAACTGAAATCGTCTTCCCGCGCGGAAATATTCGCGCCCGCATCCAGCAGCATTCCGGCTCGCAGCGCGTTCGCTTCCGCGTCCTTACCATCCGCGTCCTGACGACAAAGCATGTGCAGCATCGTCTGCCCCAGCCAGTTGCACGTGTCCGGACTCATCCCGTGATCCAGAAGCGTCCGCAGCATGTCCGGCTGCTCCAGCAAATACGACTGGCATCCGGTCACCACCGCCGGCACGCGAATGCCGGCATTTAGCAGGCGCTTGAGAAGATCGCGCTTGCCACGCGTCACCACCGCCGTGAACACGCCACCACAACCCAGCTCCGCGGATTTCGGATTCTCGGTGACCAGCCGCATCACTTCGTCATCTTCATCCATCCAGACCAGATCATAGGGATCCAGCCTCCCTCCGTGCGCCTTCAGCAGCGCGCGAATCTCCGGAGTTTTGGCCGCGTAGACGGCGTTGCTCGCCGAGTCCGAGTGAGCATTGGGATCCGCACCGTGTGCCAGCAGGAGTTCGACAAGCTCGCGATTGCCTGCGCGTGCCGCCGCGTGCAGGGCCCCACCTCTGTCGGCATTCAGTTCCGGTAATGTTGGATCTGCGCCGCGCTCCAGCAAAACACGAGCGATCTCGTCCTGACCGAACTCGACCGCCGTTGTCAGCGCGCGCCGGCCATTCGGACGCGCGACGCGGATTTGATCCGGATCCTTGTCGAGTATGGCCTTCACGCGATCGAGATCTCCAAGCGCCGTTGCCACGGTAAGATCGTACGCCGCGCCTCGTGAAATCAGCAGCCTCGCGGTTTCGGTATCGCACGGTCGCAGTCGATTTTGTCTCCATCTATTCCTCCACCGGCGCCATAGCCAGTACCGAAGAGTTCCACGCACGATTCTCCACAGCGGAGGTCTCGGTCGTCTTCCCATTCCGCCCCACACCGCGATATCGATGGCCTGAACATCGTGCGGCCCAAAACCTCCGGACGAACCCAGTCCCGCGCCATGGATGGCATGGATATCGGCGCCCCGGTCGAGGAGCAGCTTAACGACATCTCGAGCCGAGCCCGCAGTGGCCCGGTGCAGCGGTGTACCTCCACGCCGATCGCCTTGATTCACCAGCGAAGGATCCGCATCGAGCAGTTCACGAACGCGTCGCACATCTCCGGCTCCTGCCGCGATGTGAATCGGATGATCCTCGCGGGTGTCCGATGGCGGCGTTCGGCCACGCCGGGCTCGTGTCTCTTCAAGAAGGGCCGCAACGGCGTCGTGGCCTCGCTCCTTCGCCAGTTCAATCAGGCTCGCGCCGAAGTGGCCGTCCCATTCCGAATCCGCGCCGGCATCGAGCAACATCTGCACAATTTCAATGTGACCCTCGCGAACGGCAAAGTGAATGGGCGGCGTATAGAAATATCCATTCCGGCTTCTGGCGGGATCGCCGGCAAGCAGACGGCGCATCGCCGGTACATCGCCGGAAGTGGCTGCGGTGAGGACTTCTCAGGTTATGTCATCAATGTAGGCAGGCCGTATCACGTGTCATGCTCTCGAAGACGGTCCCAGCAATGCATGGAGTTTATCCGGATTTCGCTGGGCATAAATCCGGGCGACTTTTCCGTCGCGAATCTCAAAGACCAGGATTGTCTCAAATGCCCACAAGCCAGACGAGAGCTTCCTGGAAATAATCAGGCCAGGACGCGAACTCACCTTCGTGAAGTCCACTTTGAAATCGACGGGAGTAAAGACGTTCGACCTCCCAAGAGAGGCAAAGAAATGCGCGATCTTTTCTCTTTCGGTGAGCACGGTCTTCGCCGCAGCAACTTTGCCTCCGCCGTCGGACCAGAATTCCGATTCGTCGGAAAGCATTTCTACTAACGACGCATCGTCGCCGTTCTTGACACATTCGAAGAATCGCTCGATCAGGCGCGAGTCCGCCGGGCTCGCGGCAAACCTTGGCGCCGATTGCACTGCCGCCCGTGCGCGTTGTGCCGTCTTCCGGCACGCGTCTTCGGATTTATCCAGGAGAGCGGAGATCTCCTTGTACGAGTATTCAAAGACTTCGCTCAGCAGATACACGGCGCGTTCTTCAGGAGTCAGGTGCTCGGCGAGCAGGAGAAAGGACGTGGTCAGACTTTCCGAAGCGATGAGAGTCGTTTCCGGCGATTCGCTTCCCTGAAGACTGCTCCACACCTGAAGGCTGTCGGGAATCACATCCGGCAGCCACGGGCCCGGATAGGTTTCACGTCTCTTGTATGCCGACTTCAGGTGATCGATGCCCTTGTTCGCGCAGATCTTCGTGAGCCAGGATTTTGGATTCTTGATCTCGGAACGTGGGAATCTGGCACATTCCAAAAACGTATCCTGAACCAGATCCTCGGCCTCCGAGATACTCCCCGTCATCCGGTACGCGAATGAAATCAGAAACGGACGGTACTGTTGCCAGTCCGCTTCCCATGCCTGGAGATGGTCTGTGCTGGTAGCCATGTTTCAAGACGAGATATGCCCCTCAATTGTGACACGTTTTCTTCCAGTCACGTTTGGCGGACCTGCGTCGTCTTGAATTCAGAAAGGAAGATACGAACATGAGAATCAATTACAACCAGCATTCCCCGGAGTTGATCAAAAGCTTCTTTGAATTGAGTCAGAAAAGCGCCCACGGGTCGCTGAGCCCGACATTACTCGACCTGGTCCACATTCGCGCGTCCCAGTTGAACGGTTGCGCGTTCTGTCTGGACATGCACGTCAAGGAGGCCCGAATTCATGGAGAGCGAGAATTGCGGCTCTACCACGTTCCGATCTGGCGGGAGTCTCCGCTGTTTTCGGACAGGGAGCGTGCCGCGCTGGAATGGACCGAGGCGGTTACGAAACTGACGGACGGGATTCCGGACAGCGTTTATGAGAAGGTGCGCGCGCAGTTGTCGGAGAAGGAAATGTCGGAATTGACGTTTGCGATCGGGATTATCAACTTGTGGAATCGATTGAACGTGAGTTCGCAGACAGTGCCGGGAACGCTTGACGCGATGCTGGGGCTGGCAAAGGCGGGACTGAACTAGGGATTGGGGCGGGGAATCGTGAAATTGAACAATTCCTGCAATTTAGATCCCGAAATCGGAAATCTCAGGTTGGACAATCCGGCCGAATCCCCTCCTGGCACAGGAGGGGTGGCCGAAGGCCGGGGTGGTAGGTCCAGCTCCGAACTAATTCTCTGTTTGAACTTGTCTACCTCCCCGGCTCGCCAGGCTCGCCGTCCCCTCCTGTTCCAGGAGGGGAGTCGTCCAATTTGAGATTTCCGATTCACGATTCCCCTGCAACTAATTACGCAACCTTCGCGACGTTGTTCTCCTCCAGCGCCACCGCGATCACTTCATCCACCGTACTCACGGCGTGAAACCGCATCTGCTGCCGCACATCCGCGGGCAGATCATCCAGGTCCGGCTCGTTGCGTTTCGGGAAGATCACCTCGGTCAGACCCGCCGCCTGAGCCGCCATGATCTTCTGCTTCAACCCGCCGATTGGCAGCACGCGTCCCTGCAGCGTGACTTCGCCGGTCATTCCCACCGTACTCTTCACACTCCGGCCGCTGAGCAGGGAAGTCAGCGCGGTCACGATGGTCACGCCCGCGCTCGGCCCATCCTTCGGAATCGCGCCAGCCGGAACGTGAATATGAAACTCCCGCCCTTCGAACGCCGACTCGTCGATTCCCAGGGACGCCGCATGACTCTTCACATACGTCAACGCGATTCGCCCGGACTCCTTCATCACGTCGCCCAGCTGGCCGGTCAGCACGAGTGCGTTCCTTCCGGACATTGCCGACGCTTCGACAAACAGCACATCTCCGCCGACGCCAGTCACAGCCAGCCCGGTTGCGACACCGGGAGTTGCCGTGGCGGCGGCAGCCTCATGATGAACCTTCGGCCGTCCGAGCGCTTCGCGCACGAACGCGGAATCCACAGGGACGGGCGCTTCCTTATCTCCTGCTGCAATCGCTGTCGCCGCCTTTCGCAGCAGCGTACCCAGCTCGCGCTCGAGTTGGCGGACACCCGCTTCCCGAGTGTAGCTGGTCACGATTTGCCGCAGCACGGCATCATCGACGGTGACTTCATCGATGCGCAAACCATTACGATCGATTTGCCGCGGCCAGAGGTAGCCGCGCGCAATGGAGACTTTCTCTTCGGTGGTATAGCCGTCGAATCGAATCACTTCCATGCGATCGAGCAAGGGACCGGGTATGGTTTCGGCCACATTGGCCGTTGCCACAAACAGCACGTGAGACAGATCCAGCTCCACGTCCAGGTAATGATCCTGGAATGCGTGGTTCTGCGCCGGGTCGAGAACTTCCAGCAGCGCAGCCGATGGGTCTCCTCTCCAGTCGGCGCCGAGCTTGTCGACTTCGTCGAGCATGATCACGGGATTCATCGTGCCGGCGTCGCGCAGTGCACGGACTAGCCGGCCAGGCATCGCGCCGATATACGTCCGGCGATGGCCGCGGATTTCCGCTTCATCGCGGACGCCGCCCAGCGACATCCGGACAAACTTGCGGCCGGTTGCGCGGGCAATGGATTCGCCGATGGACGTCTTGCCGGTTCCCGGAGGTCCGATCAGCGTCAGGATGGCGCCCGACCGTCGGCTGTCGGTAAAACCGCGCTCGGTGCGCAGCTTGCGCACGGCGAGATACTCGCAGATGCGTCGTTTGACGTCGTCGAGCCCGGCATGGTCGGAGTCCAGCACTTCGCGTGCGAATTTCGGATCGAGACGTTCCTCCGAGCGTTTGGCCCATGGGACGGCAAGCAGCCAGTCGAGATACGTGCGGATCATCGATGCCTCGGCATTGGACTCGCCCATCTTTTCCAGACGCGCGAGTTCGCGTTCGGCCTGTTGCTGAACCGGTTCGGGCATCTGCGCTTCAGCGATCTTCTTCCGGTACTCTTCGACGACGGAGCTTTCGTTCTCACCGAGTTCCTTGCGGATCGCGTCCATCTGCCGGCGCAGGAAGTACTCGCGTTGCTGTTTCTGCGTTCCGGACTCCACTTCATCGCGAATGCGTTGGCGGACGTGCAATTCCGAAAGACGCTCCTGCTGGAATCGCAGTGCCAGTTTCAATCGGTCGACGACATTCAGCGTTTCCAGCAGCTCGATCTTTTGCTCGAAGTTCAGATCGGGCGAATAGCCGGCGGTATCGGCCAGGGCTCCGGTATTCGTGATGGATCGAACAAAGCTTTTGAGCCGGCCATCGTCACCCCGCAGGTCGAGTATCTCTTCGACAACGGCGCGGTATTCCTGTTCCAGTTGATGGGTTTCCGTTGGTGCGGGAATAATGTCTGGACGTTCTTCGACATTGACGCGAAGCCGTCCATCCGCATCGGTTTGAGCGGCACCGGGCACGCCTCGATGAAGACCTTTCAGCGAGACGGCATATCCGCGGCCTGGCAGCTGCACGCGTTCGGTCACTTCCGCAACAACGCCGACCTTTGCGTAGGTGTTGCCGTGTCGCGGCATCAGGAAGATATGCTTATCGTTACCGGCATCCAGTGCCAGCGTGACTGGCATTCCCGGGAAAACAACCGTGTCATCCAGAGAAATCAAAGTGAGTCTTGTCATGCCGCGATGGATATGCGGTTGGACTAACTTGTCAACTTTCGACCCTTCTTTGGTTTTCCGTGGTTCACGGTAAATATATTGTAGGTGACGGCGTCCCAGGCGTTATGAATCCCTATAAAGAGAAGGAGGAGCGCTGCAGCGCCGACGCCAAACAGAGCCTGTTCCAGATTTGTACGCGCTGCCCAGGCCGCGCCGACGAGTCCGATATAAGCCGCGAAGGGAAGCAGGGCATGGCAGAGCCAGTCCTCGAACTCGGGAGTATAGGCGGTCTGGACTCGCATGCGTCGAGTCACGATGAACGTGTAGATCACTCCGCCCACGCCAAGGATTCCGAGGAGATTCTCGACGATTTCAAATCCCCGCCACGGAGCGCTGATGATGGCGGATAGCAGAAGGACAGCGCTGAAGTGAATGATGTTCGGGGTGGAGAACGCGCTGCTGGCCCGCTTCATGTCCCGGACAATCGGATGCTCCGCAATGAGAGTGAGCACGACGAACTGCAATCCGATCAGCGCGCCGGCAGATGAACCAACAATCACATAGAAGCTTTCCCATTCGGAGAATGCAGGCATTCGGTTACCTCGTGTTCATCCCTCGCCTGAAGGGAGAGGGTGCCGCGAAGCGGCGGGTGAGGGGTACAGAGAAGGCATTTCTGTACCCCTCACCCGGCTCACTGGCGCGAGCCACCCTCTCCCTTCAGGAGAGGGATTTGTTCACCGTCCCGTCATCTGCTCAAGTTTTTCCGGGTATCGCGCGCCCTGCACCTTGACGGCGGCCGAGGCGGCATCGATGTCATGAAGATCCGCCGCTGTCAGCTCCACCGCGGCCGCCGCAAGATTCTCCTCCAGCCGATGCAGCTTCGTCGTTCCAGGTATCGGCACAATCCACGGCTTCTGTGCCAGCAACCACGCGAGCGCGATCTGCGCCGTCGTCGCGCTCTTCCGCCGCGCGACCGTACTCATCAAATCCACCAGTGCGAGATTCGCCTTTCGCGCCTCCGGACTAAACCGTGGAACGACGTTTCGGAAATCGGTACTATCGAACTTTGTATCCTCGGTAATCTTTCCGGTGAGGAACCCCTTGCCCAACGGACTGAACGGCACAAACCCGATCCCGAGTTCTTCAAGAGTCGGCAGCACGAATCCTTCCGGCTGTCGCCACCACAGCGAGTACTCGCTCTGAACGGCCGTGACCGCCTGGACCTTGTGCGCTCGGCGTATGGTCTGCACTCCGGGCTCCGAGAGTCCGAAGTGTTTCACCTTGCCTTGCTGAATCAGATCTTTCACTGCTCCCGCAACATCCTCGATCGGCACGTTCGGGTCGACGCGGTGTTGATAATACAGATCGATCGATTCGATCCGGAGCCGCTTGAGCGATCCCTCGACGACTTCCTGGATGTGCTCTGGCCGGCTGTTCAGGACGCTCCACCGCGCTTCGCCTTCCGAACTCGGCGCGAATCCAAATTTCGTCGTGATCTGCACCTGCTTACGGACAGGCGCCAGCGCCTCGCCCACCAGTTCTTCATTGATGTAGGGGCCGTACACCTCGGCCGTATCAAAGAATGTCACGCCGCGTTCCACCGCCGTCCGGATCAGCGAAATCATTTCGGTCTTATCGGCGGGTGGGCCGAACCCAAAGCTCATTCCCATGCAGCCGAGTCCGAGCGCGGACACTTCCAGATTGCTATTCCCCAGTTTGCGTTTCTGCATACTTACTCCTGTCTGAGAGAAGCCATGTCGATGGAGAAGCGGTACTTCACATCGGACTTGAGCATGCGAGCGTAGGCCTCGTTGATCTTCTGAATCGGGATCACCTCGACGTCCGACGTGATGTTGTGTTGCCCGCAGAAGTCGAGCATCTCCTGAGTTTCGGGCAGACCGCCGATGGGGGAACCCGAAAGGCTGTGTCGGCCAAAGATCAATCCGAATGCGTTAACGGCCAGAGGCTTTTCCGGTGCGCCGACGAGCGTGATGTTGCCATCGCGGCCGAGGAGGCTGATGTAGGCATTGATATCGTGATTGGCCGATACCGCGTCGAGAATGAAGTTAAAGCTTCCGGCGTGCTTTCGCATCTCGTTTGCATTGTTCGACAGGACGACTTCGTCGGCCCCGAGGCGAAGCGCATCTTCCTTCTTGCCGGCCGACGTTGTGAAGACCACAACGTGGGCGCCGAGCGCATGTGCGAACTTCACGCCCATATGACCCAGACCTCCGAGTCCGACGATCCCGACTTTCTTTCCCTTGCCGGCTCCCCAGTGCCGCAACGGCGAGTACGTGGTGATTCCTGCGCAGAGCAGCGGGGCCACCCCTGCAGGATTCAAGTTCGCGGGAACTCGCAAGACGAATCGTTCATCGACAACGATGCTGTCGGAGTAGCCGCCGTAGGTGACTCCACCGAGATGCTTGTCCGGAAAGTTGTACGTGAGCGTGATATTCGGACAGAACTGTTCGAAGCCCGCCTTGCATTCGGGGCACGTTCGGTCCGAGTCCACCAGGCAGCCGACGGCTGCGAGGTCTCCGGTTTTGAATTTGGTTACACCGGAGCCGACCTTCGTCACGCGCCCGACAATTTCGTGGCCGGGAACACAGGGGTACGAGGTGGGCGCAAAGTTATTCCACTCGTCTCGAACCTGATGGAGATCGGAATGGCAGACACCGCAGTACAGAATTTCGATCTGGACATCCTGTGCGCCTGGATCGCGCCGGTTAATTGTGGATGACGCCAGCGGCGAAGTGGCACTTGCAGCGGAATAAGCTTTCGTTTTGTACATCGGAATAATTTAGACCTTCACGGCTCAATCCGATATGCAAAATCTGCCAGTAAGCGTGCAAAGTCCGCCAGGGTCCGGGTTCTCATTTGAAAAGCGATCGCGTCGCCCCATGACGCTTATCGAAATGAGCATCAGGGGCGCTTACGTCCAACATTTCTCGAGCGCATCGACTGGAAGAAAGCGGGATCCACGCCAGCCCGTTTAAGCGAGTGCCTTTGAAGGAATGCCAGATAGGTATCGATAAATTGAGGCCTGTCGTTTCTCAACCGTTCCCGCTGACGATGAGAGATAAGTACTGCAACAGGTTTGCCCCTGCGTGTCAGCTGGACTTCCACCCCAGCTTCGACCTGCTTCACGATCGCAGCGAGCCGGGAGCGCGCTTCCGCAACGGAATAACTTTTGGGCATGATCCCGAATCTATATCAAGGTTTGCATTCAAGCGATGGGTTTTACGCTGGTGCGAAATCCGAGCCCGAAGTCTGAGATGTTTGGAAGACAAAGAGGACAGCTAGCCGCAAACGTATACCTCGTCCCGGGAACTCGTTTCATTTCCTGCTACTTGCCCGCTGCAAAGGACGCACGTCTTCGTTGCGGCCCCATTTTTCGGTGCCAGTTACAATTACAAGGCACTGAAAATCGCGAATGTCGCTCCACTTCACCTGCGAAACAAGTACTCCTTGTTTGTCCTCGTACTGTTGCGTGATGCGGATTTCTTCTACTTGCATTGCCTTCCACTCGGTCTGGTCCTTCGAGAATTCACTGGGGTACATGTAGAACTCTGCAACGTCCCCAACTTTTAAGAATTCGTCTTTTTCGATAGACATGAAAATTCTCCAGTTTGTGCACGCAAAGGGTGTTCGTAGATTACGCGACTCGCTGCCGAAATAGGTCCGTCATTTCTAGAAAGAGGCCAATAGTTTTGTCGATCTGGGTGGTCTGCGATTTACGGTCTGTAAACCTTTGTGCGATGAAACGACATGAAAGGTTCATGTTGTGGCGTGAGCTTCAACCGCATACTCAGAGTGATTCCAAGAATTCTCGCCTGCGTCAGCTGTGGAGACATTCGGATCTTACCGTCTGCTTCAAAAGTTATCAGCCCTGAGTCAAATGACTTGTCTAGATTCGGAACAAGTAACAAGCCGTTAAACTTGTTCAATCGCTCAGAGTCATCTGATGCCTTCCACGGCTTGATATGTGAAGCGATCAGAAGGTTGATGTCATTAAATCCCGTTACTGCGCATCCTTTCCAGAAATCGACAAGCCTTTCTCGGAACTTGCCCTGGCCGATCCTAGATTTGATGAGACTGCTCTTTTCAGTCGAACCTAGCGCCGTATTTTCAACGATCGCGTCGATGTCAGATTCAATATCGCCTTCGTATCCTTCAGAAAGATACTTGTGGAATTGATTTAAGGCACTGCTGTACATGCCATTGCCTTTTTCGTTTCGTGTTCGATAAATAGGAAGTGCTCGGAGCTTTTCGGCTACAAGTTCAAAATGAGCGCGGCTTGTAATTGAGGTTAGTGGTCCTTCCAGCAGGCCATTTTCAATTACCCAATCAGACATGACGCCATTAATCGCCGTCTGATACTTTTCGATGGAAGCTGGCGAAAGTCCTCGAAGACGCATCCAATCTTCAAAAGTCACAGTGTGATGTCCTTTCAGCTCCTCATTTTCGCGGACCAAGATACCCTAGGAAAGAGGGCATAGAGCAGGAGAAAGTGCGAGCCTGCGGTGATCGTTCATGGAATCCGAAGCGTCTAGATCCCTGAAACGGTGGGCGGTCACTTGCCGCACCATTTCCGGCCGGGAATTGATACAATTCCCCCGATTTTAGATGGGTCTTGGGAATAGATGGAGTGGGGAATCGGACTGAAATTCTGATTGGATAGGAAGAGGGAGTATGACGCTAAAGCGAATGAGATGGCTGCTCGTGGGAGTCGCCGGAACTGTTTTGTTGACGTTGGTGGCGCTGGCCGTACAGCAGCAGGTCAAGAAAGTCGATGACAAGGCGTTGAAAGACGCGCCCAAGGGGACAGAGTGGCTGAGTTACGGAATGGGCTGGTCGGAACAGCGTTACAGCACCATGACGCAGATCAACGCGCAGAACGTCGGCAAGCTCGCTCTCGCCTGGTCGTATGAAGTCGGACCTGGCAACGCCGCCGGTCAGAAAACAAATCCGCTGTATTCCAATGGCGTCCTCTATGGTGTCACCAACTGGAGCGTCGCCTACGCCGTCGACGCGAAAACCGGCAAGCAAATCTGGCAGTACGATCCAGGCGTGGACGCCGCGATGAAGGCAAGACCAACCGCCCGACTCTGCTGCGGCGTGAACAGCCGCGGCATTGCCTTGTATGAAGGCAAGGTTCTTCTTCCCGTCATCGACGGGAGAATGCAAGCCATCGACGCCGCAACCGGAAAACTGATCTGGTCTTCCTGGGCCATCCCCGAACCCAAACCCGGCGATGTCGTTTCCTCCTACTCCATCACGATGGCGCCCCGCGTCGCGAAAGGCAAAGTCTTCATCGGCAATGCCGGCGGCGAGTTTCCACCGTTCCGCGGTTATGTATCCGCATTCGATGTGAACACCGGCAAGGAAGCATGGAAGTTCTTCATCACTCCTGGCGATCCCTCGAAGCCATTCGAAAGCAAGGCCATGGCAGACGCCGCGAAAACCTGGGCAGGCAAATGGTGGGAACAGGGCGGCGGTGGATCCATGTGGGACGGAATGGCATACGACCCTGACGAGAACCTTTTATATATAGCAACCGGCAACGGC
>Ga0210380_10000339_pt1 | contig 21907 bp, 16 predicted proteins | sample PLM4_5_coexredo_FD_155476 | JGI IMG/M metagenome (GOLD analysis project Ga0210380, IMG submission 155476) | Groundwater sediment microbial communities from an aquifer in East River, Colorado, USA - PLM4_5_coex redo | ecosystem: Environmental > Terrestrial > Soil > Riparian zone | place: USA... | reverse complement strand
GCTAGCAGTGGAAGTCAAACGAGCGGTCCTCGTCTTCGTCTGTGGACTGGCGACGGCCGCGGGGCAGGCGGCCGGTCCCATCGACGCAGACCGTCTGCTCGATCACGTCAAGTTCCTCGCGTCTGACGAGCTGAAGGGGCGCGGCGACGGCAGCCCCGAGCTCAATCGCGCCGCCGACTACGTGGCCCGCCAGTTCGACGAGATCGGCCTGCAGCCCGGTGGCGACGCGAAGAGCTGGTTTCAGCCGTTCGAGCTCGTCGCTGGACTCAGCGTCGGACGCAGCAACTCGCTCGTGCTCTCGGACCGAGGTCGATCGGTGCGACTGGAACTGGGGTCGACGTACTACCCGCTGTCGGTGGTCCCCAACGAATCGCCCGACGCCGCGTCGGAGCAGATGGACGCTCTCCCGCTCGTGTTCGCCGGGTACGGTCTGTCAGCGCCCAACTCCGGCTATGACGACTACGCAAGTCTCGACGTCGCCGGCAAAGCCGTCCTCATCTTCAGCCACGAGCCGCAGGAGAACGATCGCGACAGCCGGCTCAACGGCAACCGCTTCATGCAGGAATCGACGCTCGTCGCCAAGGCCGACGCCGCCCGCACCCGCGGCGCGCGGGTGCTGCTGGTCGTGTCCGACCCGTCGCACGCAGCGGATGAAGGCCTGTATCGCACGTTCGCGATCTTGCCCGACGCCGAGGAAGCGGGTTTGACGGTGTTGCGAGTACGCCGTGCCGAAATGCAGCCGCTGCTCGATCTATGGAGCCTCGACGCGTCGGCGCTCCAGACGGAGCGCGACCTGAGGCCCCGATCGCGACAGCTCACTACGGCGCGCGTTGACTACGTCGAAGCGCTCGCGCACGACCGACGCGAGGTGCGCAACGTCGTCGGCATCCTGCCTGGCGCCGATCCCGCGAAGGGACGCCAGGCGATCGTAATCGGGGCGCACTACGACCACGTGGGCCTGGGCGGACGACTGTCGGTGTCGCCCGAGCGCACGGGCGAAATTCACAACGGTGCCGACGACAACGCGTCGGGCACCGCGTCGATCATCGAGATCGCGCGCGCGGCGGCGGCTCAACGCGCGCGCTTTCCGATGACGCTCGTGTTCGTGGCCTTCGCCGGAGAGGAACGCGGCCTGCTCGGGTCAGAGCACTACGTCAAGGATCCGGCTATCCCCATCTCCGAGACCGTGGCGATGCTCAACCTCGACATGGTCGGGCGTTCGCGCGGTGCGGTCGATGTGAGCGGCCTCGACAGGGGCACGCTGAAGGACGACCTCATGGCCGCCGGGCGCGCCACGGGCGGCCTCGACATCAAGCAGGCCGGCCCCGGCGCGGGGCGAAGCGACGACTCGTCGTTTCTCGACGCGCGCGTGCCGGCGGTGAACTTCTTCACCGGCTTCCACGCCGACTATCACCGGCCCACAGACGACTGGGACAGGATCGACAAGGACGGCACGGCGCGCGTCGCCGCGCTCGCGCTCGAATTCGCCGCCCGGATCGCGGCACGGTGACAGAACGCTCAGGGCTCAAGGCCTAGGGCTCAAGCAAGAGCCTTCGCCTCGGCAGCCCTGAGCCATAAGCCTGAAGCCGTGAGCCTGCTGCGTTCGCTACCCGAACGCCGGCGTCTGGCGGTGCAGGTTGAGCCCGCTCGTGAAGTTCTGCAGCCTCGCGCGGAGCATCAGACGACCGCGGTGGAGCCGCGATTTCAATGTCTGATCCTTCACGTGCAGCCGGGTGCTCGCCTCTTCGGTGCTGAGCCCCTCGATGTCGCGCAGCACGACTGGCGCGCGGTAAATGGGCGGCAGGTCACGAATGGCCGACGCCACGGCGTGCCGCAGCTGCGCTCGAAGCAGTTCTTCATCCGGCATGGCAGACCAGTCTGCAAGCTGCCGCGGATTCTGCACTTCCCCGCTCTCGGCCAGTCGCGGCTGGTCAGGCCGTTCGGCCGCCCGCTGGACGCGCGAATTTCTGAGGCGCGACATGGCGGTGTTGAACGTGATGCGGTAAATCCACGAGGAAAGCGCCGAGTCTCCTCGAAACGCGTCGATCTTCCGGTAGACCTTCAACAGGACGTCCTGGGTGACCTCTTCGGCGTCCTCCCGGCTCTTGAGGTGCCTGAAGGCAAGCTGATAAATCGTTGAGCCGTAACGATCTGAGAGCTCTCTTACCGCCCTCTGGTCCCGGGCCTTCAGCCCCGCGACCAGTCGGCCGTCTTCGCTCCTGTTCATGGGTGTCCTCATTCGAAAAGGAGAACACCGACCGTTTCGGTCTTATTCCCGCGGGCGTTGGGGGGTGTCGGCCCTCTGCTCTTCTTCGAGGGTGTACTTGGTAGCACTCGTATTCGAGGATCCGGAAGTCGGGCTCCACCTGACGGTACAGCACCATCGTCATCTGCCAGGGACGACTGGACACCTTGGGATCTGAAAAGGAAACCCCGTACGTAATGCCAGGGAGGTAGCACTTGGCGTCCGGGTCCTCGGTGAGGCGATTCTCGTTTTGCCGTCGCTTCTCTGCGGCGACGGGCAGATAGGGAATCGCGCCTCCGACAACCACTCCCTGGCCGGCCGGCACGTCCTTGCCCGCGCTGTGATCTTCGACGTTCCACTCGGCCGAATTCATGACCCGCCAGAAGCCCTGGAGGTCCGGTTTCCCATCCGGGGTCCTGAGTGGGGTATTGCCTTATGGCCAGGCCGTACTTGAGGTTAGAGGAACAACGGTGGTGGCCAAGAGACTCACTCGGGCGAAGTTTAAGCGCCGTATGCTAGCATCGCCGCCAGTCGTAGGCAGCTGGCAGCAACCGCAGTGGCAGACCTTCAGGTCGGCCGAGTGTCATCTTGGGAGTTGGACGTTGAGACTTGGACGTTGGCGTATCGTCGCGGGCGCCGTGGCGACGCCGCGCCTCGCCCGTAGGGGGTTGCCATCCTCATCGCCGCGGCGCTGATTTTCGTCAACGCCGTCTACGTCGCCGCTGAGTTCGCGGCCGTCAGCGTCCGCAGAAGCCGCGTCAAGCAGCGCGCCGAAGGCGGCAATCCCCTTGCCGCGTGGCTGACGCCGGTCCTCGAAAAGCCCGAGCTGCTCGACCGCTACATCGCTGCGTGCCAGATTGGCATCACGGTGGCCGGCCTGGTGCTCGGCGCCTACGCACACGCCACGCTCTCCGATCCGCTGGTGTCGTGGGTGGCGCGTGCGGGGCTCGACGATCGGACCGCGCACTCGGTGGCGGCGGCGGTCATACTCATCGTCCTCACGATCGCGCAGGTCATCTTCGCCGAGCTCGTGCCGCGCTCACTCGCGCTCCAGTACCCGACACAGGCCGCGCTCTATGCCGTCGTACCGATGGCGCCCTCGATGTGGGTCTGTCGGCCGCTCATCACCTGGCTGAACGGCACGAGCCTGGTGCTGAGACGTCTCATCGGCGCCCCACCCAAGACCCATCGCCACATCCACTCGCCCGAGGAGATCGAACTGCTCATGGCCGAAAGCCGCGACGGCGGGCTGCTGGAGCCGGACGAGCATCGCCGCCTGCGCCGCGCGCTGCGGCTGAGCATGCGGCAGGCCAGGCAGCTCATGGTGGCGCGGCCGGATATCGCGGCGATCGACATCGCGACCCCGCTCGACGAGGTCCTCAAGCGCGCAGCTCAGAGCCCGTACTCGCGCCTGCCGGTCTATCGCGATTCGCTCGACAACATCGTCGGCATGCTCCACACCAAGGACCTCGTGCGCTGGCTGGTAGGCGGGCGATCCGACCATACGCTGGCCAACGTCATTCGTCCGATTACGAGCGTCCACGAGAGCGTGACCGTGGACCGCGTGCTGCGGCACGTCCGCGAACACCGCAGCCACCAGGCGCTCGTCGTGGACGAGTTCGGCGGTACCTCGGGCCTGATCACCCTCGAGGACGTCTTGTCTGAACTGCTGGGTGAAGTGGGCGACGAGTTCAAACCTGGCGAACCGGTCGCCGAGACGCTGCCCGACGGCCGGATGAGGCTGCCGGGATCGATGCCGGTCGAAGACGCCGCGGCATTTGTCGGAGCCTCGTGGGACACCGACGCCGCGACGGTCAACGGCTTCGTCACGCAGGCCCTTGGCCACCTGCCGGTTCCGCGCGAGTGCGTCGTCGTCGGCGACTTCGAATTCGAAGTGGAAGACGTCCACCGTAGAGCGCTCGTGTCGGTGCTGGCGCGCCGCCTTGCACCGCTCTCGCCCGCAGAGGACGCATGAGCGAACTTCTCATGCTCCTCGTCGTGATTCTGCTCCTGCTGGTGGCCAACGGCCTGTTCGTGGCCGCCGAGTTCTCGATCGTCAGCGTGCCACGGGCCACGGTCGAACATCGAGCGGCGATGGGCAACCGTCTGGCCCGCCGCGTGGTGGCCATCCTCGACAACGCACGACGGCGGGATCGGTACCTGGCCACGACGCAGATCGGCGTCTCTCTCGCCAGCGTCGGCCTCGGGATGTTTGGCGAGCACGTGATTGCGACCTGGATTTCCGCGTGGGTGGAGCCCCTTGGCATCGCCGGGTGGATCGCCGCGCACACGGTGGGCAGCGTGATCGCAGTTGCAATCCTGACCTACGCGCACATCCTGCTCGGCGAGACCGTGCCGAAGACGCTGGCGCTCCAGAGCGCCGCGTCCACCGCGATGTGGGTGTCACCGGTCATCGAGGTCATCGAGGCGGCCGTGCTGCCCCTCGTCGTCGTTCTCGACGCCGCGCGCGGAGTCATCGTCCGGGCGGTCGGCGTCACCGGCCGTATTCCCGACGAAGAGCGGTACCACAGCTCCGAGGAGCTCCAGCTCATCGTCCAGGAGAGCCAGGAGGGCGGCCTGCTTCACGGCGAGTCGGGACAGATTCTCCGCGAACTGTTCGAATTCGGCGATCTGACGGCGGACCAGGTGATGGTTCCGCGCGTGCGCCTTTCTGGGATCCCGGTCGGCGCCACCGGCGACGATCTGCGCCGGATCGTCCGCGAAACTCCGCACACGCGGTATCCGCTCTACGCCGGCGACTTCGACAACATCGTGGGCAGCGTGCACATCAAAGACGTGCTGCGCCACCTCCTGTCCGGCCAGCCCCTAACGACCGCGAGCGCGCGGGTTGTTCCGTACGTGCCCGTGACGATGCTGCTCGACGAGGTGCTGTCAACCATGCGGCGTGGGCGGTCTCAGATGGCCGTCGTCATGGACGAACACGGCGGCACGGCCGGTATCGTGACGATTGAAGATCTCTTCGAAGAGGTCGTCGGCGAGATCGAAGAGGGTCGTGGCCGTACTCTGATTTCGCGCGAGGCGTCCGGCCGTGTGATCGTCCAGGGCACCGTCCGGCTGAAGGACGCCGGCGAAGCGCTCGGGCGTGACCTCGAGCACCCCGAAGTGCAGTCGATCAGCGGTCTCGTGTTGGCGCTGCTCGGCCGTCCACCGGTCCTCGGCGATGTCGTCGTCTGGAACGACGTGCGTATCGAAGTGCTCGGGATCGCAGGGCGGGGCGTGCGAGAGGCGGCGCTCACGGCGCAATCGCATCCGCCCGCATGACCACCTGGTAGCCGAATACGTCGGCGACGTGGCCGATGCACGCCTCTTCGACGGCCGCCACGTCGAGGTCGCGGCCCGCCGCGCGCGCAAGCGACGTCACGCCCCCGTCGGCAATCCCGCACGGGACGATCAGCTGGAAATATCGCAGGTCCGGGTTGACGTTGAGCGCAAAGCCGTGGCTGGTGATCCAGCGGGAGATGCGCACGCCAATCGCGCCGATCTTGTCTGGTCCTACCCACGCTCCTGTCAGCCCCGGACGTCGCTCGGCGACGACGCCATAGTCGGCGCACGTACGAATCATCACATTCTCGAGATCCCGGACGTACCGATGCACGTCGCAACGGTCGGGGCGCAGATCCAGGATCGGGTACGCCACGAGCTGGCCGGGGCCGTGGAACGTGACGTCGCCGCCGCGACCGGTCTCGTGCAGTTCGACCCCGCGCTCGGCGAGCTGCGCGTCGGTGGCGAGCACGTGCGATCGGCTCGAGCGCCGAACGCCGAGCGTGACGACCGGCGGATGCTCGCAGAGCAGGAGCAAGTCTGGAATCAGCCCTGCGCGGCGCTCTTCGACCAGCGCACGCTGAACGCTGAGGCCGTCGAGGTACGGCTGCACGCCGAGGCGACGCACCTCGAGAGGCCGCACGTCAGACGCGACCGGGATCGAAGGTCTCGAGGCGGGTCTTGACGTCGGCCATGAACTGATCGGCCACCGCGCCGTCGATCAGCCGGTGGTCGAAGCCGAGCGCCAGATAGGCCATCGTCCGAATCGCCACGGCGTCGTCCACGATGACGGGGCGCTTCTCGATCGTGCCGACCGCGAGGATCGCCACCTGCGGGTGGTTGATGATGGGCAGCCCGAACTGTGAACCGAACTGGCCGGGGTTCGTGATCGTGAACGTCCCGCCATGGACCTCGTCGGGAGCCAGGCGCTTCGTCCTCGCGCGCTCGGAGAGATCGACCACCGCACGGCTCAGCTCGAGCAGGCTCAATGTGTCGGCGCTTCTGAGCACCGGAACGATCAGGCCAGACTCGAGCGCGACGGCGATGCCGACATTGACCTCCGTCCGATAGATCACGGTCTCGCCGTCGAGCGAGGCGTTGATCACCGGATGGGCCCGCAGCGCGGCGGCCACGGCCGCGGTGATAAACGCCATATAGGTGAGGCGCGTGCCGGCCTGCTCGTAGGCGTCTTTCTTCTGCTGGCGCAAGGCGTCGATCGTCGAGAAATCTACGTGAAACACCGAGTGCACGTGGGCTGCCGTGCGCCGGCTCAGCACCATGTGCTCGGCGATCTTCTTTCGCATCAATGAGAGCGGCTCGACGCGATCGCCGGCCGACGAGTGCGTTGAGGAGGTCCGCACCGGGCCGCGCTCGACGTAGGCGAGGATGTCGTCCCTGGTCACGCGGCCGCCAAGTCCCGACCCCGCGATCTGTGAAACATCGACGTGATGTTCCTTGGCGATGCGGCGAACGAGCGGGGACAATCGCTGACGCGTTGTCTGCGCGACCGGCACGAGTCGGGCAGGCGCCACAGCCCGCGTGACCTCGACCCGAGCTGCCGGTTGTGCGACCGGCGGTTGCACGGCCGGAGGTGGCGAGGCCGGTCGTGACGGCGCCGGCGGCGGAGATGCGGCGGCCAGATCGCCAGTGGCTCCCACGACCCCGACGACGCTGTTGACGGCGACCGTCTCGCCTTCGCGCGCCCGGATCTCGGTGAGCACGCCGGCGACCGGCGACGGAATCTCGGCGTCCACCTTGTCGGTGGAAATCTCGAACAACGGTTCGTCGCGATCGATCGCGTCACCGACCTTCTTGAGCCATCGGACGATCGTGCCTTCCGTGACCGACTCACCCATCTGCGGCATGACGACCGGGGTACCCATGTCAGAAGCCCGTCGCAAGAACCTGTAATTCAAAAGGCAAAAGGCAAAAGGCAAACACAGTAGGTGTTGGAACCGCGCGCTGTTTGCATTTTGAATTTTGCATTTTGCATTTCATTTGTGCGCCCGCCATCACAGATGGATCGCGGCGCCATGAGCCGCGTGCGACGCTTCTCCGACGGCTTCCGCAAACGTCGGATGCGCGTGAATCGTCCGGGTCAGTTCTTCCACCGTACACTCGAGCCGAAGGGCGAGCACCGCCTCGGCCACGAGTTCGGTGGACCGCGGCCCGATCATGTGGACCCCCAGCACCTCATCGTACCGCGCGTCGGCGACGATCTTGACGAAGCCTTCACCCTCGCCGGCAATCTTTGCACGCCCGAGCACGCCAAATGGAAATGTCCCGACGCGCACGTCGTAGCCCTGCGCCCTGGCCTCGGCTTCCGTCAGTCCCACGCTGCCGACTTCGGGGTCGCAGTAGGTGCAGTTTGGCACGTGGTTGTAGTTGATCGGCGCGATGTCGTGGCCCGCGATCCGCTCGGCCACGGCGATGCCTTCGGCCGAGGATACGTGCGCCAACTGGGGATGACTGCCTGTCCCCAGCGTGATCACGTCGCCGATGGCCGAGATACCAGCCACCGATGTCCGGTACAGGGCATCGACCTTGATGTAGCCCCGGTCGAGCACGAGGCCAGCCTCTTCCACGCCCAGCCCCGAGGTGACCGGAGCGCGGCCGGTCGCGACCAGAAGCAGATCCGCCGACAGTTTCTGGGTCGATCCGTCTGCGCCCTGCACCTCCACGTCCACCCCGTCAGCTCGAGCCACAGCCGACGTGACGCGGGTGCCACTCATGGTCTTGATGCCGCGCTTCCTGAACGCTTTCTCGAGCTCCGCCGACACCGCCTCGTCCTCGATCGGCACCAGCCGCGGCAGCAGCTCGATGACGGTGACCTGGGCCCCGAAGCTCCGGTAGATCGACGCGAACTCGACCCCGACGGCTCCGCACCCCAGGATGATGAGCGACGAGGGAACCTCCGTCAGGCCAACGGCCTGGTCGCTCGTGATGATGCGGGTGTGATCGATCGTGATGCCAGGCGCGCCGCGCGCCGCCGACCCGGTCGCGACGACGATCTCGGCGGCCTGCAGCGTCTGTGTGTCGCCGTCGACGACCTCAACCGCGCCCCTGCCCGCAAGCCGCGCGGTCCCCTTGATCCAGTCGATCTGGTGCTTCTTGAAAAGAAACTCAACGCCCTTGGTCAGTCCGGTGACGATGCGATTCTTGCGTGCCTGCACCTGACCCATGTCGATTGCGGGGGTCCCGGCGGGGAGCGTCACGCCCCACTCGCGCGCGTTCCGGATGATCTTCGCCGCATGCGCGTGCTCCAGAAGCGCCTTGGTCGGAATGCACCCCCAGATGAGACACGTGCCGCCGAGCGCCTTCTGCTTCTCCACCACGGCGACGCGCTTGCCGAGCTGGGCGCAGCGAATGGCGGCGACGTACCCACCGGTGCCCGCGCCGATCACCACGACGTCATACACACTGGCCACCGCGACTCCTTGGAATGGGATGTGGTGCGGCCGGCCTCAGCGCTTCAACGATGAGAGCGGCACGAACGAGTCACGCGCCTGCGCTTCGGTGCGAGCGGTCGACTCTGGAGCGGGTTCGCCTGTGATGTGCTGCAGCTTCACCCGGAGCTCGCCATTGAGGTACTTCAATTCCCAGTACTGTTGCGACAGCTGCTCGAGCCGTCGCGCAGTGCGCCACGCCAGCCAGCACGCGGCGAGCGCGATGAGCAGCGAAGCGCCCGTGACGATCCATTGCAAGGTCATCGCGCGCAGATCCTTGATGTCATTCGTACGTTAGCCAACGGAATTCGCCAGTGTCAAGGCGCGTTATACTCGCGCTCCATGTCCGAACGCCGCAAGACCGTGCTCATCGTCGACGTCGATGAAGCCACGCGCGAGGCGCTGTCGGCGGTCCTGCGGCGCGACTACCGCGTGCTCAAGGCCGGCACCGGCGAGGCGGCGCTGCAGATCATGGAGAACGACGACGTCGATCTGATGCTGCTCGACGCCGGGCTCCCCGGCATCAGCGGCCTCGAACTGCTCCGGATCGTCAAGGAGAACCACCCCCACGTCGAGGTCGTCGTCGTGTCCGCGCTGCAGGCCCTCGATGCCGCGGTCGAGGCGATCCGTCACGGCGCGTACCACTTCGTCCCGAAGGACACCGGCGCCGAAGAAGTCCGAACGCTGCTGGGCAAGGCGAGCGAGCGGCAGGACCTGAGCCGCCACGTGATGCGGCTCAGCGCCGAGGTGGCGGAACAGAACGACCGCGAGTTCGTGATCGGCTCCAGCCGCGCCACACGCGACATCGTCGACCTCGTGCACAGGATTGCGAAGCTCTCGGCAACGGTGCTGATTCTCGGCGAGAGCGGCACCGGCAAAGAGCTGCTCGCGCGCCTCATCCATCGCGAATCCGCCGACCCGGCGAGCCCGTTCGTCGCCGTCAACCTGGCGGCCATTCCGAAAGAGCTCGTCGAGAGCACCCTCTTCGGACACGAGAAGGGCTCGTTCACCGGCGCGATTCGCCAGCAGATCGGCAAGTTCGAACTGGCGAGCGGCGGCACGCTCTTCCTCGACGAGGTGGGCGACCTGCGCATCGAGCTGCAGGCGAAGCTGCTGCGCGCGATCCAGGAAAGCGAGATCGAGCGCGTGGGCGGCACGCACCCGATCAAGACCGACTTCCGTCTCATCGCTGCGACCAACGTCGATCTGACGAAAGCCGTCAAGGAAGGGACCTTTCGCGAGGACCTCTTCTACCGGCTCAACGTGATCCCCATCCGCATGCCCCCGCTGCGCGACCGCGTCGAGGATCTGCCGGAGCTCGCGCGCTTCTTCATCGGGCGCTACAACCAGCGGTTCCGGAAGCACGTGCAGGGAATCGCCGACTCGACGCTGAAGATCCTCGGCACCTACTGGTGGCCCGGCAACATCCGCGAGCTGGAGAATCTCATGGAGCGGATCGTCGCGGTGTCCGACAAGGACTGGATCACCGACGAAGACCTGCCTTATGAGTTGCACGTCGCCCAGATCGACATGACGGCGCCAGCCGACACCAACCTGCTCGAGCGCGCCGTCGCGACGTTCGAGCGGAACTTCCTCATCCGCGAGCTCGAGAAGCACGACTGGAACGTGAAGGCCACGGCGGGCGCGCTGGGCATCCCGCTCAGTACCCTGAAATTCAAGATGGATCGCCTCGACATCCGCAGCCTGGCGCGCAAAGTCCGCAACCTGACGCGCACGTTCAAGGGCGACTAGAAAAAACAAACCCGGCGCGGCAGACGCGCCGGGTTGCAGGGGGGAACAGTACTGCTGCGCTCCTGCTTATTTCTTCGGAAGAACGGCGTCTTTGAGCTGCTTGGCGATGCGCGCCTTGACGACGGTCTTGGCTGGAATCTTGATGGCTTCGCCCGTCGCCGGGTTGCGGCCCATCCTGGCCTTCCGCTTCTGGACAACCAGCTTCACCATGCCCGGCAGCACGAATTCGCCGGATCGCTTGAGCTCCTTTTCGGAAAGCTCGGTGAGCGCGTCGAAGAACTCCCGTGCCTGCGTCCGCTTCACTTCGAACCGCTCGGCGAAGTGAGAAAACAATTCCGACTTGCCCATGCGTCGGGCGTCTGCCATCACGTCCCCCCAGTGCTGATGCGCGCTGTCTTCGGCCGCGGTCCAGTTGCGCGCGTACAACTGTCGCGGAAACTTGTTAGAAAAGCGTCGTAATGCTAGCTTGCGCGTTGCGCGAGTGTCAACGAAGCACGCGGCAAAATCGACGTTTTTCGGCCGTGAGTGCTAGAATTCTTCCACAGTGAGCGCCGCGTCACCGCTCGAGACATTCCCGAATCCCCGCCCGGAACGCGAGTTCGAAATCGTCATCAGCTGCCCCGAGTTCACCTCGCTCTGCCCCAAGACAGGCCTGCCCGACTTCGGCGAGATCCGGATCAGCTACGTGCCCGGTGATCGCTGTATCGAATTGAAGGCACTGAAGTACTACATGATCGGGTTCCGCGATCGAGGCATCTTCTACGAGGCGGTGACCAACCAGATCCTCGACGATCTGGTGGCCGCGTGCCAGCCTCGTCGTATGACCGTGGTGGGGGATTTTTCGGTGCGCGGCGGCATCAGGACCGTTGTCACGGCTACTTACGGCCCGCCGTGACACGTCGAATTCCGATCGAAGACGCGCTCGACCTCCACCCCTTCGCCCCCAAAGACATCCCCTCCGTCGTCAACGAATACGTGACCGCCGCGTGGGAACGGGGTCTCCGCGAAGTGCGGCTGGTCCACGGACGAGGCCGGGGCGTGCAGCGCGGCATCGTGCAGCAAGCCCTCGAGCGCCATCCCCTCGTGGAGGAGTTCTGGGACGCGCCGGAAAGCCATCTCGGCGCCACCGTCGCGCGGCTCTCGGACCGGGCGTGACGTTTCGGAATCCACGTCCTTGCCGACGCTGCTTCGTCGCAGAAACCGCCTCCCGCCCGCGCTGATCGACGCGCCCACGGCGCTCTTCGAACGGAACGCGCCGTGCACGCCCACGGCGCGTGCAGTTCCATCCCGGTCAGGCCGTACGGATCCGAGGCGAGCGCTGGCGCATCGTCGCCGAATCGTGCCACGGCGCGGCATCGGTCGTATCCGTTGACGGCCGCGACACGTTCAACCGCGGTGTCCGCGCGCGCTTCGTCGTTCCGCCAGAGGCCCTCGAACCCGTTTCGTCGCCGCCGCCGCCGCGGCTCGTAAGCGTGACGCGATGGCGTCGTGCCGCTCGCAGCTCTCTGTCCGAGGCGGTGCCGCACTGGGCGTCGTTGCGCGCGGCCGCCTGGACACGGCTGAGGATCATTCCGTTTCAACTCGAGCCTGCGCTGGCGCTGACAAGCGGCGACGGATGTCGCGTACTGATCGCTGACGATGTGGGACTGGGCAAGACGATTCAGGCCGGCCTGATCGTCGCCGAGGCCGTTGCACGCGTGCCCGACGCCCGCGTGCTCGTCGTCGCACCTGCAGGACTGCGCGACCAGTGGCGCAATGAGCTGCGGCAGCGGTTCGGTCTCGAACCCGAGGTGCTGGATGCCGCAGGCATCGCGCGGGCCGGAGCGCATCTGGGACCGCACGTCAATCCCTGGTCGGTGTTCCCCGTATCGATCACCTCGATTGACTACGTGAAACGTCCCGACGTCATGCGATCGCTCGAAGCGCTTCTGTGGGACGTGATCGTGTTCGACGAGGCGCACGCCCTGACCGGACAGTCAGATCGCGGCGACGCCGCGGCAGGGCTGGCCGCGCGGGCGCGATCGGTCGTCTTGCTCACGGCCACACCACACTCGGGCGACGAGCAGACGTACACGCGCCTGTGCAACCTGGGCGATCTGCCAGGTGGATTCCCGCTGATGACCTTCCGTCGAACGCGAGCCGACGTGGGACTGCCGCACGACCGTCGCACGGTCCGGCTGCGCGTGCATCCGACCGCCGCTGAAGCGGCGATGCACGCCGCGCTCGCCAGCTACAACCGGTTGCTGCTGTCACACGCCGACGCCGCCGGTCACACGCCGGCGGCCAGTCTCGTCGCGTCGGTCCTGACGCGACGGGCCTGCTCGAGCGCCGGATCGCTCGCTCGTTCGCTGGAACGCAGAGCGGCTCTCCTCGCCCAGGGCGCAACTCCACTCGGCGATCAGTTGACTCTGCCGTTCGCGGGAACGGACGGCGACGAGGAGCCCGGGATCGAACTCGGTACAGCCTGTATGCCAGACGCGGACGAGGAACAGCGATGGCTGCAGCATCTGATTGCCGTCGCGCGCGATGCGACCGCGGTCGAGAGCAAGGTCGATTCGCTTCGACGATTCCTCAAACGAGCGAACCAACCGGCGCTCGTCTTCACCGAGTACCGCGACACGCTGGCCTGCCTGGCGGGGGCACTGGTCGAATTCAATCCCGCCTGCCTGCATGGCGGCATGACGGGGTCGGAGCGACGCCGTGCGCTCCGCCAGTTCGACGAGCCCCACGCGACGCTGCTCCTCGCAACCGACGCGGCGAGCGAAGGCCTCAACCTCCAGCGTCGATGCCGGCTAGTCGTCAACCTCGACCTCCCATGGACACCCACGCGCCTCGAGCAGCGGATCGGACGCGTCGATCGCATCGGGCAGCGGCGGCGGGTCCACGCCGTGCAGCTTGTCTCCACGGGAACACAGGAGGAAGCCGCCTCTGCGCAGCTCGCCGCGCGAGGCTCGCGCGCACGCGAGGCGCTCGCCGCAACGCGCGACGCGACAGACGGTTCGCGAAGTCGGCTGTCGTCACTGGCGGACGACGAGGCCGAGCGACTGCTAGGGACGCGTCAAATGATCGACCAGCCTCGCATCGCCCCCGACCGGCCGGTCTTCACCATCATCCGGACTGGAGCGGACATGTCTCGATCCACATGGGCCTTCCGCCTGCCGATCGTCGACGCCGGCGATCATGTCGTCTTTGAAACGATCGTCGGCGTCCGTGCTCCCACCGCCATGCCACACCGCGCGCTCGAGTGGGCCGCTGCCGCGGCTCATCGGCGTCTCCTCGCCGCAGTGCAACCCGCCGTGGACGCGTGGCGACAGACGATGCTGCGGCGCGAGGACGCCATTGTCGAGGCATTGCGTATGAGGCATGCCCGGCTGGCGGCGACCCTCCTTCAGCCACGACTCTTCGACGGCCGAGTTCAGCGAGCCGCGGAAGCACAAGCGGCGACCACCGAGGCGGCGATGCGGCATTCGCGGGCGCGCCGGGAAGCGCTCGACCGCCTGACGCGCCTCCGCGAGGAGACTCGAACCGTCGTCTTCGGCATCTGCTTCCGTCGATGATTCCGGGCGTCCGTGGCCGATTGATTTCGCCGTCGTTCGCCCTCGCGCAGCTCGCCGACGTGCCCGGCGCGGGCACGCCGCCAGAGCCAGTCATCCGCGAAATCGAGACGTGGTCCGAACGTCGGGACGGATCGTTTGGCCCAGCGTCGAGCGTCCGCGCCGTGACGGACGGCGTCGTGATTCCGCTGCTGAAGATCCTCGGCCTCTCGGTGACCCGCCGGCTCGATCGCGCCGAGCTGACCATCGTCGAAGCCGCGTGGCGAGGCACCGCATCCATCCCGGTCGTCGTCGTGGGTTGGGGTGAGTCGCTCGATGCGGCGTGGCGAACGTCTGTGCTCGACGCCATCCGCCTGGACGCCCGCTGGAGCGTGTGCTCGAACGGCGTGGCCTGGCGTGTCGTGGACGCGCATCGCACGTGGTCGCGGCACTACATCGAGTTCGACCTGGGGCTTGTTGCGCACGAGCCGGAGGCGCGTGCGCTGCTGTGGCGCATCGGTAGAGGAGAGTCGCTCACCCAGACTCCTTCGCTGCTCGAACGCATCGTCGATCTCTCCGATAGCTACGGCGCCGAGATGTGCCGTGCGCTCGGATCGGGTGTGATCGAGGCGCTCGAGCTCATCCTCAAAGGGTTTGGTGAGAAGCGTCGACGCGCGGCGCCACCGGATCGCCTGTTCGAGCAGTCGCTCACCGTGCTGTATCGCGTCCTCTTTCTGCTGTTTGCCGAGGCGCGCGGGCTGGTGCCCATGTGGCATCCCGTCTACCGCGACCGGTATTCGATCGAGTCCATCGTGACGACGCTGCTCGCGGGCAGGCCCTACAGGGGTGTGTGGCCGGCCATTCGAGCAATCTCGTTGATGGCGCACGCCGGCTGCGACGCCGGCGAGCTTCGGGCGACCGCCTTCAACGGCCGACTGTTTTCGCCGGCCGGCGTCGACGCCTTCGACAGGCAGGGCGTCGGCGACGGCGTGATGGGGAAGGCGGTGATGGCCGTCAGCACCACCCCGCCCGCGCGTGGCCGCGCCCGAAGACGCATCGCGTACGGAGAGCTCGACGTCGAAGAGCTCGGCCTGGTCTATGAACGAGTGCTCGCGCGCGACCTTCGCAAGGCGACCGGCACGTTCTACACGCCGCGATCGCTGACGGCGCACCTCGTTCGAGAGACGCTCGCCCCGCTTCTCGTCAATCGTACGGCCGATCAGATACTCGAGCTGCGAATTCTCGATCCGGCGATGGGGAGCGGGGCGTTTCTCGTGGCGGCCTGCGCGCAACTGGCCGAGGCCGCTGAAGAGGCGCTCATCCGAGAGGGCCGCTGGCATCGGGGCGAGGTGACCGCCGGCGATCGAATGATGCTGCGGCGTGAGGTCGCCCAACGTTGCCTGTTCGGCGTCGATCTCAATCCCACCGCGGTGCAGGTCGCGCGATTGTCACTCTGGCTGACGACGCTGGCGGCCGATAGACCGCTGACGTTCCTCGATCACCACCTCGTCGCGGGCAACAGCCTGGTCGGGGCGTCAATCGACGATGTGCGAAGCCGGGCGCCGGGCCGGCGATCCACTGGCGCCCGTACCGACCTGCCGCTCTTCGACGACGCGGACGTGGCGTCGGTGCTGAGAGGCGCAGTGGACACCAGACTACGCGTGACACGGCAGCCCGACGAATCCGCGGCAACCGTCCGTTCCAAGGAACGTGCGCTCGCGATGGTGCATGCCCCGGATGGACCACTCGGGCGCTGGACGCAAGTACTCGACCTGTGGTGCGCCGGATGGTTCTGGGAGCGCACGTCGCCACCCGACCGGGGCGTCTTTGGCGCGCTCGTCGACCTCGTGCTTCACCGGAGGTCATCGCTCCCGGCACACACCTCGGTGCCGCTGCTCGAGGCCGCACAGACCGCAGCGACTCGACATCGCTTTCTTCACTGGCCCGCTGCGTTTCCAGAGGTCTTCAACGATGAACGCGGTGACCCTCTGTCGGACGCCGGGTTCGACGCCGTCGTCGGCAATCCGCCCTGGGACATGGTGCGGGGCGACAGCGGCGACGAACCCATCCGCGATGTCCGACGCCGGGACGCGCGAGGCCTTGCGTCCTTTGCGCGCGAGTCGGGCATCTACCGCATCGATTCGCGAGCGCACGTCAATGTGTACCAGTTGTTCGTCGAGCGTGCGATTCAGTTGACGCGGCGGCACGGACGCATCGGACTCGTGCTTCCGGGCGGCGTCCTCACCGATACTGGCTCCGGTCCCCTCCGGCGGTACCTCTTCAACCACGCGCAGATCGATCGGGTGACCGGGTTGATCAATCGCCACGGCGTGTTCCCCGTGCACCGGAGCGTACGTTTCGCGCTGTTGACGTGCACGACAGGTGAGCGAACCGGTAGCGTGCGCTGCCAGTTCGGCCTCGACCGGGTCGAGCAACTTGGCGATGGGCAAGGCGCCGCGGAGCGCCCCGTTGTCACCTTGACCCGCGCGTTCCTGTCGCGCCTGTCGGGCGAAGACGACCTGGCGATTCCCGACCTGCGGTCCTCCGTCGACGTGCGGATTCTCGAGCACACCAGCGCGCGTGTGCCTCGGCTCGGCTCACGGGAAGGGTGGAACGTGTCGTTCGGCCGCGAGCTCAACGCCACCGACGACCGCGGACTCTTCGTGCCGTTCCGGGCCGATCGTCCTGGCCGGCGCGTGCTCGGCGGCAAGGAGATCGACCCCTTTCGGACCTCACTCGACGCCTGCCGGCACCAGCTCGCTGACGAGGCGGGCGTCCGAGTCCCCAGGCGGCCGCGGCTGGCGTATCGCGACGTCGCGAGCGCGAGCAATCGCCTCACCCTCATCGCCGCCATCGTGCCCGCCGACGTGGTCACGACGCACACGCTGTTCTGCTTGAAAACTCCGCTGGCGATCGACGCGCAGCACGTGCTGTGCGCGCTGCTCAACAGCTTCGTCGCCAACTATCTCGTCCGCTTCAGGGTCAACACGCACGTGACCGTCCAGCTCGTCTCACGGCTGCCAGTTCCGAGGCCCGATGAGCACGGCCGCGACTTCGCGCGTCTCGCCGGACTCGCGCGCACGCTCATGCACGCGCCGTCACGTGCCGAGCAGCAGCCGGAGTACGCCGAGTTGCAGGCGATCGTCGCGCGGCTCTACGGACTGTCGGAGACCGACTTCCGGCACGTGCTCTCGACGTTTCCGTTGATGCCGGACGACGTCAGAGCCCTGTGCCTCACACGCTTCAACCATCTCCGCTGACTTTACTGAGACGGGCCACAGGGACACACAGACTCAGAGCTGTTCTCAGACAAATCAGGGTAACGACCGAATCGTCCAAACGATCACGTCATCTGTCGTGCATCCGGCACCGCAGCCGTTTCAATGAGCGGCTCGCGACGGCTTCAGCGACGGCTCGAGAAGTATGAATCGGTGACGGACTGTTCCTGGACGGTGTATCTGCCACCTCCACCATCGGGAGTCATCAAAGGTTGGTGGCGGACCTCTGTGTCTCTGTGGCCCGTGACAGCGAGAGACCGCTACCTCAGAAGAACGAATCGCCGGATGGCCTCGACCACGCCTTCGTGATCGTTGTCGCCCGTCATGGTCCAGCCGCGATCCTTTAACCCTGACACGGCGTTGCCCATCACGACCGGCACTCCGGAATACTCGAGCATCTCGAGATCGTTGAAGTTGTCGCCGATCGCCATCACCTCGTCACGGTCCACGCCCAGTTGCCCGGCGCGCCACGCCAGAGCCTGTCCCTTGGTCGCCAGCGGATCGGTCACGTCGATGAGGGAGAAGTCGCGGTGCTCGTACTCCGTCAGCGACACGGCGCAGTCGCGCGCCTCGCTGCGCAGCGATTCAACCAGCAGTCGCATCGCCTCGACGCCCCCGTTGAACATCACTTGAATCGGATCCTCGACGAGGGCGTCCTCGAGCGGCGTTGATTGCGCGATGAGTGACTGGTTGCGGCGCCAGTACGCCGCACGACCGGGATGGCTCCAGTCCATCGTTTCGAAGATCACCTGGCGGTCCGCATCGCGATCGAACACCAGCGCCGCTGCGTCTCGATGGGCTTCGGTCGCCCGAAGCACGGTTCGCGCGACCTCCCGAGACAGCAAACGACGCGCACGCGTGGAGCCGTCCATCCCTCGCTCGACGGCGCCGTTGCTCACGATCAGGGTGAGAGACTCGGGCAGCGGCTCGGCGATCGGCCGCACGAAGGGATAGCTGCGGCCGGTCACCAGCGCAACGTGCACCCCGGCGGCCACCGCGTCGCGAATGGCGTCGATGTTCGCCTGTGGCAGTTGACCCTGAGAGTCGAGTAGCGTTCCGTCGACGTCGATTCCGATGAGCCGGATCAGACCGCTACTCCTCCGCCATGTACGGGTAGGTGTGCTCGCGTGGCGGCGAGAACGTTTCCTTGATCGTGCGGGCGCTCACCCAGCGCAGCAGGTTGATCTTGGAACCGGCCTTGTCGTTGGTGCCCGAGGCGCGAGCGCCGCCAAACGGCTGCTGCCCCACCACGGCGCCGGTCGGCTTGTCGTTGATGTAGAAGTTGCCGGCGGCATGCCGCAACGCCTGTGTCGCGTGAACAACCGCCGCACGGTCGGTGCTGAACACCGACCCGGTCAGCGCGTACGGCGATGTCCGATCCACCAGCGCCAGCGTCTCCGACCACTGCCCGTCAGGGTAGACATAGGCCGTCACCACCGGGCCGAAGATCTCTTCGCAGAGCAGTCGATACGCCGGGTCCTTCGTCTCGACCAGTGTCGGTTCGACGAAATAGCCGGTCGTGCCGTCGGCCTTGCCCCCCTGGATCACCGTCGCGTTCTTTTTCGCATCGTCCAGGTACGCCGAGATGCGGTCGTGGGCCTTGCGGTCGATCACCGCGCCGAGGAACGTCCGGAAGTCGGCGACGTCGCCCACCTTCATCTGCTGCATCATGCCGACGAGTCGATCGCGCACCTCGGACCACAGCGACGCGGGAATGTAGACGCGGCTGGCCGCCGAGCACTTCTGCCCCTGGTACTCAAAGCTGCCGCGGGCGATGGCCACGGCCACCTCCTGCGGATCGGCAGACGGGTGCGCGATGATGAAATCCTTGCCGCCGGTTTCGCCGACCACTCGAGGATACGAGCGGTACTTGCCCACGTTCTCGCCCACCGTCCGCCACATGCTGTTGAACACGGCGGTGCTTCCCGTGAAATGAATGCCCGAGAGATCCGGCGAGTCGAGCACGATCTGGCTGATCTGCGCGGCATCGCCCGGCACGAAGTTGATGACGCCCGGGGGCAGCCCGGCTTTCTCGAGCAGCCGCAGCACGTAGTAGGCGCTCAGCATCGCGCTCGACGCCGGCTTCCACACGACCGTGTTGCCCATGATGGCGGGCGCCGCCGGGAGATTGCCGGCGATGGCGGTGAAGTTGAACGGCGTGACGGCGTAGACAAACCCTTCGAGCGGCCGGTAGTCGATCCGGTTCCACGTCGTGTGCGAGCTGAACGGCTGCTCGGTGTACAGCTCGTTTGCAAAGTGCGCGTTGAACCGCCAGAAGTCGGTCATCTCGGACGCCGCGTCGATCTCGGCCTGAAAGGCGTTCTTCGACTGCCCGAGCATCGTTGCCGCGTTCAGCGTCTGCCGCCACGTCGTCGTCAGCAGCTCGGCCGCGCGCAGGAACACCGCGGCGCGATCTTCCCACCGCCATGCAGCCCAATCCCGAGCCGCCGCCTTCGCCGCGCCGATGGCCTGATGCACGTGGTCCGCGTTGGCCGTGTGCCAGTCGGCCAGCACGTGCCCGTGGTTATGCGGCATCACCGCCTGCTGCGTTCGACCGGTGCGAATCTCGCACCCGCCGATGACGATCGGGATGTCGATGCGCTCGCCGGACATGGCCGACAGACGGGCCTTGAGCGCCGCCCGCTCAGGCGAGCCGGGCAGATACGACAGATTGGGTTCGTTGACGGGCGGAGGGACACGGGGCGCGCTGGTGGTCATGAACTGATCCTAGAAACCCGTAATTCAAAATGCAAAATTCAACATGCAAACGCTCTCACGCCGTCGCGCTTTCACGGCGCAACGTGCCAACGCGTGAGCGATCTAGTCGCGGCTCAGGCGGTTCTTGGTCCGGACTACGATCGAACCGAGAATCCTCGCGATTTGATCGGCCTCGCCAACGAAGGCTTGCAATCTCTCGGGTGGACCGAGCTGGAGCGCCGCACAGATTCTCACCCAGTATGCCGCTTCGCGAGCTTCGCGCAGGGCGATCTCTATATATCTTACGAATTCACGAGCTGATGAACCGGCCTTGGCCTCCTCGAGATTCGCACCGACCGCTGTCGCAGACTTGACCAGCTGATCGACCACGCACCGCACACCCGGTCGAGGTTCGATCTGTATGGCGGCTGCAGTAACGGCACACGCGAACGCAAATGCCCTATCCCGAATGTCTTGCGCTGAATCTGCCATGCGGCAGATTCCTGCAGGGGTCGCACCAGCGTCCGCTCGTCCGGTTCTGGGCCGAATTCACTGCACGGCCACCAGCCGCAGGCCGCACATGGCAGAGGCCTCAACACGTAGTCCCTGTTTGAATTTTGAATCTTGCATTTTGAATTACAGCTTCAGGATCTGGCAGGCTCGATATCCACCGCAATCGCCCGCCATTTCTCCTGTCGGAAGCGCGCAACGCTGAGGACGCATCGCGTGAAGTGCCCCGCCAGGATCGCGATCCAGACGTCTCCCGGCACCAGGTCTCGTGTCGCCTCGATGGCCGTGCAGAGCCCGAGCGGCACGACGATCTGGGACACCACCGAGATGTACAGCGGGCTCCGCGTGTCGCCAGTGCCCTGAAGTCCTCCGGTATAGCTGAGCGCAACTGTGACGAAGAGGCCCGACACGCTGAGGTAGCCGAGCAGCTGCCGGCCGATCGCGAGCACGGTTGGATCGGTCATGCCGAAGGCCGCGAGCAGCAGCCCGGGAACCAGCAGGAAGAGCGCCCCCACGCCCGCCGCCACGGCGAGCCCGATGTGCGACGCCACCTTCACGCCCTCCGCCGCGCGCTCCGGTTTGCCCGCGCCAAGGTTCTGTCCGGCGATGGTTGCCGCGGCGCCGAGCAGGCCCGTGGATGTCCACGTGATCAGCGAAAAGAGCTCCGTGTAGTCCACGGTGAACGCCGCCTGTGCGGCAGCGCTGTTTTCCAGGCCGCCGATGAATCGCAGCAGGAACACGCCGCCGATGTTCATGGCGATCCCCTGGACACCCGTCGGCAGCCCGAACTTGAACAGCGATCGAATGATGGCGAAGTCGGCCCCGCGGTGCATGCCCGGCTCGAAGTGGATGACCGAGGTCGGCCGCGTCAGCTGCCAGAAGGCGTACGCACTCACGAGGGTGCTGCTCATCACCGTGCCCAACCCGGCACCGAGGGTGCCGAACATCGGAATCAGGACGACGTTGAGGCCGATGGTCAGGCCAGTCATGGCCAGGCCGAGGCGCAGCGGGGTCCGCGGGTCGCCGGCCGCGCGAAACGCGCCGCTCAGCATGAAAAACATGATCAGTCCGACGATGCCCACGAACATCGTTCTGAGGAACGGAAGCGCTTCGGCGCGCACCTCGGGGGCGGCGTTCACCAGCGTCAACAACCACGGCGCGGCA
>Ga0210380_10000336_pt1 | contig 22259 bp, 22 predicted proteins | sample PLM4_5_coexredo_FD_155476 | JGI IMG/M metagenome (GOLD analysis project Ga0210380, IMG submission 155476) | Groundwater sediment microbial communities from an aquifer in East River, Colorado, USA - PLM4_5_coex redo | ecosystem: Environmental > Terrestrial > Soil > Riparian zone | place: USA... | reverse complement strand
TAGCCCGGGTGCACCGCTTCGCCTTCAGCCTTCAGGATCGCGTCGATGTTCAGGTAGGACTCGCGCGGCGAGGCGGCGCCGAGATGAAAGGCGTGGTCCGCTGCGCGCACGTGCGGAGCGTCGCGGTCGGCGTCCGAATACACCGCCACCGTGCGCAGGCCCATGCGCCGCGCCGTGCGCGCGACGCGCAGCGCGATTTCGCCGCGGTTGGCGATGAGCAGGCTCTTGAACATGCGCGCGTAGGGTGGGCCCCGGCCCACGAGTCGGTGGGCCAAGGCCCACCCTACTTGATGTGCTTGGCGGGCAGGATGCCCATGTACTTGCAGATGATGCCGAGCATTACTTCGTCGGCGCCGCCGCCGATCGAGCCCAGGCGCCCGTCGCGGTAGGCGCGCGACACCGGGTTGTCCCAGGTGTAGCCCATGCCGCCCCAGTACTGCAGGCACGCATCCGACACCTCGCGGCGCAGCCGCCCCGACTTGAGCTTCGCCATCGAGGCGAGCTCGGTGACGTCCTCGCCCGCGACGTACATTTCGCACGCGCGGTAGGTGAGCGCGCGCAGCGCTTCGACCTCGGTCTTCAGTTCGGCCAGCCGGTAGTGCACGTACTGGAAGTCGAGCACCGTCTGCCCGAACATCTTGCGCTCGCGGATGTACTCGATGGTGTCACTGATCGTGCGCGTAAGGCCCTGCACGGTGCTTGCCGCCGCCCACAGGCGTTCTTCCTGGAACTGCTGCATCTGGTAGGTGAAGCCGAAGCCCTCTTCGCCGATGCGGTAGCGCTGCGGCACGCGCACTTCGTCGAAGTGGATCAGCCCCGTGTCCGAGGACATCATGCCGATCTTGCGGATCTTCTTCGCCTTGACCACTCCCTTGGTGTCCATCGGCACGCAGATCAGCGTCTTATTCTTGTGCGGCGCGCCCTCCGATGTATTGGCGAGCAGGCACATCCAGTCTGCCTGCAGACTGTTGGTGATCCACATCTTTGCGCCGTTGATGACGTAGTCACCGCCGACCTTCTTCGCTTGGGTCTTGATCGACGCGACATCCGACCCCGCGCCCGGCTCGGATACGCCGACGCAGGCCACGTAATCGCCGGAAATCGATGGCGCGAGAAACTGCTTGCGCAGCTCGTCCGAGCCAAAGCGCGCGAGCGCCGGGGTCGCCATGTCGGTCTGCACGCCGATCGCCATCGGCACGCCGCCGCAACGGATGTGGCCGAGCGTCTCGGCCATCACCATCGCGTAGCTGTAGTCGAGTCCCGCGCCGCCATAGGCTTCCGGCTTGGTGAGGCCCAGCATGCCGAGGTCGCCCAGTTGCTTGAACACCTCGTGCGCCGGAAACTGCTCCGCCGCCTCCCACTCGTCCACGTGCGGGTTGATCTCGTTGTCGATGAAGCGCTTCAGGTTGCGCCGGATCTCTTCGTGCTCCTGGGTGAACTGCATGGGCGCGCGTCCTTCGTCGTGTCTGGTCGGGCGATGATAGAAGGTAATCGATGCGGCCCCCGGCATCTAGAATCGCGCGCATCGCGGGATGATTCTACTGCGGCCGGACCGGTAAACCGGACCGGGGATTCTGCCAGGATTCGGTAGGTGTGCTTACGTCTGGTTGCAAAGGTGCGCGGCATTGGGGGCGCATGGTGTACCCCATTGCGGCAGGACTGCGTTGCTCGATGTGTGCAGGATTGCATTCACGCGCCGCAAACCGCCGTTGGCCGGGTCTACCGGCCGCGCAATCCGCGCGCGTGCGCTCCACCTGGCCGCGCCTGATCCACAAAGTCTACGAAGTCGATCCGCTCGAATGCCCGCGCTGCAAAGGCCCCATGCGCGTGATCGCGCTCATCGAGGATAAGGTGGTCATCCGCAAGATCCTCACCCACCTGGGTCTGTGGGTGCCGCGAGTTGAGGCGGCAAGGGGACCTGGACCACCCGCCCCGGATCCGCCCCGGCCAGCCGCGCAAATCCTGACCTACCACCCCGTTCCCGACACCGCCTGAATCCGCAGCGTGAGGGGCGGGTTCGCTTCGCGCCGAAACTTGATTGCCCAAGACGCGCCCGCTTGAGGCCGGAAACCATGCCTGCGCTCCCCCCTTGCAGGTCCTGATGCGCCATCATGCCTCAAAACTGCCGGCTTCTACTCGGCCTTGATTCCGGCTGCAACCACCGGCTTGCCGGTGGCTACAGGTCGATGGAAGGCTTAGGTGCTATCTCTCGACCACCCTTCGGTTGGCCGACTACGGAACTGCGCGATAGAAGTAGTAAGTTGCCGTGTACGGAACTCGGGCCACCTGCCTGGCATTTGCGGCGCTGCACGGCTCCGCAGGCGCGACTCCGCCCACCGTTTGCACGCGCTGGATGCTCTTGGCTTGACCAAACGTGCCGCCACCGCTGCTTGCCTTGGCACCGAGAAGGAGCCAGGGAATGGCAGATTGGTTTGGGCCCGGATCGCGTGCCTTGACCTCTCCAGCCACTTTGCTTCCGTCGAGGGACTCCCACGTCGGCCCGGCGTAGTGCTTGCCGAGCGAACGGCCCGACCGATCAGCGAGCGCGGCCTCGGGCGCACGGAAGGCCCATTCGTACGTTGACGGCTCGGCGGGTCTGGGCAGGCATTCGTAGATTTGAACCCCGGATGCGAGCGCCTCGAGGTAGACAACCTGTCCGGCAGGAGGACGCAAGCTCGCAGGTACGTCCGGTGCGGCGATGCCTGGAACTGTGGCGCATCCGCTCCCGGCCAGGATGGATGCTGTGAAGGCATAAGTGATAACGCGGAGTGATTTCATGGCTCTTTTCTCTCGGGATAAGAAGTTATTTTGCTCAGTAGGTTGATGAAGCCTTGTTGCCGTTGGCCTTGTATTGCGCAATCGCCTTCTTCAGATCGCTGTATTCCTCGCACCCGAGAAAGCACGCCTTGTCGAGCGCGACCAGGCGCTGCTCGGCACGGGCGAGATCGCCGGTCTGGAGATAGAGTTCGCCCGAGTATTCGAGCGCGCCGCGGTGCCTGGGGTCGATGCGCAATGCTTCGTTGTAGAACTTCTCGGCTCCCGCGAAATCGGGCGTCGGGGCCTTGCGCAGGTTGTAGCCCATCAGGTTGTTCCAGTCGGCGTCGCCGGTGTCGTTGACGCGCTTGAGCTCGGCGATCGCGCCGGACCAGTTCTTGGCGGCGATCTGCGCGCGCACGGCGGAGAGCTTGTCGGGCGCTGGCTGCGGGCTGGGCTGGGTGTCGGCGGCAAAGCTGTGGCTCATCGCGAACAGCAGCGCGGTGGTGGTCAGGAAACGGGCGATTGCAGCGTTCATGATCGGGTCCTCGTAGTTGAGTGGAGTGACACCGTTGGCGGTGTCTGCAGGTACTTACGAGGTCGATCTGGAAACGGATGCAGCACGGCCGTGAGAATTTCGGCCGGTCCGCTCCGCCGCGTTATCCGGCCCGCTACCAGAGCTTGACGCAGTGCCCCGACAGGACGAAGTCTCCCGACGGTTTGTCGCCCGCCTTGGCCGGCGCCGCCTCGATGCTCACCGCGAGCCGCGACACGTTGAAGAACAGTTTCTCCGAGGTGTCGGTCAGCGCGACGGCGGCCGTGCCAGTGCCCGGCACCACGCCGACCGGAAACGCGCTGCCGTCTCGGGGCAGCGCCCACAGTTGCGCCACCGAGCCGGCCGGGATGTTCACCGGCTGCAGCAACTTCACCGTCATCAGCCTGCCGTGCCGTTTGGAGCTTGCCAGCACCGTGGGCGTGCCCGCGGTGTCGATCAGCAAGCCGACGTAGCTCTGGGGCAGGACCTCGCTCCGCGGTTCCATGCCGATCAGCCCCGGCTGCAGGCGCAGCAGCACGGCGCACAGGAACACGCCCGCCAGCACGCCGCCGAGCGCGCGGACCGACAGCACGCCCCACAGCCATTGCAGCGGACCCTCCGGCGCGGCTCGACGCGATGACGTAAACAGGCGCTGCTCCAGCGCCCGCCACACCGACTCGCGCGGCTGCATGGGAGGCACAGCGCCCGTCAGGCCGCCCAGCCGCTCCTGCCACGCGCCGACGGCCCGCACCGCGGCCGGCGCCTGGCGCAACAAGCGCTCGAAGCGCCGGCGCGCCGGGCCCGCGAGCGTGCCGAGCGCGTACTCGCGCGCGAGGCGGTCGAGCCGCTCGGGCAGAAGGTAATTCATGCGATGCCGGCCGCTTCCAGGCAGGCCTTGAGCCTGTCCAGCCCGCGCCGCACCCAAGCCTTGACGGTGCCGAGCGGCGCGCCCAGCGCCTCCGCGATCTCGGTGTGCACCATGCCGCGGTAATACGCGAGCGCCAGCGCCTGGCGCTGCGGAGCGCCGAGCTCGCCCATGCACCCCGTGATCCTGAGCGCCTCCAGGCTGCGCTCGAGCAGCGCCTGCGGCTGCTGCGTCTCGTCGGCCGCCACCGCCATCGCCTCCTCGTCGAGCGCCGAAGTCGAAGCGCGCTCCGTCCTGTCCGAGCGCAGCGCGTCGATCGCCTTGTTGCGGACAATGTTGATCAACCACGTCATCGGGCCCGCCACCGAGGCGTCGAACCCGCCCGCCCCGTGCCAGACGTTCATGAAAGCCTCCTGCAACACCTCTTCCGCGCGCTCCCTGCTGTTCAATATACGGAAAGCGACGCCCAACAGATGCGCGCAAGTGGCGCGGTACACCCTCTCGAACGCCGCGCGATCCCCCAGCGCGACACGCGACAGCAGAGCGGCAAGGTCTTTTTTTACCAATAGCGGCTCGCGATGCGACATAAGCACCATTGTGCGCCGCCACGCTGGGGCTGAGGAGCGGGAGAAGGGCCATCTTCTGGGGCGGCATGCGGACAGGGGTGAATAGATTTTCCTTTCCCTATCCGTTCTTCCGGCTTTGAACTGCTCGCGCGCATCCTTCAGGTCGGGAGGACGCAGCAGGCTGCCGACGTGGTCGGCGCGAAAAGGAGGCCCCACTCGCCTGTTGAAGCCTTTCTAGAACTCTTCGCTGCCGGAAACGGAAGGTAGCCGGCGGTCGGGGTGGCCCTGCCGGCGTTCCTCCGCGATGGGCGCAACCTGCTCGCGGCGGTCGATGATGGGGGCCGCGCGGCGCTCGACCTCCGGGCGCCAGCCGAAATAGATCGCTACCCCGGCCGTAATGGCATGCAGCCAGACGTCGTGCCCATGGAGCGGGAGTATTCCGTAGAGCGTGTTCATTCCGGGAATGAATCCCATGACGGCGAGCGCGGCGTAGAAAATGGCGAGCGAGCGTGCGAACAGCATAGAGGTCGCGACGCGACGCCATGCCACGAGGCCCCAGGCGCCGATCGCGATGTGCACGGCGCTGTGCGGGAGGTTCACCGGAAACAGCCCGAGCAGGTAACCGTAGAGAAGGGTGACCTTGGTCGGCGGCGCATCGACTGGCGGCGGCATCAGCGCGGCCGGGATCAGGCCGAGCAGCCCGGCACTGAGGTAAACCATGCCGACGAACAGCGCGAATATTTCGGTTCTCATCATTCCTCCCCCGGTCGGCCAAAAGTCTAACGCTTTTTCCCGTCTTGCTCACCTCTGACCCCACCCATGCCGGGTCAGGGCCTGGCGACGCCGAATTGAACGGGCCGCACGGTGCGCGCGTCGCCGTCCTTGCAGATCGACAGCGTGTAACCGAGCACGCTGCGCGAGTCGCGCGGATCGATGATGCCGTCATCCAGCAGCAGCGCCGAGGTCACGAGGGCACTCTGCTGGCGCTCGAAATTTTCCACGATCTTCGCCTTCATGGCGTCAATCTGGTGGCGGTCCACGTCCTGGCCCTTCCGCTTCATGCCAGCCTCCATCACGATCGCCATGGTGAGCGCGGCCTGCTCGGCGCCCATCACCGCGGTCTGCGCGTTCGGCCAGGAAAACAGGAACCGCGGGTGGTAGCCGCGCCCGCACATGCCGTAGTTGCCGGCGCCGAAGGAAGCGCCGCACATCAGCGTGATCTGCGGCACGTTGGCGTTGGACACTGCCTGGATCATCTTCGAGCCGTGCTTGATCATGCCGGCCTCTTCCGAGGCTTTGCCCACGATGTAGCCGGTGGTGTTCTGCAGGTACAGGATCGGCAGCCCGGCCTGGCAGCAGGACTGGATGAAGTGCGTGGCCTTGTTCGCGCCCGCCGGGTCGAGCGGCCCGTTGTTCGTGACGATGCCCACGCGAAAGCCCTGCACCGCGGCGTGGCCGCACACGGTCGCCGGTCCGTAGTCGGCTTTGAAGTCGAGGAAGTCCGACTCGTCCACGACGCGCGCCAGGACCTCGCGCATGTCCACCGTCTTCCTGTAGTCCTCCGGGATCACGCCCAGCAACTCTTCGGCTGCACAGCGCGGCGGCTTGCCGGAAGGCAGGAAAGAGGATTTCCAGTCCAGGCGCGCGAGCACCTCGCGCGCGTAGCGAATGCCGTCCGCGTCGTTCTCCGCGAGGTACTCGCCCAGGCCCGAGACGTGCGTGTGCATCACCGCGCCGCCCAGCTCCTCGTCGGTGGCGATCTCGCCGGTGGCGGCTTTCAGCAGCGGCGGTCCGGCAAGGAACGCCTTGGCGCGCCCGCGCACCATGATCACGTAGTCGGAAAGCCCCGGCATGTAGGCGCCGCCCGCGGTCGAGGAGCCGTGCACCACCGTCACCACCGGCAGGCCCGCCGCGGAAAGCCTGGCGAGGTTGTAGAAGATGGCCCCGCCATGGATGAAGCCTTCCACGCGGTACTTGAGCAGGTTCGCGCCCGCCGATTCGACGAGGTGCACGAAAGGCAGTTTGTTCTCCAGCGCGAGATCCTGCGCGCGCATCAGTTTCTCGCGCCCCATGTGCTGGATGGCGCCGGCGTCGATGCCCGAGTCGCTCGCCACGACCATGCAGCGCGCGCCGGACACGTAGCCGATGCCGCTCAGCATGCCGCCGCCCGGGATCGTCTTCTCGGGATCGGGGTTGTCCAGGCAGTAGCCCGCCATGGAGGAGAGCTCCAGCCACGGCGCGCCCGCATCCAGCAGCCGCGCGATGCGCTCGCGCGGCAGGAGCTGGCCGCGCTTGTCGAACAGGGGCTTGGCTTCGGCGGATGCGTCGCGCGTTCGCTTCTCGAGCGCGCGCAGGCGCCCGATCAGCTTCAGCATGCTGGCGCTGTTGCGCTGGAACGCCGCGGCTGCGACGTCGATCCTGGATTGGATCGCCGGCATTACCCAAGCACCTTGGGCTTCTTCGCCAGGTGAAAGCCCTCGAAGGCCTCGGTGGCCTTGCCGCTGCCGATCCTGTCGGCGACGCGCTTGGCGTTCGGCACCGCGCCGTCCACGCGCAGGCAGGAGCCCGAGATGAACGCTGCGGCGGGCGAGAGCAGGAACACGATTGCCGCGGACACTTCGGACTCGGTGCCGAGGCGCCCCAGCGGCACGCGCCTGGGCAGCGCGCGGATGTGCTCCGCCATCTCCGCGGGGTAGTGATCTAGGCCGCTGGAGGCGATCCAACCGGGCGCGACGGCATTGACCCGGACCGGCGCCCACTCGAGGGCCGCGGTCTCGGTGAAATTGAGCATGCCTGCGCGCGCCGCGCCCGAATGTCCCATGCCGGGCATGCCGTTCCACATGTCGGCGATCATGTTGACGATGGCGCCCGCGCCCGCGGCTTTCATCCATTGCGTGTAGCACTCTCGCGCGACGAGGAACCCGCCGGTCAGGTTGGTGCGCACCACTGCGTCCCATCCCCTGGCGGAAATGCTCTCCAGGGGCGAGCCGAACTGGCCGCCGGCATTGTTCACGAGGAAATCGATGCGGCCGAAATCGGCGAGCACGCCCGCAACCGTCTGGCGCACTGCGTCCTCCTCGCGGATGTCGCAGACGCAGGTCCTTGCCGCGCCGCCGATTTCCTTCGCCACGGCCTCAAGCTTGTCCGCATTGCGGCCGATCAGCGCGACCTTGGCCCCCAGCGCTGCCAGCTCGTGCGCGGTGCAGCGGCCGATGCCCGAGCCCGCGCCGGTGACGATGGCCACCTGCCCGGCGAGCAGGCCGGGACGGAATACGGAACGGTAGTTCATGATTTAGAAAGCAAACGCTTGGTGAGTGTCCCCCATTGGAATATCATCCGTCAATGATCCCGCGGACCCTCTTCACGCCCGAGCACGAGACCTTTCGCGACAGCGTGCGGCGGTTCATGGAACAGGAGGTCAAGCCGCACGACGAGCGCTGGCAGGAACAGGGCTACGTGGACCGCGAAGTGTGGCTGAAGGCGGGCGCGAACGGATTCCTTTGCGCCTCGATGCCCGAGGAATACGGCGGCTCGGGCGCCGACCGGCTCTACAGCGTGGTGCTGATGGAGGAACAGGCGCGCGCCAACAACTCTTCCCTCGGCTGGGGGCTGCACTCGGAGATCGTCGCGCCTTACCTCCTGCGCTACGGCAGCGAGGCGCTGAAGAAGAAATACCTGCCGAAGATGGCCGCGGGCGAGATGATCGGCGCCATCGCCATGAGCGAGCCCGGCGCCGGCTCCGACCTGCAGGCCGTGAAGACCACCGCGTTGAAGAAGGGCGACAGATACATCGTCAACGGCTCGAAGACCTTCATCACCAACGGCTGGCACTGCGACCTGGTGATCGTTGTCGCCAAGACGGATCCGGCCAAGGGAGCCAAGGGCACGAGCCTGGTGATCGTCGACACCTCGATGCAAGGCTTCACCAAGGGCAAGCGGCTGAAGAAGCTGGGCCTTAAGGGCCAGGACACGGCGGAGCTGTTCTTCGACAACGTCGAAGTGCCGGCGCAGAACCTGCTCGGCCAGGAGAACAACGGCTTCATCTACCTGATGCAGGAGCTGCCCTGGGAGCGCATGCAGATCGCGATCGGGGCGATCGCGAAGGCCGAGGCCGCGGTGGAGTGGACCAAGGCCTACGTCAATGAGCGCAAGGTCTTCGGCAAGCCGGTCGCCAGCTTCCAGAACACTCGCTTCAAGCTCGCCGAGGTCGCTACAGAGGTGCAGATCGCGCGCGTGTTCGTGGACCGGTGCCTCGAACTGCTGCTCGAGGGCAAGCTCGACACCGCCACCGCCTCGATGGCCAAGTACTGGGTCTCCGACCTGGAGTGCAAGGTGATCGACGAATGCCTGCAGCTGCACGGCGGCTACGGCTTCATGTGGGAGTTCCCCATTGCGCGCGCCTACGTGGACGCGCGCGTGCAGCGCATCTACGGCGGCACCAACGAAATCATGAAGGAAGTCATTTCCCGATCCATGGGTCTTGGAGGCAAAGATGCCTGAAGCGATGATCTTCGATGCGATCCGCACGCCGCGCGGCAAGGGCAAGCGCGACGGCTCGCTGTACGAGGTAAAGCCGGTGACGCTGCTCGCCGGAGTGCTCAGGGAACTCCAGCACCGCAATGACCTCGACACCGCGGAGGTGGAGGACGTGGTGATGGGCTGCGTCACGCCCTCGGGCGAACAGGGCTCTTGCATTGCCAAGACCGCCGCGCTGGTCGCCGGCTGGGACTGGAAGGTTCCCGGCGTGCAGCTCAACCGCTTCTGCGCCTCCGGCCTCGAAGCCGTGAACCTTGCCGCTCAGAAAGTGCGCTCGGGCTGGGAGGACCTGGTGGTGGCGGGCGGCGTGGAGTCCATGTCGCGCGTGCCGATGGGCTCGGACCGCGGCGCCTGGGCCTGCGACCCCCAGACCAGCCTGGACACGGCGTTCATCCCGCAAGGTATCAGCGCCGACCTGATCGCGACGCTGGAGGAGTTCTCGCGCGAGGAGATCGACGAGTTCGCGCTCGGCTCGCAGAAGAAGGCCGCCGCCGCGCGCGAGGCGGGCCGCTTCAAGAAGTCGCTCGCGCCCGTGATGGACGCCGTCGGCGACGTGATCCTCGACCACGACGAGTTCATCAAGGCGCACACCACGCTCGAAGCCCTCGCCTCGCTCAAGACTTCCTTCGACAAGCCGGGCGAAATGGGCTTCGACGCAGTCGCCATCCGGCGTTACCCGCAGGTGGAGCGCATCCGCCACGTGCACACCGCCGGTAACTCGTCGGGCATCGTGGACGGCTCGGCCGCCGTGCTGATCGGCACCGAGAAGAAAGGCAAGGCGCTGGGACTGAAGCCGCGCGCGCGCATCGTCGCCGCCGCGCTTTCCGGCGCGGATCCCACGATCATGCTCACCGGCCCGATGCCCGCGGCGCGCAAGGCGCTGGCCAAGGCGAAGATGAAGATCGGCCAGATCGACCTGTTCGAGATCAACGAGGCCTTCGCCGTGGTGCCGATGAAGTTCATGAAGGAGATGGGCGTGCCTGCCGAGAAGGTGAACGTGAATGGCGGCTCGATCGCCATGGGCCATCCGCTCGGCGCCACCGGCGCGATGATCCTCGGCACGCTGATCGACGAGCTCGAGCGCAGGAAGCTGCGCTACGGCCTGGCCACGCTGTGCGTCGGCGGCGGCATGGGCATCGCCACCATCGTCGAGCGCCTCTGATGCCGGTGAAATACGAAAAGGGTGGCGACGCCATCGTCACCCTGACCCTCGACGCGCCCGGTGCGCCGGTCAACACCATGACCGAGGAGTGGAAGAAGGCCTTCCACGCCGCGGTCGAGCGCCTGCAGAAGGAAAAGGACACAATCGCGGGCGTGATCCTGTGTTCCGCGAAGAAGACCTTCTTCGCCGGTGCGGAGCTGAAGGACATCCTCAAGCTCACCGAGAAGGACGCGCCGCGCTTCTTCGCCGAGGTCGAGGACATCAAGCGCGATTTCCGCGCGCTCGACAGGCTGGGCAAGCCTGTGGTCGCGGCGCTCGAGGGCGCGGCGCTCGGCGGCGGCTGGGAGCTCGCGCTCGCCGCGCACTGCCGCATCTGCCTGAACGACGACAAGATCGAACTCGGCCTTCCCGAAGCGACGCTGGGCCTGCTGCCGGGCGGGACCGGCGTCACCAAGACCGTGCGCCTGCTCGGGCTTCAGGCCGCTCTCCCGTATCTGGTTGAAGGCAAGACCATGCGCCCCGCGGAGGCCGCCAAGCTTGGCCTGCTGCAGGGGCTCGCCGCGAACCGCGAGGACCTCTACCGCATGGCGCGCGAGTGGATCGCGAAGAATCCCGCGCCCAAGCAACCGTGGGATGAAGAGAATTACCGCATGCCCGGCGGCACGCCGGCGAGCCCGCAGGTTTCCCAAATGCTGACCGTCGCGCCGGCGATGCTGGTGGAGAAGACGCGCGGCCTCTATCCCGCGCCCGAGGCGATCATGGCCGCGGCCGCGGAAGGCGCGAGCGTGGACTTCGACACGGCGCTGCGCATCGAGTCGAGGTATCTCGTCAAGCTCGCGGTGGGCCAGGTGGCGAAGAACCTGATCACGCTGTTCTTCAACCGCACCGCGATCCGCTCGGGCGCCTCGCGCCCCAAGGATTTCCCGAAGTGGAAGGCGCAGAAAGTCGGCATCCTCGGGGCGGGGATGATGGGCGGCGGCATCGCCTGGGCGAACGCGAGCCGCGGCGTGCCCTGTGTGCTGAAGGACGTGTCGCTCGAGCAGGCGATCAAAGGAAAATCGTACAGCGAAAAGCTCGCCGAGAAGCGCGGTCACCCGCAGGTTCCCGGGCTGATCGAGCCCACCGCGAGCGCGGAGGATCTCAAGGGCTGCGACCTGATCATCGAAGCGGTGTTCGAGAAGCGTGAACTCAAAGCCCAGGTGACGAAGGAAGCCGAACCGATGCTCGCGCCGGGCGGAATTTTCGCCTCGAACACCTCCACGCTGCCGATCACGGGTCTGGCGCAGGCGTCGAAGAAACCCGAGAGCTTCATCGGCCTGCATTTCTTTTCGCCGGTGGACAAGATGCAGCTGGTCGAGATCATCAAGGGCAGGAAGACTTCGCCCGAGACCCTCGCGCGCGCCTACGATTACGTGCTGCAGATCGGCAAGATCCCGATCGTGGTGAACGACTCGCGCGGCTTCTACACCAGCCGCACCTTCGGCACCTTCGTCGCCGAGGGCTGCAGCATGCTCGCCGAGGGCATTCCCGCCGCGGTGATCGAGAATGCGGGGCGGCTCGCCGGCATGCCGGTCGGACCACTCGCGGTGATCGACGAGACCTCGATGTCGCTCTCGGTGCACGTGATGGACCAGACCAGGGCCGACCTGGGAGCCGAAGGCAAGAAGTACACACCGCAGCCGGGGCAGGAAGTGATCCATCGCATGGTGAAGGAGTTCAAGCGCCCGGGGCGCGCGGGCGGCGGCGGATTCTACGAATACCCGAAGGACGGCAAGAAGTTCCTCTGGCCCGGACTGGCGAAGATTTTCGGCAAGCGGAACGCGACCTGGGAATTCGAGGAACTGAAAGAGCGGCTGCTGTATCGCCAGGCGATCGAGACCGCGCGCTGCCTGGAGGAGGGCGTGCTCGAGCACGTGCACGACGGCAATATCGGCTCGATCTTCGGCATCGGCTTCCCGGCCTGGGCCGGCGGCGCGCTGCAGTACGTGAACCACGTCGGCACGAAGAAGTTCGTCAAGCGCGCCGAGGCGCTGGCGAAGAGAGTCGGCCCGCGCTTCGCGCCACCCAAGCTGCTGCGCGAGCTCGCCGCGAAGGGGAAGCCGCTCGCCTGATGCCGCTGCCGTCCGTATTGCAGCGCCTGAAGCTGCCGGTCATCGGCGCGCCGATGTTCATCGCCGGCAACCCGAAGCTGGTCGTCGAGCAGTGCAAGGCGGGCATCGTGGGGTCTTTCCCGGCGCTCAACGCGCGACCCAAGGAGGCGCTCGACGGCTGGCTCACCGAGATCGAGCAGGCGCTGGCCGCAATCCCGGATGCCGCGCCCTACGCCGTGAACCAGATCGTGCACAAGTCGAACGATCGCCTCGAGCACGACCTTGAGGTGTGCATCCGGCACAAGGTGCCGATCACCATCACCAGCCTCAGGGCGCCGAACGACGTGATTCCCGCGATCCACGGCTACGGGGGCATCGTTCTGCACGACGTGATCAGCGTGCGCCATGCGGAAAAGGCGCTGGAAGCCGGCGTGGACGGGCTGATCCTGGTGTGCGCCGGCGCCGGCGGCCACGCCGGGATGCTCTCGCCCTTCGCGCTGATCGGCGAGGTGCGGCGCTTCTTCGACGGTCCCATCGTCCTCTCGGGCGCGATCACCACCGGCGACGCCATCCTCGCCGCGCTGGCGGCGGGCGCGGACCTCGCCTACATCGGCACGCGCTTCCTCGCCACGCCGGAAGCGAGCGTGCCCGAGCGCTACAAGGAGGAGATCCTCAAGGCGGCGGCATCGGACATCGTCTACACCGATCTGTTTTCCGGCGTGCACGGCAATTACCTCAAGCACAGCGTGATCGCCGCGGGCTTCGACCCGCTCAACCTGCCGAAATCCGACCCGAACAAGATGAACTTCGGCACCGCCGGCGGCGCCGAGAGAAAGGTCTGGCGCGACATCTGGAGCGCGGGGCAGGGCGTGGGCCAGATCGACAAGGTGCTGCCGGTGCGCGAGGTCGTGGCCAAACTCGCCGCCGAGTACACCGCCGCGCGCCGGCGCCTCGCGCTGTCGTGATCCTCGACATCGAGCGCAAGGGGCCCGCGGCCTGGCTGTGGCTGAGCCGCGCCGAAGTGCGCAACGCGCTCAACGACGAGCTGATCGCCGCGCTGGAAACGGCGCTCGACGTCATGGAGAAAGACGCTGCGGCGCGCGTGCTGGTGCTCGCCGGGCGCGGGCCGGCGTTCTGCGCCGGGGGCGACCTCGCGCGCATGGAGAAGGCGGCGAAGATGACCAAGTCGCGCTCACGGCGCGAGGCTGGGCGTTTCGCCAAGTTCCTGTATCGAATGCACAGTTATCCGAAGCCGGTGGTCGCGCGCGTGCACGGCGCGGCGTACGCCGGCGGCATGGGGCTGGTCGCGGCTTCCGACCTCGTCGTCGCTGCCGAGGAGGCCGAGTTCGCGCTGCCCGAGACGCGCATCGGCCTGGTGCCGGCGATGATCAGTCCGTATCTCGTGCGCGCGCTCGGCGCGCAGCAGGCGCGGCGCTACATCCTCACCGGCGAGCGCTTGTCGGCGCGCGAAGCGCACCGCATCGGCTTCGTGCACGAGTGCGTGCCGATGGCCGACCTGGATTCGGTAGTCGCAAAGATGTGCGAACGGCTGGCAACGGCCGGTCCCGAGGCGCTGGCACGCTCGAAGAAGCTGCTGCTCCGCGTGCAGGGCGCGGCGATCACGCCGCAACTGGGCAATGAGACCGCCGCGGCGCTGGCCGAGGCGCGCGCCGGCAGCGAGGCGCGCGAAGGCATCCGGTCATTTCTCGAAAAGCGCAAGCCTTCCTGGCAGTAGCGCTGCGGCGCGCTGCTCGTATTCCCTTCGTATCTGCAACACTCCATCGATGCCAACGCCAGCGGCGAGAGCCGCGTGAGCCTGAGCTTCAACCTGATGTTTTCCGCGTTCACGGCAGCGCTAAGCAAGCCGTTGTGGGGTGATGAATGAAGGAGCTTGCATCGCCGGATACTCTGGCCGGATGTCGAAGCTCAGGCGTAGGTGGGCGTCGCGCAACGCCGCCTCAGCACCCGCGGGGCTCGCCGCCCGGGCGAAGATGAACCCGAGGTAGCTTGCCCCGTCGGGAGGCGGCGCAATAATCTGGCCGGAATCCACCGTAATGCTCACCCCGGTGATGCCAGGGACTGACTGCGCGGCGGCCAAGCCTTCGAGCCCATGGTAAATGCCGCGCCGTGGAATCGGGATCATCATGACGCCGGCGGCGCCGCCTTCGCCCGAAATGGCGACCGGTTCTGCAAGCGCCTGGCGCAAAATCAGCTCCTCCAGGCTCATGCCCAGGGAATGGGTGAGCACCCGCCCGCACAAGCCGCCGATGGAGCGGGCCGCGACCTCCAGAATCCAGATTCCCCGGTCATTGACCCGCACTTCGGCGTGGACCGGCCCGGTCGCGAGCCCGGCCAAGCGGCAGGCCCGGGCCACCTCCTGATGGATGCGATCCTGGAGCGCTCCCGGCAGCCGGGAGGGCGTGACGTAGAGGGTTTCCTCGAAGTAGGGCCCGTCCAGGGGATCGGGCTTGTCGAACAGGGCGAGGGTGGTGAGCTCCCCCCGTTTCAGGGTGCCTTCCAGGGCGTACTCGCGTCCCGGAATGAAGTCCTCGATGACGAGGCCCAGCTCCTGCGCGTCGCGGTCGGCACGGGACTGGATGGCCCGCACCCAGTTCACGGCCCGCATCAGATCTTCGGCATCGTCGGCGCGGATCACACCGCGGCTCGCCGACAAACGCCGAGCCTTCACCACCACGGGAAACTTCAACTCGGGAACCATTTTCCCGGGGTCTGCGCCGCTCGGCAGGTGATGGAATCCGGGGCACGGGAATTCCCGTTCCTGGAGCAGCCGGCGAAACGCCAGCTTGTCGCGCACCCGGCGCACCGCGTGGGCGGGATTCCCCGGCAGTCCAAGCCGCTCCGCAAGCAGCGCCGCAAGCTCGACTCCCGCATCGTCCACCGCCAGCACTGCGTCCAGGTTACCGTTGATCTCCCGCAGAACCGCATCCGCCGCCTGTTCCGGCCGGTCGAAATGCAGCGCCATGATCGGAGCCAGGCCCCAGCAGGGGGCCAGTTGGTGGCAGTAGTTGGCCGCAGCCACGATCTCCACGCCCAGCTTCTTCGCGGCGGCAAGAAAATCGTCGTTGCGGTAGCCCGTGGTGGGCAGAAGCAGCAGGACGCGCTTCATGGATCGGCTGGTTCAGAACGACTGCAGCTGCTGGTCGGTGGGCTCGGCGCAGCAGTACCACGGTTCCGACAGACGGGGAATCGGAGATCCTGGATTCCCCGCGAAATTTGCAGCGGTTCGACCTGCGGCCTCGTGCGCCATGCGCCAAATGGCGGCGAACACTTCGCGGCGCGGGAGCTTTTCCTTTTCAGCTCGGGCCACCAGGGCCTGCAGCTCCTGCTGCAGACGATCTACCCGGGAATCGGAATGGCGCCACGGATAGCCGAGGAGCTCGGGATCGAAGGCCATCAGCCTCTCCTTGAAGCCGGGGAGCTGCAGAAGATAGGAGCCTTCGGGAACCAGCAGCCGGATGGTGAGCTGCACCGGGGGCACGCTCTCCACGAGTTGCAGTTCCACGAGCCGCTCGAGCAGCGCGATGTAGCCTTCCAACGTCGTCCAAGGGGTGAAGGCGACAAAGGTCGGCGCGAGCGCAATGCCGGCTTCGCGGGTGAGCGCCACCGCCCGGTCGAAGTCCCGGCTGGTATGGTGCTTGTCGAGAAGGCGCAGAATGTCGTCGTCCACGGCTTCCACCGCGGAGGTGATGAACAGACATCCGCTCTCCCGCAACTCGGGCAGCAGTTCGGCGTGATCGATGAGGTGCTGGATTTTTATCGTGGCGTCGAACGTGACCTCCGGGAACGCTTCGTGCAAGGCGCGCGCGAGCCTCAGGGCATGAGTGGGACCGTTGAAGAAATCCGGGTCGCCGAAGGAAATATGGGTTGCCCCTTCTCTGACCTGCTGGCGGATGTCTTCCAGCACCACGTCTGCCGGGACGATGCGGAACTTCCCCTGGTACACCGGGACCACGGGGCAGTGCCGGCAAAGGTGCTTGCAGCCCCGGCTGCCCTCGGCAAACCCGGCGATCCGGGTTGAGCCGTCCGGCAGCACCAGGTGTGCGTAGCGCGAGAGCTTCGGCAGGCCACTGCGGTCCGGCACCTCAAACGGGACCTTGCCCAGGCTGATGACCGGCTCACTCTGAATCATCGCTTTTCCGTTGGCCCGGAGTCGCTGACAAACGGAAACCAGTGCGGGCTCAAGCTCCCCACCCAGCACGGTGCCCACGCCCAGTCCGCGCAGCAGTGCCTCGTTCATGGGGGCGTAGAGCCCGTAGACGCAGAGGTGGGCCTTCGGCGCGAGCTGCTTGATGCGGGGCAGGGCCTCGATTGCAATGCGGGTCGCGGTATGCATGCCCACGTAAAGCGCCACCAGGCGCGCATCCTCCAGAGTCTCGGGATCGAGCTTCTCGAGCGAAAGATCGACGCAGCTCACCGCGAAGCCCTCGCGCTTGAGCCACGCGGCAGGTTCGGCCAGGGCGAACGGCTGCCGCCCCAGCTCATAGGGGTTTATGAGGACGACCTCGAATGGGCCGGCTATTTTGATTTTGGCCGCTGCTCGAATGGCGCCGGGCCAGGCTCGCGGCTCGCTCCTGCTGCCTCCATGCGCTTGAGGTACTGCCGCCACATTTCTTCCTGGCGGAGTCCGTAATCGTAGAGAACATCCCAGGAATAAATGCCCGTAGCGTGGTCATCGGAAAACGTTGGTTGAATCGCGTAGGTGCCGACCGGCTCGATGTGCGTGATCTCGACATCCTTCTTCCCGAGCTGCAGGATCTCCTGGCCCGGCCCATGGCCGCGCACCTCCGCAGAGGGCGAGTAGACCCGCAGGAACTCGCAGGGGAACCGGAACGTGTTGCCGTCGGCAAACGAGATTTCCAGCACCCGCGATTTCTGGTGCAGCTTGATCTCGGTGGGTCGTGGCGTATTACTTTCCATGCCTACTTCTGTTGCGGCGGGACATAGCCGGCGGCAACGTCAGCGCCGCTGCCGAAAAAGTGATTCTCCAGCTGCTGCGCGAGGTAGTCGCGCGCCTTCTTGTCGGCGAGGTTGAGGCGGTTCTCATTCACCAGCATCTTCTGCTGCTCGAGCCACTGCTGCCACGCTTCCTTCGAGACGTTCTCGAAGATGCGCTTGCCGAGCGCGCCGGGATAGGGCGGAAAATCGAGCGCCTCGGCCTCGCGCCCGAGCTTGATGCACTTGACCATGCGCGCCATAAGGGAACTCCACCGGACGGCCGTCGCAGGCACGACGACCCGTTCGTCGAGTATAGCAATGCGTCAGCCGGAGAGTCAGGGTGATCCCGAATGCCTGGTTCTTGCTCGCAAAGCTCAGTCCGTGGCCATCCGGGTCGACGATGTGAAAATAGTGCTCGCGCCATTGCGCGCCGCGCCCGCCCCTGCCCGCCCTGAGGCGGCACCTGCCGCGCGGCAGCTGCGCTAACATCCGCGCTTTCCTCCACGAAAGCCCGGATGCCATGAACAAGCGCGTCGTGCTCGCCAGCTATCCCGAAGGCTGGGTTACCGAAAGCAATTTCCGCGTCGACACGGCGCCGATCCCCAAGCCGGGCGAAGGCGAGGTGCTGGTGAAAAATCTGTGGCTCTCGCTCGACCCGTACATGCGCGGACGCATGAGCCAGCAGAAGAGCTACGTCAAAGGCGTGGAGATCGGCGAAGTGATGACCGGCGAGACCGCGGGCGAGGTGGTCGAATCCAAGCACCCGAAGTTCAAGCTCGGCGACAAGGTCACCGCGCCTTCGGGCTGGCAGTTGTACTGGTGCGGCAAGGGCGAAATGCTGACCAAAGTGGATGCCTCCAAGGTGCCGCTGTCCTATTTCCTCGGCTGCCTCGGCATGCCGGGGCGCACCGCCTACTTCGGCATGAAGGACATCTGCGAGCCCAAGGCGGGCGAAACCGTGGTGGTGTCCGCGGCTTCCGGCGCGGTGGGCAGCGTGGTGGGGCAGCTCGCCAAGGCTTGGGGCTGCCGCGCGGTTGGCATCGCGGGAGGCAAGGCGAAGTGCGATTACGTAGTCAACGACTTGAGATTCGACGCCTGCGTCGACTACAAGGCGGGGAACCTCTTTGAGATCTTGAAGGCCGCCTGCCCCAAAGGCGTGGACGCTCTATTCGAGAATGTCGGCGGCGAAATCCTCGACACTGTGTTTCGGCTGATGAATCTGCGCTCGCGCATCGCCATCTGCGGATTGATCTCGGACTACAACGCCAAGGAACCCTACGGCCTGAAGAATTTCCGCGCGATCCTCGTCAACCGCATCAAGGTGCGGGGCATGATCGTGTTCGACTGGCTGGAGCGCTACCCTGAAGCGAACCGGGACTTGCTCGAGCTGGTCATCGGCGGCAAGCTCAAGACCCGGGAATCGGTGGTGCAAGGCATCGAGAACGCGCCCAAGGGCCTTATCGGCCTCCTCAAGGGCGACAATTTCGGCAAACAACTGGTGAAACTCACATGATCGACCTCTATACCTGGCCTACGCCCAACGGGCACAAGATCCACATCATGCTGGAGGAGACGGGGCTTCCCTACCGGGTTATCCCCGTGGACATCGGCGCGGGCGACCAGTTCAAGCCCGACTTCCTCAAGATCTCGCCCAACAACAAGATGCCGGCGATGGTGGATACCGACGGCCCCGGGGGCAAGCCGATGGCGCTCGCCGAATCCGGCGCGATGCTGTTCTACCTCGCCTCCAAGACCGGCAAATTCCTGCCCGAAGACATCCGCAAACGCTGGCAGGTAATGCAGTGGGTGATGTTCCAGATGGGCCACATCGGCCCGATGCTCGGCCAGGCGCACCATTTCCTCGGCTACGCGCCGGAGAAGATCGAGTACGCGATGAACCGCTACAAGAACGAAGCCAACCGCCTGTACGGCGTGGTCGAGCGGCGCCTGAAGGAGTCCAAGTTCCTCGCCTGCAACGAGTACACCATCGCCGACATGGCGGCCATGCCCTGGATGCGCTTTCCGGAGCGCCAGGGAGTGGAGATCGCCGAATACCCGAACGTGCAGCGCTGGCGCGACGGCATCGCCGCGCGCCCCGCAGTGCAGCGCGCGCTGCAGGTGCTCGCCGACCGGCGCCGGCCGGAAATGTCCAAGGAACAAAAGGAGATCCTGTTCGGGGCGACGCAATATGCCAAGCGCTGAACTGAAGGGGAAAGTCGCCTGGATCACCGGTGGGGGCTCGGGCATCGGGCTGGCGGGCGCGAAGGAACTCGCCGCCGCGGGCGCCCACGTCGTCATCTCGGGCCGCACCGCGCGCACCAACGACAGTGCGCTCGAGGAACTGAGGAAAATCGGCAAAGCCGAGGCGACGCTGCTCGATGTGTCCGACCAGCAGGCGGTGGTGCGGACCGCGGCCGGCATCGAGAAGCGGCTCGGGCGCATCGACATCCTGGTCACCAGCGCCGGCACCAACATCGGCGGCGCCAAGCGCAACTTCAAGAACATGTCGCCCGACGGCTGGGACGACGTGGTGAAGATCAACCTCAATGGCCTGTTCTACTGCTGCCACGCAGTGATCCCCGGGATGCGCGCGCGCAAAGACGGCGTGATCATCAACATCTCTTCGTGGGCGGGCCGCTACGCGAGCGTGCTCACCGGGCCGGCGTACAACGCCACCAAGCGCGCGGTGATCGCCATCAGCGAGTCGATCAACATGGAGGAATGCGCAAACGGCATCCGCGCCACGTCGATACTGCCGGGCGAGGTCGCCACGCCGATCCTGGAGAAGCGCCCCGTGCCGCCCTCCGCGGAGGAGCGCGCGCGCATGGCGCAGGCGGTGGACTTCGGCAAGGCGATCCTGTTCGTGGCAACCATGCCGGCGCGCACCTGCGTCAACGAAATGGTGATCGCGCCGACCTGGAACCGCTTCTACCTCGGCGGCCTGGAGAGTAAATAAAGGGGGTCAGAGTAAGATTTCCCTAACCGTTACTCGCACTGCCGTCTGAGCGCTTGGAAATCTTACTCTGACCCCCTTTATTCGCGTCACCCTGCCGTTCCTGGCGGGGTATTTCGTTTCCTACATCTACCGCTCGGTCAACGCGATCATCGGGCCGGAGATCGCGCGAGAGCTGGGCCTCTCGGCCGCGGGCCTTGGCCTGCTCTCCGGCATCTACTTCTTCACTTTCGCGCTATTCCAGCTGCCGCTCGGCGTGCTGCTCGACCGCTACGGTCCACGCCGCGTCAACGCCACGCTGCTGCTGGTCGCGGCGGCGGGCGGCGCCTGGTTCGCGCTCGGCCAGACGGCCGCCGAGCTGACCGCGGCGCGCGCCCTGATCGGCTTGGGCGTGTCGGGCTGCCTGATGGCCTCCTTTTCCGCCTTCGCGCTCTGGTACCCGCCCGAGCGCATCGCCACCATGAATGGCGTAGCCTTCGCCAGCGGCATGCTCGGTGCGCTGACGGCCACCGTGCCGCTGGAAATGCTGCTGCGCGTGCTGCACTGGCGCGAGGTGTTCGGCGGCATCGTGGCGCTCACGGTGGCGGTGAGCCTGCTCATCTTCCTGTCGGTGCCGGAGCGCGCGGCGCACCGCGGCGAGAGTCTCGCGGAGCAGTGGCGCGGCTTTGCGCGGTTGGCGCGCGATCCCGGCTTCTGGCGCGTCGCGCTGTGCATCGGCGCGAGCCAGCTGGTGGCGGTGTCGCTCGCCACGCTGTGGGTGGCCACCTGGCTGCGCGACGTAGCGGGCTACAGCCAGGCGCAGGTGGCGCGTGCGCTGCTCGCGTTCTCGCTCGCCATGCTGGTCGGCTACATCGGTTTCGGCCGCACCGCCGATGCGCTGGCGCGGCGCGGACGCAGCACGCTGCCGCTGCTTGGCGGCGGCGTCTTGGTGGCCTCGCTGTGTCTCGGACTGATTGCGCTCGGCGTGCGCACCGGGGCCCTCGCGCTGTGGAGCGTGTTCTTCGGCTGCGCCACCGCGGTGGTGCTGTCCTACTCGCTCTTTTCGCGCCGCTACCCGAAGGAGATGGTTGGGCGGGTCAATACCGCGCTCAACACCTTCGTCTTCGTCGGCATGTTCAGCGGGCAGTGGGCGGTCGGACTGATCCTGAACCTGTGGCCGCCGACGCCGATCGGCTACGCGCGCGAGGCCTACGACTGGGCGCTGGGCGCGCTGTGGCTCACCCAGTTCGCCGGGCTCGCCTGGCTGTGGTCCGGCCGCAAGCTGCTTGCCGCGCCTACGCCGTGAGGTAGATGTCCTTGTAGCTCGTGTACAGCGAGGCCGCGAGCACCGGTCCCAGCACCAGCCAGCCGAGCATCAAGGGAATGCAGGCAACGATGCCCAGGCCGAGCATTACGACGCCGTAGACCAGGAACGGTACGATGTTGCGCAGGCACCCGGTGAAGCTTTCCTGCATCGCCTCTACGGCGCCCTTGTCGTGGAACACCACCAGCGGCGGCGCGAACCAGACCGCCATTACCACCGGCATCAGCAGGGCGAGCATGATCAGCAGTGCGAGAATGACGGTCAGGGCAGCGGCGGGCGTCGCCACGTCCGGCGTCGCGCCGCCCATCATCGCGAAAATGCTCGCGCCGGTGGCCAGCCCCACCACCAGCGCGATCACGATCGCCGATCCCAGGTAGATCGCGCCGACCGTCGCCAGCGGCCCGAGCTTTTCCTTGAAGCCCGCGAACAGGTGGCCGATCTCCAGTTCGCGGCCCTCCTCGATGGCGCGGCAGCCGATCACCACGCCGGCGCCGAACACCGGGGTCAGGATGAACGACGCGAGCGAGCTGACGAAGGGG
>Ga0210380_10000335_pt1 | contig 22336 bp, 11 predicted proteins | sample PLM4_5_coexredo_FD_155476 | JGI IMG/M metagenome (GOLD analysis project Ga0210380, IMG submission 155476) | Groundwater sediment microbial communities from an aquifer in East River, Colorado, USA - PLM4_5_coex redo | ecosystem: Environmental > Terrestrial > Soil > Riparian zone | place: USA... | reverse complement strand
CGCGCCGGGATGGGCACCGAGTTCGCCGACTACAGCGGCGACGGACGGCTCGATCTGGTCGTGACCAATCACGAGTTCGAGACCCACAGCCTGTTCCGCAGCGAGGGCGGCGGCCTGTTCACCGATGCGACCGTCGAGAGCGGCCTGGGACCGCCGACGCTGCCGTTCGTGGGCTTCGGCGTCGCCTTCTTCGACTTCGACAACAGCGGCAGTCTCGACCTCGCCATCGTCAACGGGCATGTCATCGACAACACCGCACTCTTTCGTTCCGGCTCCACTCACGCGCAGCGCAAGCTGCTCCTGCGCAATCTCGATGGCCGGCGCTTTCAGGAGATTGGCCGCCAAGCGGGTCCCGGGTTCGCGGCTGACGGCGTCGGGCGTACGCTCGTGACCGGTGACGTGGACAACGACGGGGATCTCGACCTGCTGGTCACCAACAACGGCGCGGCGCCGGAGTTGTTGCGCAACGGAACCACGGGCGGCAACGCGATCGTGCTCCGCCTGGTGGGCACCACCAGCAACCGGGATGCCCTGGGGGCGCGTGTGAGCGTTACCGCCGGCGGGCGCACCCAGGTGCGCGAGGTGAAGTCGGGCAACAGCTACCTGGGGCAAAGCGATCTTCGTGTGCACGTCGGGCTCGGGGGGGCGACCGCCGTGGACCGCGTGGAGATCAAGTGGCCGGGCGGCCGGGTCGAGCGCCTCGAGAAACCGGCGGCAAATCAGATTCTGACCGTGCACGAAGGCCGGGGGATCACGGCCTCGACACCGTTCTCGGGAAGCTCTGCCGGGAGGCGTGGTGTTCGGGGCGGCACCGGGAAGTCTTGAACTCGGACGACAACTGGCGTAGAGTCCGCCGTGGCCGGTGCTTGAGTGTGCTGGCCGGACGAGGCAACGTCCCTGCACCCCGAGGGCTGGTGTCAGCCGGCCCGGACCCCCTACGATGGTAGGAAGACACGCGAGGCCGGGCAGACCGCCCGGCCTCGTCTTGCTTTGAGCGCACCATCGTTCCGCTCTCGCGCCATCCTCCTCGCGCTCGCGTGCATCGCGCTGGCGCCTCCCCCCGTCCGCGCGCAGAGCCGCGAAGCATTCGTCGAGGCGACCGTCCACTTCATCCAGGCCGCTGAAGGCGAGTTCGGCGACGAAGGCCGCTATCTCGAGGCGGCCCTCGACGAGATGGATCGCAGCCTCGCCACCTGGGATAGCGCGCTCGTTCGCGTGGAAGCGGAGCTTGCCGCAGAAGCGCAGGCCTCACCGCCTCCGGCCGCCGCCCGGATGCACACCGCGCTCGCCGCCGCCTACCTCGAACGCGGCCGATTCGCCGCGGCCCTCGAGCGGCTCGAGCGCGCGACCAGTCTCGCCCCGGCGCTTGCCGACGCCCACCTGCTGAAGGGGCTCGTCTTCGAGCGTATGGGCCGTGCCGAGCCGGCCGCGGCAGCCTACCGCGCCGCCTTCTCCCCGGGAGCGGAGAATCTCGCCGCGGCTTACCGCGTGGCGACGGCCCCGGTCCGCTCCGACGTCGATCGCACGGCCGCGACGGCCGCGGTCAACGATCTGCTCGCGGCCGTCACCGCGGCTGGTGGCCGCCGGCTCGTGTTCCCGACCGATGCATGGCTCGATGACGCGTCGTCGCCGGCGCCGCTCCTCCCGTTGGCGCGCTACGCATCCGCGTTCGCGCTCCTGCGGCAGGCCAAGTACGACGATGCGCTCACCGCGCTCCGCGCCGCGGCCGCATCCGATCCGCTGGTGACGGCGGGCTCGCCCGATCTGGCGGGCGCCGCCGGGGCTCTGCGCGCCGGCGACGCGGCGGGGGCGATCGAGCGCACGAGCGACGTCCTGGACAGCCATCCCGACTCGGGGCAGGCGCATCGGATCCTCGGGCGCGCCTATCAGGCGAGCGGCGATCTCACGCGCGCGCTCGAGCACGTGCGGCAGGCAGTTCGACTCGATCCCGAGGACGAGCGGGCAGGCCTGGGGCTGGCCAGCGTGCTGGTCCAGGCGGGACGGATCGCGGATGCCCGATTGGCGCTGCGCGAGACGATCCGCCGGCTGCCGGCCTCGGGCCAGGCGCAGTGGCGGCTGGGGGAGCTTGCCGCTCAAGACGGCGACTGGCCGGCGGCCAGCGCGGCCTACGACGCGGCCGCGGCGCTCGGGCCGCTCGCCGGCGCCGGCGCGCTCCACGCGTCACGCGCTCGCGTGCGTGCGCAGCAGGCCGACACCACCGCCGCGTTGTTGGCGTATCGCGACCGTGTGAATGCCGCGCCGCACGACAGCGCCGCGCATCTCGAGCTCGGAGGCGCGGCGCGCGCCGCTGGACTCGGTGACGCGGCGCTCGTCGAGTATCTGGCCGCCGCGCTGCTCGACCCCTCGAACGTGCGAACGCTCACCCTGTGCGGCGAGCTCCTTGCCGGGCTGGGACGAGAGGCCGAGGCGGCGACGCTCCGGCAGCGGGCGATCGCGCTCGATCCGCGCCGCTGAGCAACAGTGCTTCAGCGGCTGGGTGCCCGCGACACCACCCGGCGCGCGCGCAGCGCCTCGGGCAGCGCGGGCGCCACGCGGGCCATCACGTCGGTGCGGACGAAGTCCGATGCGATCGACTCCACGGAGTGGGTGAGCTCCGGATGCTGCGTCAGCATCCCTTCGATGCGGCGCACGGCCTGCCGCAGCACCGGCAGCCGCTTCTTGATCATCGTGTCGCGATCGAGCCGGTTGGTCACATCCGAGCAGTTGGCGGCGGCCACGATGCGGCCGTGCGGTCCGAAGATCGGCAGGGCCACCGAAACGATCCCGTAATCGAGCTCGTCCTGAATCGCGGCGTAGCCCTTGGTGCGGACCTCTTTCAGAATCTTTCGGATGGCGTTCGGGTCGGTCTCGGTGTGCTCGGTCAGCCGGCGCAGCGTGGCGCGCTCGAAGTAGTTGTCGATGGCCGCCTGGGGCTGGAAAGCGAGCAGCACGCGGCCCATCGACGTCGGGTACACGGGGTAGCGTGATCCGGCACCCGCCGTGAGCCGAATCGCCCGGTTCAGTGATGCGTGTGCGATATAGACGATGTCCAGCTCGTCGAGGACCGTCACCGACGCGCTGCCCCCCAGTTCGTTGACCACTTCCTGCAGGAACGGCTGAAGCACGACTTCGGCGTTAATCGCGCTCAGATAGCCGGTGCCGATCGCGAGAACCTTGGGGCGGAGCAGGAATCGGCGGCCCGTACGGCCCACATATCCCAGCATTTCCAGCGTGTGCAGCGAGCGCCGCGCCGTGGCGGGCGTGAGACCGGTCAGCACGGCGACTTCGCTCAAGGTCAGTTGCGGGTGCTCGCGGGAGAAGGTCTGCAGGACGCGGAGACCGCGTTCGAGCGACGCGACGAACTCAGCAACCTTCGGTGTTTTCGCCATGCGAAGTCTCAGGATTATAGCCTTGCCGTGGCACACTTACCGCGAATGGCGCCGGCAGAGGGCTACCCACACTGACGCCCTTGACGCCGGCTGCCACCCAATCGTATACGTGACTTCCGTATAACGAATCAAGTTTCGCCTAACGAAGTTTAACTCCGAAACTGGAGCGTGAAGATGGTACGTGGTGTACGTCTGCTGTTCGGGTTGTTCGTGCTCGTCCTTCTGCCGGCCAGCGCTTATGCGCAGGCGACAATAGCCGGCGTCGTTCGCGATGCCTCGGGCGGCGTATTGCCCGGAGTCACCGTCGAGGCATCGAGCCCGGCGCTGATCGAGAAAGTCCGCACCGCCGTCAGCGACGGCTCGGGGCAGTACCGCATCGAGGATCTGCGGCCCGGCAGCTACACGGTTCGCTTCACGCTCGCGGGGTTCAGCAGCGTGTCGCGTGAGGGGATCGAACTCACCGGCTCGGCCACGGCCTCGGTGAGCATCGACATGCGTGTCGGCTCGGTCGAAGAGACGATTACGGTGACGGGCGAGTCGCCGGTCGTCGACGTGCAGACCGCGCGGCGCCAGACGGTCTTGACCAACGAGGTCATCAACGCCATCCCCTCGGCTGGCAGCTACAACTCGCTGCTCGTGCTCGTGCCAGGTGTGTTCGGCGGCCAGCAGGACGTGGCGTCCGGTCCGTGCAACTCGTGCACGTTCAGCGCCCACGGGACGCTCCTCTCGGGCGGCCGTGCCAACACCGAAGCGCGGCTCCTGGTGGACGGCATCAGCATCGCCGTGCCGCAGGCCGGCGGCACCAACTACCTGACCGACCCGCGCAACTCGCAGGAGGTCAACTTCACGACGTCGGGCAGCCTCGGCGAGGTGGAATCGGGCGGTCCGGTGATGAACATCGTGCCGAAGTCGGGTGGCAACGTCTTCTCCGCCAACTCCTTCTTCTCGTGGGCCAATGGCGACCTGCAGGGCGACAACCTGAGCGACGAGCTGAAGGCGCAGCGGATCACCCCGAGCCCGCTCATCAAGAGCTACGACATGAGCGGGTCGGCTGGTTTCCCGATCGTGAAGGACCGCCTGTGGTTCTTCGGCACCGTGCGCGCGCAGGGCAACTCGAACTACATCACGAACATGTACTACAACAAGAACGCGGGCGATCCGAACGCGTGGTTGTACGTGAAGGACGAAACCCGGCAGGCGTTCAACGACAAGACGTGGCAGAACACCAGCGGCCGCATCACTGCGCAGATCACCCCGCGCAACAAGCTCAACGTCTTCTGGGACGAGCAGCAGGTGTGCAAGAGCTGTGAGAACGGCGGCAACTACGCCAACGCCACCACCTCACCGGAGGCGAACGGCTACGGCGACCTGCACCCGATGCGCTTCCAGCAGGCGACGTGGAACTCGCCGGTCAACAACAAGCTCCTGCTCGAAGGCGGCTTCGGCTACTTCTTCTCGCGCTGGGGCGGCCGCGCCAAGGAAGACCCGAACACCGAGGCGCTCCAGCGCGTCATCGAACAGTGCGCGGCGGGCTGCGCCGCCAACGGCGGCATCCCCAACCTGATGTACCGCTCGCAGACGACCGACCTGTTCAGCGACGGGCGCAACAAGAACATCACCACCACGTGGCGCGCCGCCGCGTCGTACGTCACCGGCCGCCAGAGCGTGAAGGTCGGCTACACCGCCAATCAGCTCGGTGACATCCGGTCCGCGAACCGCGGGACCAACGACATGCGCTTCCGCGTCAACAACGGCGTCCCGAATCAGTTCACCACCTACATCCACAACCAGCAGAACGATCTGTGGATGCGCAACCATGCCCTCTACGTGCAGGACCAGTGGACGATGGGCCGGCTCTCGCTCTCGGGAGCGCTCCGTTACGACCACGCGTCGAGCTGGGCACCGGAGCAGACGCTGGAAAGCCGGTTCTTCGCTGCGCCGCTCTCGTGGGAGCGGACGCCGGTGGTGGACAGCTACAACGACCTCACGCCGCGCTTCTCGGCCGCCTACGATCTGTTCGGCAACGGCAAGACGGCGATCAAGGGCACGCTGGGCAAGTACCTCGAGTCCACCGTCACCGCGTCGAACTACTCGCTGGGGAACCCGACGTCGCGCATTGCCACGAACTCGGCGCGGACGTGGACCGATGGCAACCGCAACTGGGTGCCCGACTGCGATTACCGCAACCCCGAAATTCAGGACAACATCGCCGCCGGCGGCGACTTCTGCGGTGTGGCCGGGAACCGCAACTTCGGCACGTCGAACTACAACAACACCATCGACCCGGAGATCCTGCACGGCTGGGGCGTGCGCCCGTCCGACTGGAGCTGGGGCGTGTCGGTGCAGCAGGAGATCCTGCCGCGGGTCTCGGTCGAAGTCGGCTTCTTCCACCGTGAGTTCTTCGGGTTCACGGTGACCGACAACCTGGCCATCGCGCCGGAGAACTACGACAAGTTCTCGATCACGGCGCCGTCGGATCCGCGCCTGCCGGACGGCGGCGGCTACGCGGTCGGTCCGATCTTCGACCTCAACACGCCGTCACTGTCCGGCGTGACCCGCAACTACATCACCTACTCGGACACGTACGGCGACCAGTACCAGAAGTTCAACGGCATCGACGTCAACGTCAGCGCGCGGCCGCGCAACGGCCTCACCGCACAGGGTGGTTTCAGCGCCGGCAAGGCGGTGGGCGACAACTGCGAGATCCGCGACAAGGTGCCGGAGATCTCGCAGGTCGGCGGCATCTGGAACCCGTACTGTCACGTCGAGACGACGCTGCTGCCGCAGTACAAGGCGCTCTCGAGCTACATCGTCCCGAAGGTGGACGTGCAGGTGAGCGCGACGTTCACGAGCAAGCCGGGGGTCAACCTGAGCGGCTTCGGGACGCCGCAGCAGGGCGGCGCCTTCCAGGCCAACTACGTGGTGTCGAATGCCGCGGTGGCGCCCATCCTCGGGCGTCCTCTTTCCGGCAACGCGCCGAACATCACGGTGAACATCATCGAGCCGTACGCGCAGGTCGGCGAACGGATCAACGAGCTCGACCTGCGCTTCCAGAAGATCCTCCGCTTCGGGAAGACGCGCGCCAACGTGGGCGTGGACATCTTCAACGTGCTCAACGCCGCGCCGGCACTGAGCTACAACCAGGCGTTCATTCCCAACGGGGCATGGCTGACGCCGACATCGGTGCTCTCGGCCCGCTTCGCGAAGATCAGCGCCCAGTTCGACTTCTAGGGCGCGGTCCGCACAAGACGCGGACCGCGCGACAGTGTCTGGCAAACCGCCTTGACGGCGGTTCGCAATTACCAACCTCCCGCCGCGGCGAGCCCACCTCTGCAGGGGCCGTCGCGGCGGTGGGGGCTGCGCCCGGCGGCCCCTGTGCTCAGTTTTTCTCTCCCTAAATCAACAGCCGAGGTTCTTGACAGCCCCCTATATGGGGCGTAATCTCTGTCCGCATTAAGAAAACAGATTCGCACAGCGAAATACCGGCGCGAATCCGACACGGTCACGCACGTGGAGGACGAGTGATGTACGAGAGAGCACGAGCCTGGTTCGGGGTGTTCGCGACCCTTCTGGCACTGTCCCTTCCATCGGCCGCTGGCGCCCAGGTGCTGGGCACCGTGGCCGGCAACGTCAAGGACGCGTCGGGCGCGGTGCTGCCCGGTGTGACCGTTGAAGTGTCCAGCCCGGCTCTCATCGAAAAGGTGCGAACGGCCGTCACCGATGGCAGCGGTCAGTACCGGGTCGTCAACCTGCCGCCCGGCACCTACAGCGTGACCTTCTCGCTGCCCGGCTTCAGCACGGTCAAACGCGACGCCCTCGAGGTGTCCGTCAACTTCACGTCCACCGTGGACGCGGAGATGAGGGTGGGCAGCGTTGAAGAAACCATCACCGTCACGGGCGAGAGCCCGATCGTCGACATCCAATCCGCGGCGACGACACGCATGGTGACGGCGGAAACCTTCAAGGAACTGCCGTCGGGCGGTTCGTGGATTCAGATGGCCGCGCTCGTGCCGGCCATCCGCGCGTCCAACACCGACGTGGGTGGCGTGCTCGGCGACCAGACCGGTGCCGAAGTCGGCGCGCACGGCAGCCGCAACGGCGACGGCGTGTCGATGATCGACGGCCTGCGTATCGGCAACATGTACATCAGCTCGAACCTGACCAACATGAGCCTGTCGCCGCTGCTGTTCGACCAGGTGGACATCCAGCTGGCCGGGCAGGCGGGGGAGACGGGCACCAACGGCGTCATCATGAACGCCATCCCGAAGTCGGGTGGCAACCGCTTCAGTGGATCGGCGCTCGTCAACGGATCGGGGCCGAGCCTCCAGGGCAGCAACATCACGGACGACCTTCGGGCCCGCGGCGTCACCGGCGCCGCTTCGAAGCTGAAAACGCTCTACGACATCAACGGCGCCGTCGGCGGTCCGATCAAGCGCGACAAGGTATGGTTTTACGCCACGTCGCGCTACTTCACCAACGAGTACTATCTGGCGTCGAAGTACTACCCGGTGGACCCGACGACGGTGGTTCGGGCCAACGACACGGCGAACCAGTCCTACGGCGGCACCTACACCTACGACAACAACGGCCGTGTCACGTGGGCGGTCAACGACAAGCAGAAGCTGTCCAGCTGGTACGCCTACCAGTACAAGGTGGACCCGCACTGGCTGATTCAGATCTTCAACGCGTCGCCGGAAGCGGTGCGCATCACGGAATGGCACACGCAGCTCTCCACGACGAAGTGGACCTACACCGCCACGAACAAGCTGCTCTTCGAGGCCGGTTTGATGGCCGGCGCGAGCCCCGACACGATCAAGCTCGATCCCGAGCAGGTCGGAACCTGCCCGAGCCAGGGATCGCTGGCGCCGCGCTGCATCTCGATCACCGAGCAGACGGCCGGCAACTTCTTCTATCGCGCGCCCACCGGCTTCGACTTCGACGACCGGCTGCCGAGCCAGACGTTCAACGGCGCGATGAGCTACGTCACCGGTTCGCATAACGCCAAGCTGGGCTTCGAGATGCAGCGCGGCCACTTCTGGCGCGGTGACAACAACGAGTCGACGGGCGGCATCTGGTACACGACCACGGCTGGCGTGCCGGCGCTCGTGACGATTCAGGCGCCGATCGCCGGGTGGCAGAACAACCTCAATCACAACCTCGGCATCTACGCGCAGGACCGCTGGACGATCGACCGGATGACGCTGAGCGGAGGCGTCCGGCTCGACATGCAGAACGAGTCGACCCAGGCCTTCACCGCGGCGCCGCATCGGTGGTTGCCGAACCGCAACCAGAGCTACGCCGAGGTCAAGGACGTGCCGAACTGGAAGGATTTCAACCCCCGCGTGGCGGTGGCATATGACGTGGCGGGCAACGGCAAGACCGCGCTCAAGGCGAGCGCCAGCCGTGGGGTGGAGCAGGACTCGATCCGCTACGCTGGCGCCAACAACCCTGCGAGCACGCTCGTGACGCAGACCGCTCGTGCCTGGACCGACAGCAACCTGAACTTCGTGCCCGACTGCGATCTGACGGTTGGCGCCTTGAACGGTGAGTGCGGGCCCTGGATCACGCCGAACTTCGGCAGTGCGAACGTCGCCACGATCTACTCGCCGTCGATCATGACCGGCTGGGGGAATCGCCCGTACAACTGGGAGATGTCTGCCGGTATCCAGCAGGAGCTCGCGCCGCGCATCTCGGCATCGTTCGGCTACTTCAGCCGCGTGTTCGGCAACTTCTACGTCCAGGACAACGAGAACCTGGCCAAGACCGACTTCACGCAGTACAACGTGACGGTGCCGACCGACCCGAAGCTGCCGAACTCCGGGCAGACAGTGACGGGCTTTTTCGACCCGAACATGCTCGTGGCGGCGAGGAACGTCATCAAGAATGCGTCCGACTTCGGCGACCAGCAGCAGCACTGGAACGGTGTCGACATGTCGGTGGACGCGCGCCTGCGGAACGGCCTGTTCCTGCAGGGCGGTTTCAGCACCGGCAAGACGATGACCGACAACTGCGACATCATCGACGACCTGCCGGAGGCGCTCACCGTCAATGCCGCTGCGGGCATCCAGCCCCAGGTCACCGGTGCAGCCGCGGGCCAGCTGACGCCGGCGTCGTTCTGCCATCAGGAGACACCGTTCCTCACCCAGTACAAGGGGCTCGTGTCCTACAACCTGCCGTGGTGGGGCATCCGCTTGAGCGGCACCGTGCAGAGCCTGCCAGGTCCGCAGATCGTGGCGACCAACGTCTACAACAACACCAACCGCACGGCGCTTACCACGCTGCCGCGGCCGTTCACCAACGCTCAGGCGACGATTAATACGATCGAGCCCGCTTCGGCCTACGGCGACCGGCTGAACCAGATCGATCTGCGATTCACCAAGATCGTCAACGTCGGTCACGGCCGCATCGACTTCAACGTCGACCTCTACAACGCGTTCAACTCGGATGCGGTCATTGGCGAGATCGGCTCGATCGGTCCGGTGTGGCGCCTGCCGACCACGATCATTCAGCCGCGGTTCGTGAAGTTCGCCGCTCGCTGGGACTTCTAGGCTTAGGGCTTAGGGCTTAAGGCTTAAGGCTTACGGAAGAACGAGGTTCGTTCGGATTGATCGAGACGGAATGGGGCCTTGGGGCCACGTTCCGTCTTTGTGTTTTAGGGGCCGGACATGCCGGCCCGGTATGTCAGTCGGTATGGGTCAAGTGAGGTCATCAGACATGCGAGTGTTTGTTCGGATAGGTCTTGTCATCATCTGCGTCGTGCTCGGCCATTCGGCCGCGTTCGCGCAGGCGACGATTGCCGGCGTGGTCAGAGACGCGTCGGGTGCCGTGCTCCCCGGGGTCACCGTCGAAGCGGCGAGCCCGGCGCTCATCGAAAAGGTGCGCAACGCCGTGACGGACGGCACCGGCCGATACCGCATCGAAGACCTGCGTCCAGGTGAGTACACCGTCACGTTCACGCTCGCAGGGTTCGCCACGGTGAAGCGCGAGATGCTTCAGGTGGGCGGCTCCGCGGTCATTGCCGTGGACGCCGAGATGCGCGTCGGCGGCGTCCAGGAGACGATCACCGTCAGCGGCGAGACGCCGATCGTCGACACGCAGAGCACACGCCGCGAGATCACGCTCGACAACGAGACGTTGCGGACGCTGCCGAGCGTGCGCAGCTACAGCTACCTGCTGACCACCGTGCCGGGGCTGCAGACGAACGTGAACAACGTGAACACTGGTCCGGTGTTCGCCATCTTCCCGATCCACGGCGGCCGAGGCGTCGAGTCGCGCCTGACGGTAGACGGGCTGAACATCAGCAACCCACCCGGCGGCAACCAGCCGCCGAACTTCACCGCCGACGTCGGCAACGCGCAGGAAGTGACGATGCTCACGTCGGGCGGGCTGGGCGAGATCGAGACCGGGGGCCTGATCATGAACATCGTCCCCAAGCAGGGCGGCAACCGCTTCTCGGGGATGGCGTTCGCGTCGGGCTACTCGGAGGGGATGCTGGCGGACAACTACGACGACGACCTGAAGGCACGCGGCGTCTCGCAGCCGGCGCCCGTCTACCACGTGTACGACTTCAACGTCGCGGCTGGCGGTCCGATCGTGAGGGACAGACTCTGGTACTACATGAGCGTGCGGCAGCAGGGCAGCCGTCAGAACACGCTGAACACCTTCTACAACAAGAACGCCGGCAACCCGAACTCGTTCCTCTACGAACCGGACCTGAGCAAGCCGGCATACTCCGACCGCACCTGGGAAAACTACACGCCACGCATCACCTGGCAGATCAACCAGCGCAACAAGGTGACCGGGTCGTGGGACGAGCAGCCCGTCTGCCGCAGCTGCTCCGGCACGACGTCGCTCACCGGCTCGCCGAACTTCGTCTGGTTCGCCTCACCCGAGTCGGATGGCCACGGCGAGTTCAGCCCGCAGCGCATCCAGCAGGTGAAGTGGACCTCGCCGGTCACCAGCAAGCTGCTCCTCGAAGCCGGTTTCGGCACCACCTACTATGAATGGGGTGGCAAGCAGCTCGAGGACACCTCCACCGAGAACCTGGTGCAGATGCTGAACTTCACCCAGGCGATCACGCCGACCTTCAGCACGGCCATGCGCTACCGCTCGCAGTTTTGGTTGAACAACAAGACGCGCGGCTCGCAGTTCAACGGGTCGGCCGCCTACATCACCGGCTCGCACAGCTTGAAGGTCGGCTACCAGGGCGCCTACTGGCGCGACGACCGCGAGCAGCACGTCAACAGCCAGAGCCTCGGCTACATCGGGATCTCGCTGCCGGGCGTGCCGTTCTTCCCGATTTCAATCAACGAGTACATCAATCCGTTCGTCGTCAACGCACGCGCCATGCAGGCGTCGTTCTTCGTGCAGGACAGCTGGACGATGAACCGCCTCACGCTGCAGGGCGCGCTGCGCTACGACCACCCCTGGAGCTGGTTCCCGGAACAGACGATCCCGAAGCAGCGGTTCTTCCCGGGCGCGACCTTTGCCAAGACCGACGGCGTCACCGGCTACAACGACCTCACGCCGCGGATGGGCGCCGCCTATGACCTGTTCGGCAACGGCAAGACGGCGCTCAAGGTGAACCTCGGCAAGTACTTGCAGGGCGCCAGCGTCAGCAATCTGGCCTACGGTGCCAACCCGACGCTGCGCATCCCGATGGGTGGCGGACCTTCCACGACCGGGCTGTGTTTCTTCGGTCAGCTCGGCTTCTCGAATCCGTGCGTGTCGCGGAGCTGGTTCGACGCCGACTTCGACATGACGCCGGACTGCAACCTGGACAACCCTCAGGCGAACGACGAGTGCGGCCAGATCGACAACCTGCTGTTCGGCAGCAACCAGCTGGTGGGCGCCAACTTCGATCCGGGGCTCTTCAGCGGCTGGAATGTGCGCCCGTCCGACTGGGCGTTCGGGGCCTCGATTCAGCAGCAGATCTTCCCGCGGGCGTCCGTCGAAGTGGGCTACTACAGACGATGGTTCACGCAGTACTTCACCGGCGGCACGGTCACCGACAATCTGGCGATTTCACCGAACGACGTCGCGGCGTACTCGATCAGGGTGCCGAACGATCCGCGCCTGCCCAATGGCGGCGACACCGTCAGCGGCCTCTACGACGTGAACCCGAACGTGTTCGGTCGGGTCAACAACCTGATCAAATCCACGAAGGATGTCGGCGACGACACGCGCGTGTTCAACGGCATGGACGTCAACATCAACGTCCGTGGGTCGCACGGCTTCACGTTCCAGGGCGGCACCAGCACCGGCAAGGTGACCGACGATTGGTGCGCGATTCGCGCGGCGGTGCCGGAGTCGTACCTCCTCAACCCGTACTGCCACAACGAGTCGCCGTTCCTCACCTCGTTCCGCGCGCTGGTCACCTACACCATCCCGAAAATCGACCTGAACTTGAGCACGGTGTTCCAGGACAAGCCGAACATCGGCACCGATCAGATTGCGTCGCTACAGGCCTCCTACACGTTGACGACGCCCGCTACGGCTCCGGCGGGAACCGTCTCGGATACGGCACTCGCGGCGGCTCAGATCGGCCGTGAGCTCACGGGGACCGCGCAGCAGGTGAACCTGCTGCAGCCCGGGGCTGAGTACGGCGAGCGCATCCGACAGTGGGATTTCGCGGTGAAGAAGATCATCCGCTTCAATAGCCAGCGCCTGACGCTGGGCGTGGACTTCTACAACATGCTGAACAGCAATGTGACGCTCGGGTTCAACAACACCTTCGTGCCGAACACTCCGGGGTGGGCCTTTCCAACCTCGTACATGAACCCGCGGGTCACCCGTTTGAACGCCGAATACAGCTGGTAGACCAGGTAATTCCCAGGTTGGCCCGGAGTCTTCGCGACTCCGGGCCCGCTCGAAGACCGTCCCTCACGGTCGCCCCTGCCCTCCTCCGCGCTCTCCCCGCACGCTCGAACTTTCGACCAGCGAAACCAGATTCAAATTCCCGTCTGAGAATCCAAGGAACGGGTATTTCCGATCGGGTTAGCTCCAGAGAAGTAGCCTAAACGGATTAGTTCCCTAACGTCAGGGCTGGTTCGCAGCTTGCACTTCACACGTGGTTGTAATGCTGCCGGCGGCAGTGGTGCGCGACCGGCTGGCGTAGGCCGCTCTCCATGTGGAAGAGCAGTGAGGGTTCAAAGAATGCGTGTATTTGTACGAATAGCGCTGGCGATGGCCTGCCTGGTTGCAGGTCAGACGGCCGCCTTTGCGCAAGCCACGATCTCGGGGTTGGTGAAAGACAGCTCGGGGGGCATCCTCCCCGGAGCGACCGTCGAGGCAGCCAGCCCGGCGCTCATCGAGAAGGTTCGAACAACGGTCACCGATGGCACGGGTCGCTACCGCATCGTCGATCTCCGCCCCGGTGACTACACCCTCACGTTCACCCTGCCGGGCTTCGTCACCGTGAAGCGCGAAGGCGTGGTCGTGACCGGGTCCGCGGTCATCGCGATCGACGGAGAGCTGCGGGTCGGTGGCGTGCAGGAGACAGTCACCGTGACCGGCGAAACGCCGGTGGTCGACACGCAAACCACGAAGCGCGAAGTCACGATCGACAACGAGACCATTCGCAATCTTCCCAGCGTCCGCAGCTACAGCTATCTGCTCACCACGGTTCCCGGCGTGCAGACCAACAACAACAACGTCAACGCCGGTCCGGTGTTCGCGATTTTCCCGATCCACGGCGGCCGCGGCGTCGAATCGCGCCTGACAGTGGACGGCCTCAACATCGGCAACCCGCCCGGGGGCAACCAGCCGTCGAACTACGTCGCCGACGTCGGCAACGCCACCGAAGTCTCGATGACCTCGTCGGGCGGCCTCGGCGAGGCGGAAACCGCCGGCCTCACCATCAACATCGTCCCGAAGCAGGGTGGCAACAACCTGTCCGGGATGGCATTCGCCTCGGGCTTCTCGAAGGGGATGCAGAGCAGCAACTACGACTCCGAGCTGCAGGCGCGCGGCGTCCGGGCGCCGAATCCGGTCTACCACGTCTACGACGTCAACGTGGCGGTGGGCGGGCCGATCGTCAAGGACAAGCTCTGGTTCTACATGAGCGTGCGCCAGCAGGGGCAGCGGCAGGACACGCTGAACCTCTACCACAACCTGAACGCGGGCAACGCCAACGCGTGGACCTGGGCGGGCGACTACAGCAAGCCGGCGTTTTCGGATCGCACGTGGGAGAACTACACCCCGCGCATCACGTGGCAGGCGTCGCAGCGTCACAAGTTCTCGTTCGTCTGGGACGAGCAGCCGATCTGCCGCAAGTGCACGGGGGCGACCTCGTTCAGCGGCTCGCCGTCGCCGACGACCTCGCCCGAGGCGGACGGCCTCGGCGACTTCAACCCGCAGCGCGTCCAGCAGGTGAAATACACCTCGCCGGCCACCAACAAGCTGTTGCTCGAAGCGGGCGTCGGTACCAGCGCCTACCAGTGGGCCGGTAAGGAGCGCGATCCGAACCCCACCCACGACCTGGTCCGCGTCTTCAACATCGGCCAGGTGTTCGTGCCGGCCTCCGCGACGTCGCCCGCCATCACGGGCAACATGACCTACCGGTCGCAGAACTGGTACGAAAACAACACCAACGCCGTGAACTGGACCGGCTCGGCGTCGTATGTCACCGGGGCGCACAGCCTGAAGGTCGGGTACCAGGGCTACTGGTGGAAGGACGACCGCCAGATGTTCGTCAACAGCCAGGGCCTGCAGTACACGCTGATCGGCGGCGCGCCGACCTCGATCCAGGAGTACATCAACGGCTACAAGGTGAACGCCCGCGCGATGGACACGTCGTTTTACGCGCAGGACCAGTGGACGGTGAAGCGGCTGACGCTCCAGGGCGCGATCCGCTACGACGCCCCGTGGAGCTGGTTCCCGGCCGTGGACGAGCCGGCGAGCCGCTTCTTCCCCGGCGCCAGCTTCGCCGAGGCCGATGGCGTGACCGGCTACAAGGACCTCACCCCGCGCCTGGGCGCCGCGTATGACCTGTTCGGCAACGGCAAGACCGCGCTGAAGGCGAACGTCGGCAAGTACCTGCAAGGCGCCAGCGTCAGCAACCTCGCGTATGGCTCGAACCCGGCGCTCCGGATCCCGAACGGCAACACGACGTTCGGCGGTACCTTCGCGCCGAACACCAGCCGTACCTGGGGGGATGCGAACAGCAACTTCACCCCGGAGTGCGACCTGACCAACCCGCTCGCCAACGGCGAATGCGGCCAGATCGACAACCTCGAGTTCGGTGGTACGCAGACTCGCGGCACGAACTTCGATCCGGGCCTGCTCTCGGGCTGGAACGTCCGTCCGTCCGATTGGTCGTACGGCGTGTCGGTGCAGCAGGAGCTCTTCCCGCGCGCCTCCGTCGAGGTCGGCTACTACCGCCGCACGTTCACGCAGTACACCACCGGCGGCACGGTGACCGACAACCTGGCGGTGGCGCCGAGCGACCTCAGCCCCTACACGGTGACGGCGCCTGGCGACACGCGTCTGCCCGATGGCGGAAATTACACGGTGGGCCCGCTCTACAACCTGACGCCGGCGGCGTTCAGCCGGGTACCGAACAACCTGTTCCGGTCCACCAAGGACGTCGGCGACGACACGCGCGTGTTCAACGGCGTCGATGTCAACTTCAACATCCGGACGAGGACCGGCATCACGTTCCAGGGCGGCACCAGCACGGGTAAGGTCGTCAACGACTGGTGCGAGATCCGCGCGGCGGTTCCGGAGAGCTATCAGCTGAACCCGTATTGCCACGTGGAATCGCCCATGCAGACCTCACTCCGTGGGCTGGTCACCTACTTGATCCCGCGGATCGACGTGGTGGTGAGCTCGGTGTATCAGGACAAGATGAACGTCGGCACCGACCAGATCGTCTCGCTGGCCGCCAACTACACGTTGACGGCGGCGGATCAGGCGGCGGCGGCGGCGCAGATCGGCCGTCCGCTGACGACGACGGGCGCGTTCACGGTCAACCTGATCGCTCCGGGTGAGGAGTACGCGGATCGCGTCCGGCAGCTCGACTTCTCCGCGAAGAAGGTCATTCGCTTCGGCGGTCAGCGGTTGACGGCTGGCGTGGACATCTACAACATGTTCAACAACAACGTGACGTTGGCGTTCAACCAGGCCTTCTCGCCGACGACGACGGGCTGGCTCACGCCGACGACCTACATGAACCCGCGCGTCTTCCGTCTGAACGCCGAGTACGCCTGGTAAGAGTGTGAACCTGAGGAACGCCGTGAAGGCGTTCCGGTAGATACAATGCGGCCCGGGATTCCCCGTTTGGATCCCGGGCCCGATTGCTCAATTCTTCGGCAACCTCGACCCCCGAGCCCGGCGCGGCTTATGATTAGGAGTGCGCCGGACCACGTCCGTCCGGCGGTTGGGCTCCTGGTACGTGCGCGACCCGTGCCCGGGAGGATGGAATGGACACGCGGCTGAAGGGCATCCATCACATCACGCTCTGTCCCGGTGGGGCACAGGAGGACGTGGACTTCTTCACCAAAGTCCTCGGCCAACGCCTCGTGAAGCAGACCGTCCTCATGGACGGCAGCATCCCGATCTACCACTTTTATTACGGCAACGCCGACGCGGATGCCGGTTCCATCCTGACCTGCTTCCCGTACAGCCGCCGCCCCGGACGGCGCGGCACCGGGCAGATCGCCGTCACCAGCTATTCGGTTCCCGTCGGTTCCACACCGTTCTGGGCGGACCACTTCGATCGGCACCGGGTGTGTCATACCGGTATTCAGGAACGCTTCGGCGTGCGCACGATTCGTGTCAGCCATCCCGCCGGCCTCGAGCTCGAGGTGGTGGAGAACCCCGGCGACACGCGCCGGCCGTGGACGACGCCCGAGATTTCAGCCGACGTGGCCATCCGCGGCTTCTTCGGCGCGGTCATGTCGGTGCAGGACGTCGAGGAACAGGAACGGTTCCTCACCGGCGCCCTTGGCTTTCGCACGGTCGGGGTGGAAGGCGCCTATCACCGCTTCGAGATTCCCAATGGTGGCTCCGACCGCACCATCGAGCTGCTCCACGAGCCGGGACGGCCGCAGGGGAGCTGGACGTTCGGGGCCGGTACCGCCCACCACATCGCCTTCAACGTCGAAACCGACGACGCCCTGATCGAGCAGAAGGCGCTGTACGAGGAGCTGGGCTACACCGACACCTCGGAGGTGAAGGACCGCTTCTATTTCCACTCCATGTACGTCCGCTCGCCCGGCGGCGTCCTGGTGGAATGCACGGCCAACGTGCCTGGCGGCTTCTACGTGGACGAGCCGCCCGAGCAGCTCGGCACGCACCTGAACCTGCCGCCGTGGTACGAGGCGCAGCGCGACGTCATCCTGGCCCAGCTCGAGCCGGTCATCGTGCCGGAGGCCAACCGGCCGAAACCGGGTACGACGCGCCCTGCGGTGGTGGCGTCCGCGCCGCCCGTGCCGTCGGTCACGCTCTCCCGGACCAAGGCGGAATTCTCCAAGGCGCACTAGGCCACCAGCCTTTTTGCGTTCGCCGCTTGCTTGACAGTATTGCGGCCTGGGACGTATACCTTCTGCGGCTACAGAATCATATTTCGCCCTGCGCAGTGTCTGGCGAACCGGTTCAACACCGGTTCGCGGCCATCCGCGAGGCGGGTCCGGGCGGGAGGAACACGGTGAACGTCAGCTTCGGACGGACCACGACGATCGCGGTCCTGGCGCTCTTGGTGTGTGCGGGTACGGCACGCGCTCAGGTGGATTTCTCAGGCGAGTGGACCGTGGTCCGCTCGATGGACAACACCGAGAACCCGTGGGTCGGCGACTGGGTCGGGCTGCCGCTCAACCCGGACGGGCTGGCCCGGGCCGAAGGGTGGGACGCGTCGATTCTGAGCCTGCCCGAGTATCAGTGCCGGCCGCACGGCTGGGCCTACATCTACCGCGGCCCGACGCAGCTGCGCATCACCAAGGAAGTCGATTCCTTTACGCGCGAGGTCGTCGCCTACCAGCCCGAGTGGCACCAGTCCACCAACATGCCGGTGTATCTCGAGGCCCGCGACGCGCCACCCGAGGAAGCCAACCACACGTGGGGCGGGTTCTCGACGGCGACGTGGGAAGGCGACATGCTGCGGATCACGACGTCGCACCTGAAGGAGGACTACATCCGCCGGAACGGCGCGATGGCGAGCGACCAGGCCAAGGTCACCACCTTCTGGATCCGCCGCGGCGACTATCTCACGTGGATCAACATCATCCACGACCCGATCTACCTGGCCGAACCGCTGATTCGCAGCTCCGAGTACCGCCTGACGCTCAATTCCCAGGTACCGGCGCACCCGTGCACGTCGGCCTACGAGGGGCTGGAAAAAGGGCAGGTGCCGCACTACCTGCCTGGCGAGAACCAGTTCCTGAAGGACGTCCGCCAGCGCTACGGGCTGCCGGCGAACGGACCGACCGGCGGGCCGGCGACGATGTATCCCGAGTTTCAGAAGTCGATCCAGCCCAACGAGTGGTCGCGGGGAGACAAGCGCGCGGCCGGGGGGACGGCGTTCTGATGACAGCGCGATCTGCGATCGTCGCCGCGGCTGCGGCGTTGGGGCTGGCTTCGCTCGCCGCCGTCGCGCCGCTCGGCGCGCAGCAGGCGGGAGGCACCGGCGAGTTCCGCGTGCTGCCCGTACGTGGCAACATCTATCTGATCGCCGGGGCCGGCGCGAACATCACCGCGTCGGTCGGCAAGGACGGCGTGATGCTCGTGGACTCCGGGTCCGCGGCGATGGCGGAGAAGACGCTGGCCGTCGTGCGCGACCTGGCGCGTCGGGTGACTGCCGCGCCGATGCCGGCCAAGTCGTGCGTCGGTGTGGTGCAGGGGTGCCAGTGGTGGAGCAGCTCGGAGCTGTTGCCGACGACCACGAGTCCGCGCGCCCCGCGTCCGATCGGCTTCATCATCAACACCAGCGACGACCCGGACGACGTCGGCGGCAATGCGGTGATTGGCGCGGCCGGCCGCACCTTCGGCGTCCGCAACATCGATAACACCCTCCCTGGCGCGTCGATCGTCCAGCACGAGAACGCCACGCTGCGCCTGAGCCGCAATGGCCAGGACAAGCTGATCGCCAGCGAGAGCTACGCCAGCCGCGACAAGAAGCTGAATTTCTTCAACGGCGAAGGTGTGGTGGTCACTCATCCCGAGTCGGCGCACACCGACGGCGACAGCCTGGTGTACTTCCGCGGCTCCGACGTGCTCGCGGCGGGCGACGTGATCAACATGACGAACTATCCGGTGATCGACACCGCGCGTGGCGGCACGATCAACGGCCTGGTCGAGACCTTGAACTGGATTCTCGACGTCTGTGTGGTCGAGCACATGATGGAAGGCGGAACCATCGTCGTTCCCGGACACGGCCGGCTGATGGACACCGCCGACGTCGCCTACTACCGCGACATGCTCACCATCATGCGGGATCGGATCCGCGAGATGCGTAAGCGCGGCATGACCCTCGACCAGATCAAGGCGGCGCGACCGACGCGCGACTACGACGGCCGCTACGGCAAGAACCCGCAGTGGACGCCGGCGATGTTCGTCGAAGCGATCTATCGCACGCTCACTCCCAAGACTTCGTAGGACATCCCCCATGCGCCGGTTCTTGATCGTGTGCGCGGCCGTCGCCGCGCTGTGTTCCATTCCGCTCGCCGCCCGGCAGGGCCGGCAGGGCGCGCCCGGGCCGGGCGCGCCGGCGGGCCCGCCACCAAGCGGCCGCGCGCAAGCTCCTTTCGATCTCGCCGGGTACTGGGTGTCGCTCGTCACCGACGACTGGCGCTACCGGATGCTGACGCCGCCGAAGGGCAACGCCGACTACATGCCGGTGAACAACGAAGCGCGGCGCGTGATGGGGGAGTGGGACCCGGCCAAGGACGAGGCCGCCGGGGAGGCGTGCCGTGGCTACGGCGCCGGCGGCGTGATGCGGCTGCCGGGCCGGCTGCACATCACCTGGGAGAGCGACAACCTGCTCAAGATGGACCTCGACGCCGGGACGCAGACGCGCCGCTTTCAGTTCGGGCCGGCGGCGGCGGCCGCGGGCGAGCCGACCTGGCAGGGGACGTCGAGCGCGCGCTGGATGTTTCCCGCCGGCCGTGGCCGCGGACCGGCCACCACCGCGCAGCTGGTCGTCACCACCAACCGCCTCCGCCCCGGCTACCTGCGGAAGAATGGCATCCCTTATAGTGCCAACGCCGTCATCACCGAGTACTTCGTCCGCCTCGTGGACGAAGGGCAGGAATACCTTGCGGTGACGACGATGGTGGACGACCCGCAGTATCTTGCCCTGCCGTACGTCAAGACCTACCAGTACAAGAAGCAGGCCGACGCCACGGGGTGGAATCCGACACCGTGCGTGGCTCGCTGAAGAGGCTGTCGTAGGGGCCGCCTTCAGGCGGCCCAGGGCCGGCTGAAGCCGGCCCCTACGCCCTGAAGCCCGAGGCTCTGAAGTACGATCCCCGCCCGATGGATCCCCTGGTCGGCGAATACGTCCTGCCGCACCTCGAGCGCGTGGTCTTTGGCGCCGGCAGCATCGCGCGCCTCGGCGACGAGATCGATCGGCTCGGGGCCTCGCGGGTGGTGATCGTGACCGGGCGATCGCTCGGCAGCTCGTCGCTGCTCGAGCGTCTGAAGAATGCGCTGGGCGGGCGGTGCCTCGAGGTGTTCGCGGGCGCGCGCCAGCACGTGCCCTCGTCGGCGGTGGCCGAGCTCGCCGGCATCCTCGACGCACGGCGAGCCGACTGCGTGATCAGCTTCGGCGGCGGCAGCCCCATCGATGCCGCCAAAGCCGCGGTGCATCTCCAGCTGAGTGCCGGGCGCGACGGCGGCGCGGGCCTGCCGCACGTGGCCGTGCCGACCACGCTGTCGGCAGGCGAGTTCACCGCGGTGGCTGGCATCACGGACGAGAGCACGCTGGTGAAGCACGCGGTCGTGGATCCGCGTCTGGCCCCGCGCGTCGTCGTGCTCGATCCCGAGTTGAGCGTGGCGACGCCGCAGTGGCTGTGGGCGGCGTCCGGTATGCGCGCGGTCGATCACGCCGTCGAGACGCTCTACGCCAGCCACCGCCATCCGGTGTCCGACGCGCAGGCCGCCCACGCGCTGGCCGCGCTCGTCACGCAGCTGCCACGGTCGCTCGACGCTGGTGCGCTGACGGATCGGCTGCACTGTCAGACCGCGGCCTGGATGAGCGTGCAGGGCATCGCGTACGCCGGTCTTGGCCTGTCGCACGCGCTCGGTCACCAGATCGGTCCACGCTGGAACGTGCCCCACGGTGTCACCTCGTGCCTCACGCTCCCGCACGCGATGCGGGCGATCGCTGGCCGGGCCCCGGAGCGTTTCCCGGCGATTGCCGCCGCGCTCGGCGTGGCCTTCGACGTCGAGCAACCGGCGCCGGGCGCCCACGCCTGTGCCGACGCCGTGGACGCGCTCATCACCCGGCTCGGTCTCCCCGCGCGCCTGCGTGACGTCGGTGTCCCGCAGGGCGAGCTCGAGGCGGTCGCCACGGTGGTGCACGATGTGATGACGCACCATCCGCGCGTGGGTCTCGACGTGTCGCTCGACGAGGTGGCCGCGGTGCTTGCGGCCGCCTATTAGCCTGCGCAGACCTGTTCGGGCGTTGTGCAAATGCGTAGGCTGTGACTAGAATCGTTCCGATCCTCGAATTAAATTTCGCATCGCGAAGTTCACCACAACACCAAGTTGGCCGCGGATCGTTTGTCCGTGGCCGCTTGTCTTTGGACCCGCCTCATCGAAGTACCGCGGCCTGATCCTGGTGGGTCAGGCACACTCGTCAGAAGGAGAGGACTGCGTCAGATGTTGAAGGCCACTGCTGGAAAGATCATGCCGACGACCATCACGGGCTCGCTGCCGCGCCCGAGCTGGTACACGGAGAACCTGGGCACGCGTGCGTTCCTGGACGCGATGGTGCTGTCGCGCTTCCGCGA
>Ga0210380_10000334_pt1 | contig 22347 bp, 24 predicted proteins | sample PLM4_5_coexredo_FD_155476 | JGI IMG/M metagenome (GOLD analysis project Ga0210380, IMG submission 155476) | Groundwater sediment microbial communities from an aquifer in East River, Colorado, USA - PLM4_5_coex redo | ecosystem: Environmental > Terrestrial > Soil > Riparian zone | place: USA... | reverse complement strand
CCTGGGGCGGCAACTCCTCCGGGGTGAACGTCGCCAACATCGACAACCTCGGCAACGTGCACCCGGACACGATGTGGTGGGACTGCACCCTCGGTAACGTGCGCTCGCGGCCGTTCTCGGACATCTGGCGCGACACGCGGCACCCGATCATGGCCGGGCTGAAGGAGCGGCCGCGCCACGTCAAGGGCCGCTGCGCCACCTGCGCCTATTTCGACGTCTGCGGCGGCAATACGCGGGTGCGCGCGATGAAAGTGAGCGGTGATCCCTGGGCCGAGGACCCCGGCTGCTACCTCGAGGACGAGGAGATCGCCGCATGAGGTGGCTGCTGCTCGCCGCCCTGCTGGTTCCGGCGGCGGCGTTGCCCCAGGACCTCTACCAGACGCACTGCGCGAGCTGCCATGGCGCGAGCCGCCTGGGCGGCATGGGGCCTGCGCTGCTGCCGGAGAACCTCTCGCGCCTGAAGCAACCCGAGGCGGCCAGCGTGATCCGCGACAGCCGGCCCGGCGTGCAAATGCCCGCCTTCAGGCAGCAGCTGCGCGACGAGGACATCGCCGGGCTGGTCAAGCTCATCTACACCCCGCTCGTTCCCGCGCCGGCCTGGAGCGAAGCCGACATCCGCGCCTCGCGCATCGTGCAGCACGCCCCGGGCACCCTGCCAGCCAAGCCGCAGTTCGACGCCGATCCGCTCAACCTGTTCGTGGTGGTCGAGGCGGGCGACCACCACGTGACGATCCTCGACGGCGACCGCCTCGAGCCGATCCACCGCTTTGCCTCGCGCTATGCGCTGCACGGCGGGCCCAAGTTCACGCCTGACGGGCGCTACGTATTCTTCGCCTCGCGCGACGGCTGGATCACCAAGTTCGATCTGTGGAACCTGAAGACCGTGGCCGAGGTGCGCGCCGGCATCAACACGCGCAACGCCGCCGTGTCGGCCGATGGCCGCTATGTCATGGTCGCGAACTACCTGCCCCACAGCCTGGTGGTGCTGGACACGGAGCTCGATCTGGTGAAGGTCCTGCCCGCGCCCTCGCGCGTGTCGGCGGTCTACGACGCGGCTTCGCGCCGCAGCTTCATCGCCGCGCTGAAGGACGCGCCCGAACTCTGGGAGATCTCCTACGACCCGAAGGCCGAGCCGATCGCCTCGGGCCTGGTGCACGACTACCGCTACAAGGAAGGCGCGTTCGTGCCGGGCTTCCTCAATCCGCGGCGCACGCCGCTCGAGGACGTGCTCGACGACTTCTTCTTCACCCCGGATTTCCGCCAGGTGATCGGCGCGAGCCGCGATGGCAAGCGCGGCCAGGTGGTGCACCTGGACGTGCGCCGCACCATCGCCAGCGTGGAGCTCCCGGGACTGCCGCACCTGGGCTCGGGCATCACGTGGGAGCGACAGGGCCGGCGCGTGATGGCGACGCCCAACCTGCGCGAGGGCGTGGTGAGCGTGATCGACGTCGGGAGCTGGAAACTGGTGAAGCAGGTGCGCACGCTCGGTGCGGGCTTCTTCCTGCGCAGCCACGAGAACTCGCCCTACGTCTGGGTGGATTCGATGATCGGCCCGCAGGGACGCGACACGCTGCAGGTCATCGACAAGGACACGCTGGAAGTGGTGGCGCGCCTCACGCCCGAGCCCGGCAAGACGCTCGCCCACGTCGAGTTCGACCGCTACGGCCGCTACGCGCTGGCCAGCCTGTGGGAGCAGGACGGCGCTATCATCGTGTTCGACGCGCTCACGCTCAAGGAACTCAAGCGAATTCCGATGCGCAAGCCGGTGGGCAAATACAACGTGCACAACAAGATCACGCGCTCCGAGGGAACGAGCCGGTGAGCAAGCGGCCGCTGCAGATCAAGACCCAGGCGTTTCTCGCCAACCTGCCGATGTTCAGCGAGATGAGCCGCGAGGAGCTCGACCGCGTCGCCGCCGCCACCGTGCCGATCCACGCGCCCAAGGGCCAGTCGGTGTTCCAGTGCGGCGACCCTTGCGTCGGCTTCCACATCGTCGTCTACGGGCAGGTGAAGCTGGGCTTCACCTCGCCGCAGGGCATCGAGAAGGTGGTCGAGATCGTCAGCCCGGGGCAGAGCTTCGGCGAGGCGCTGATGTTCCTCGACAAGCCCTACCTCGTCTTCGCGCAGGCGCTGTCCGACTCGATGCTGCTGCACGTTGCCAAGCACGCGGTGTTCGAGGAGCTCGGGCGCGACCCGGGATTCTCGCGGCGCATGCTCTCGGGCCTGGCGCGCCGCCTGCACGGCCTGGTGCGCGACGTAGAGGCCTACACGCTGCGTTCCGGCCAGGAGCGCGTCATCGGCTACCTGCTCGCCGACGTCGCCGAGCTCACCGGCAACGGCAAGCCGGTGGAAGTGCACCTCACGCCCGGCAAGAGCGTCATCGCCTCTCGCCTCAACATGACCCCCGAGCATTTCTCGCGCATCCTGCACGACCTCGCCGCGGGCGGCCTGATCGAGATGCACGGCCGCGCGGTGCGCATCCCCGACCTCGAGCGGCTGCGGCGCGGCGGCTGAATCTTCAGCCCAGCTTCAGGATCCAGTCCACCAGCTTCTTGATGTCGGCATCCGGCACGGCGGCGTTGGGCGGCATCGGCACCGGCCCCCACACGCCCTGGCCGCCCTTCTTCACCTTCTCGGCGAGCTTCACGTCCATGCCGGCCTGGCCCTTGTACTTCTTCGCGATGTCCTTGTAGGCCGGGCCGACCGACTTCTTGTCGATCTGGTGGCAGGCGAGGCAGTTGTGTTTCTTCGCCAGCGCCTCGTCGGCCTGCGCCGGGGCAGCGACAGCCACTCCCGCGGCAAGCATTGCTCCAATGAATACCTTCATTGCCTCACCTCTCCTTAGTAGATGTCGTGGGTCGTGTTGTAGACGTTGAAGTGCCCGGTCGGCGTGATGATGCGCGGGTCCTTGATGACGTGTTTGAGCTTGCGCGTCTTGTCGTCGACCACCACCAGCGCCGACTCCTGGTTCTTCGCGCTCCACACTGCAAACCACACTTCGTCGCCGGCCTTATTGTATTCGGGCTGCACCACGCGCTTGGCGCCCTCGCCCAGGCCGGCCCAGTCCGCGATCGGCAGCACCACCGGCGGCTTGTCCAGGTTGTTGATGTCGTAGACCGCCGCCGACTGAGCGATCTTGGCGTCCGGGTTGAGCGGCGTGTCGACCCAGAGGTTCTTCGACTTCGGATGCGTCTTGATGAAGAGATTGCCGCCACCCTGGCCTTCGAGGATCTGCACGACCTTCCACGCCGACGCCTTGTGGTGCTCGGGATCGGTGCCGATGATGGCGATCTTTTCACTGCCGAGGTGTCCGGTCGCCCACACCGGGCCGAACTTGCGATGCTCGAAGTTTGCGCCGCGGCCCGGGTGCGGAATCTTGTCGACGTCGATGAGCTTCACCAGCTTGCCCTCTTTCACGTCGACCACGGCGACCTTGTTCGACTGGTTCGCGGCGACGAGGAAAAAACGCTTGCTCGAATCGAATCCGCCGTCGTGCAGGAATTTCGCGGCTTCGATCTCGGTCACCTTCAGGTTGCTGATGTCGGCGTAGTTGACCATCAGCACCTTGCCGGTCTCCTTGATGTTCACCACGAATTCGGGCTTGAAGTGCGAAGCCACGATCGCCGCGACGCGCGGTTCGGGGTGGTACTCCTGGTCGCCCACCGTCATGCCGCGCGTGGCCATGATCTTGAGCGGCTCGAGCGTGTCGCCCTTCATGATGGTGTACTGCGGCGGCCAGTAGGAGCCGGCGATCGCATACTTGTCCACGTAACCCTTGTACTTCGAAGTGTCGACCGAGCGCGCCTCGAGGCCGACGCGGATCTCCGCGACGTTGTCGGGCTTCTCCATCCACAGGTCGATCAGGTTGATCTTGGCGTCGCGCCCGATCACGTAGAGATAGCGCCCCGACGCCGACATGCGCGAGATGTGCACCGCGTAGCCCGTCTTGACGATGTTGATGATCTGCTTGGTGTCGCCGTCGATCAGCGCCACTTCGCCGGTGTCGCGCAGCGTGGTCGAGAAGATGTTCTCGATGTTGTACTTGTTCTCCTTCTTCTTCGGCCGCTTGTCCGGTGCGATCAGCACCTTCCAGGTGCTCTTCATCTGCGCCATGCCGAACTCCGGCGGCGTCGGCGGCACCTGCTGGATATAGCGCGCCATGAGGTCGACTTCGGCGTCGTTCAGGTCGCCGGCGGTGCCCCAGTTCGGCATGCCCGCGGGCGAGCCGTACTTGATGAACACCTTGAGGATCTCGGTGCCCTTGGCCATGGTGAGGTCGGGCGTCAGCGGCTTGCCGGTGGCGCCCTTGCGCAGCACGCCGTGGCAGCCGGCGCAGCGCTCGAAGTAGATCTGGCGTCCCTTGTCGAACTCCGCCTTGGTCATCGGGGGCGCCTTCGGATCGATGTTCTGGTGCATCTCCTCCTGCGCCAGCGGCGAGCCGCCCGCCTGGTAGCGGATCTCGGGGTCGGTGACCGGGGCGCGGCCAGGCTGTGTCGGCTGCGCATAGGCTGCTGCAACTGCAAAGGGCAGCGCGAGCCACGCGGCGGCGCGCACCAGGCGGATTTTCGGAGTTGCCACGGGTACCTCCCTCATTGGACAGATCGTGCAGGTGACGCCAAGCGTGCACCGCACCGCGCCCGGGTTCTTTGATCCAGATTAATTCCAGGTCAAGAACGCTCGATCAGCAATTCGTAGCCGCCGTCGGCGCGCTGCGCCCCGCTGTAGGTGAAGCCGCGTTCGCGCAGCAGCGCGTACAGCGGCACCGGCTCGTGCGGCAGGATGGCGCGCAGCGGCTCGCCGGGTGAGCGCTCCAGCGCCTCGAAGATGCGCACGATGGGCTCAGGGGGTTGCAAACCGCGCAGGTCGAGTGGCGCGGGCAGCCCCCGGCGCCACGCGCGCAGCGCGCCCGCGTGCCGGGTGCGCAGCAATGTGGCGAGCGACTCGAACTCGGTAACGCAGCCCTCGGGGTCGTATTGCGGCGCAGCGGCGCCGAGCGTCTCGAAGTGTTGCCGCAGCTCCTCGTGTTGCTCTATGAGCGCGGCGCAGCCCTCACGCAGCGCGGCGAAGCGCATGCGGTAGGTTGCCCAGTCTCCCGCGCGCGCCGCCCGCAGCGCGCCGTCGATCAGCGCTTCGGCGGTGGGTTCCATGGCGCCACCATCGCAAGGCGCGCCGACGCCTCCCTTGATATGGGTCAAGCCAAACGAGCGTGAGCGTAGGCGGCCGCCGCGACCAGCAGCGCGGCGGCCGCGGCGTGCGCCAGTGACGCGCCGAGGGGCTGCTCGAAGAGCGCCGAGGCGATGCCGGCGGCGGGCGCGGCGAGCGCCGCGCCGAGCAGCGCGAAGCGCTGCGCCGCGCGCGCCAGTCGCAGCGCGAGCCACGCCGCCCCGGCCGCCAGCGCGAGTCCGAGCACGGCATGCGCGAGCAGCGCCCAGGACCACAATTCCTCGGCCAAGAGCGCCAGCCACGCCCCCAGCAGGCATTGCACAAGGAATAGCGCGGCCGCAGCGTGGCCGATGCGGCTCGAGCGGCGCGTGCTCTGTCCGTGCGCGCGTCCGAGCGACCAGGCGAAGGCCGCGGCGAGGGCGAGCCCGCCCAGGAGGTTGCCAAGCGCCGCTGCGGGCGGCGGCTCCTGCCCGGCGAAGATGCCGAGCACGGAGAGGAACACCGTCAGCGCGATCACCAGGGCAGCCCTGCGCCACGCCAGCCACGCCAGCGCGAGCATCGCGACCACCTCGAGCGAGGCAGCGGATCGATGCACGCCGCGCAGCGCCGGCAGCGGTCCCGCGTCAAGCCGGATCGCCACGCTCACGACGATCACGAGCAGTACCAGGACGAGGCCCGTCGCGGCAGCCTGCGCGAACCGCGCCTCAGGCGGTCTTGCGCCCATGCGCGTGAACCAGCGCGACCACGAGCAGCAGCACCGCGCCCGCCTGGTGCGCGACAGCGAGCGCCACCGGCACGCCGAGCAGGAGCGTCCAGATGCCGAGCGCCGCCTGCAGGACGAAGGCCGCAAGCAGCACGTGGGCGCTTCCCTGCCCTCGCCGCGCCCACCAGGCGAGGGGAACGAGCAGCGCGAGCAGCCAGAAGATCGCGCGGTGTACGAGTTGGACGGTGGCCATGTTGTAGCCGAAATTGCGCCACCAGGGCTCGAGCGTCAGAACCTCGGGCGGCACCAGGTGGCCGTTCATCAGCGGGAAGGTGTTGTAGGCGGCGCCGGCACGCAGGCCCGCGACCATGGCGCCGCTCAAGGCCATGAGGAACACGAGCCCCGCCAGCGCCACGGCGAAACGGCTGCGGCTGCCGGCGCCAGGCCGGAGCAGCTCCAGCGCGAGCCAGAGTTGCGCCGCGATGATGGCGAGCGCGACGCCGAGGTGCGCGGTGAGGCGGAACTGGCTGACTTTCGGGTCGTCCACCAGGCCCGACTTGACCATATACCAGCCCAGCGCGCCCTGCAGCGCGCCCAGCGCGAACACCCCCCACAGCTTCCAGGCGAGCGGCCGCTCGATGCGGCGCCGCACAAGGAACCACAGGAACGGCAGCAGGTAGACAAGTCCTACCACGCGGCCGAGCAGCCGGTGGAAATACTCCCACCAGAAGATGCGCTTGAAGCCCTCGAGGTCCATGCCGAGGTTCACCAGCTTGTACTCCGGCGTCGCGCGGTACTTGGCGAACAGCGCCTCCCAGTCCCCCGCCGAAAGCGGCGGAATGGCGCCGATGAGCGGCTGCCACTCGACGATCGACAGGCCGGAGCGCGTCAGGCGGGTGACACCCCCGACGACGACGATGGCGAAGACTAGTGCGGCGCACAAGAGCAGCCACGCGGCCATGGCGCGGCGATCGGTGTGGGTCATGGCGTCGCGAGTTTGCCCCGGGACGCCGCAAAAAGCTTGATCAACATCAAATCCGGCCACACCCTCGCCTGCTTAACTGCGCCCTTCGCAAACCATCAGGAGGCCGCGATGACCACCGAACGCATCGAGGACGAGGTGCCCGAAGAGCCGGTTCCCGCGATGCAGATGTTGCTGGATAACCCGTTCCTGCTGCTGTTTCTGGGCATCGCCATGCCGACCGTCCTGTACATCGTCTGGGGTGTCATGGAGATCGTGTCCCTGCCCATCGCCAAGTGAAGGAGGTGACCCGTGACCATTTCGTCGACATCCGAGCAGGTCTGGTGGAAGGAGCCGCTCGAGCGCACCGAGCTGCTGTGGATCGTGATCGCGCTCCTCTGGTGCCTGGTCATGTTCTTCATGATGCCCTACTGGCACATCTACGGGCAGCAGAACCTTTCCAACGAGGCCTACCGCGCCAAGCCCGAGGACTTCGTGCGCAAGACCGACGAGATGATCGCCAAGCACAAGGTGCGCGAGGAAGGCGGCGACCTCAAGGTGCCGGTGGTGCGCCCGCCCGCGGGCAGCGACGTTTACCTGATCGCGCGGCTCTGGAGCTGGCACCCGATGCTCGAGCTCGAGTCGGGCAAGTCCTACCGCATCCACCTCATGTCGATGGACTGGCTGCACGGCTTCTCGCTGCAGCCCGAAAACATCAACATCCAGGTGCACCCGGGCTATGAGCACGTCATCACCGTGACGCCGACCAACCCCGGCACCTACGCGATCATCTGCAACGAATACTGCGGCGTGAACCATCACACGATGGCGAGCCGCCTGTACGTGGTGAAGTGAGGGAGGGCAAAACATGAGCGTGAACCGGATGTTCAGGACCTGCCCGAGCAGCGGGCTGGTGTTCCACGAGCCGGCCGAGAAGCTGATGCGCTGGAACGCGGTGGTGGCCGTGGTGTCGCTGCTGATCGGGGGCCTCCTTGCCCTTGGCGTGGTGCTGACGCGCTGGCAGGCGGTGCACATCCTGCCGCCCGACATGTTCTACCAGGTGCTCACCGCGCACGGCATCAACATGCTGATCTTCTGGGTCATCTTCTTCGAGATCGCGGTGCTTTACTTCGCCAGCTCGACGCTGCTCAAGTCGCGGCTCGCCACGCCGCGCATCGCGTGGGCCGGCTTCTGGCTGATGGTGACCGGGGCGCTGGTCAACAACTACTCGGTGTTCCGCGGCGACTCGAGCGTGATGTTCACCTCCTACGCGCCGATGGGCGCGCACCCGACGTTCTACCTCGGGCTGATCCTGTTTGCCGTGGGGGCGCTGGTCGCCTGCTTCGTGTTCTTCGGCACGCTGGTGGTGGCCCGCGCCGAGCGCACCTACCGCAATTCGGTGCCGCTGGTCACCTTCGGCGCCATCACCGCCGCGATCATCGCGGTGTTCACCATTGCGGCGGGCGCGATCATCCTGATCCCGACCTTCCTCTGGTCGGTGGGGCTGATCGAGCACATCGACTCGCTCATGTACAAGACCGTGTGGTGGGCGTTCGGGCACTCCTCGCAGCAGATCAACGTCGCCGCCCACGTCTCGGTCTGGTACGCGATCGCGGCCATCGTGTTCGGCGCCAAGCCCATGTCGGAGAAGGTGAGCCGCACGGCGTTCCTGCTCTACATCCTGTTCCTGCAGCTGGCAAGCGCACATCACCTGCTCGCCGATCCGGGACTGACCTCGAACTGGAAGATCTTCAACACCAGCTACGCCATGTACCTGGCGGTGCTCGCCTCCATGGTGCACGGGCTGACGGTGCCCGGTTCGATCGAGGTGGCGCAGCGCAAGAAGGGGTACACACAAGGCCTGTTCGAGTGGCTGCGCAAGGCCCCCTGGGGCAACCCGTCGTTCTCGGCGATGTTCATCTCGCTGATCGGCTTCGGCTTCCTCGGCGGCATCTCCGGCGTGATGATGGGCACCGAGCAGCTCAACCTGATCATCCACAACACCATCTACGTGCCGGGTCACTTCCACGCCACGGTGGTGGTGGGCACCACGCTCGCCTTCATGGGGCTCACCTACTTCCTCATCCCGGTGCTGTTCCGGCGCGAGCTGGCGTTCCCGACGCTGGCGAAATGGCAGCCCTACGTCTTCGGGCTGGGCATGAGCGCGGTGTCGCTGTTCCTGATGGGCGCCGGCACGCTCGGCGTGCCGCGCCGGCACTGGGACATCAGCTTCGCCGGCAACGCATTCCCGCACGAGTTCCCCGGCGCCGCCTGGCTGATGATGGCGCTCGCCGGCATCACCGGCCTCGTCGCCATCGTCGGCGGCGGCATGTACCTGCTGATCACCGTGTGGTCGGTGTTCCTCGGCAAGAAGATCGCCACGCCCGGGTTCACGCACGTGCGGGCCAAGGACGGCGTGGCGCCAAGACCGGTCGCGGCGGCCCAGCCGGTCATCGTCGGACACGGCTCGGCCGGCATGACTGCGCCGGGAACCTTCGTGCTGGCGATGGTGTTCCTGGTCGCTTTCGTGCTGTACTACTTCATCAACTGGAAGTACCTGTCCACGGTCTGGCCGCTGAAGTGAAGCAGGTCCTCAACCTGTTCAAGCTCAGGATCGGCGTCGCCATCGCGTTCGCCGCCGCCGCCGGGCTTGCAGTGGAGCGGGGCAGCGCGCCGTCCCTCGCGCGCGCCGCGGTGCTGGTGCTCGCCGTGCTGGTCGCCTCCGCCGCGGCGGGCGCGTTCAACCAGTATGTCGAGCGCGACCTCGATGCGCGCATGGCGCGCACGCGCGGCCGGCCGTTCGTCACCGGGGCGCTCAGGCACGGGCCTTTCTGGCTGTGGCTGATCGGCGCCATGACTGGGGCGTCGGTGCTCGCCGCCGCGGTTGCCGCCAACGTCCCTGCCGCCATCTACGTGTTCCTTGGCGCCTTCACCTACGGCGTGGTGTACACGGTGTGGCTCAAGCGCCGCACCTGGTGGAACATCGTGGTCGGCGGGCTCGCGGGCAGCTTCGCCGTGCTTGCCGGCGCGGCTGCGGTGTCGCCGGTGCCGGGGCCCGAGGCGCTCGCGCTCGCGGTGGTCCTTTTCCTGTGGACGCCGCCGCATTTCTGGAGCCTGGCCATCACCTGCCGCGCCGACTACGCCGCCGCCGGCGTGCCCATGCTGCCGGTGGTGGTGGGCGACGCGCGCGCCGCGCGCGCCATCTTCGCCAGCGCGGCCCTGCTGGTCGCCGCCTCGTTCGTGCCCGCCGCCTTCGGCCTGGGCTGGATCTATCTCGCCTCCGCCGCGGCCGGCGGGCTGCACTTCCTCCTGCGTTGCGAGGCCCTCGTGCGGCGGCCGGGGCGCGAGACCGCGCGCGCGGCGTTCCTTGCTTCGCTCGTCCAGCTGGGGGCCGTGCTTGCGGGAGCGATGCTGGATGCCGCGATTTCTTAGCGCGCTGCTGCTCCTCGCCGCGTTCGCGGCGCAGGCGTTCGACGAAAAGCTCGCGCTGCAGGAGAGCCAGGCCGTGATCGGGCGGCAGATCGGCGACTACTCGCTGCGCGACAGCGAAGGCAGGACCGTGCGACTCGCCGAGCTGCGCGGCAAGCCGCTGGTCGTCAACTTCGTCTACACCGGGTGCTTCCAGGTCTGTCCCGCCACCACCCAGTTCCTCGCGGGGGCGGTCAAGGAGGCGGAACGCACGCTCGGCGCTGGCGCGTTCCGCGTCGCCACCATCGGCTTCAACCTGCCGTTCGATACGCCGCAGGCGATGAAGGCGTTCGCGCGCAAGAATGGCGCCGCCTCGCCCAATTGGCTGTTCCTCACGCCCGAGGCGGAAACGCTGCCGGCGTTGGTGTCCGATTTCGGCTTTCGCTACGAGGCAACCTCCGCAGGGTTCGACCACCTGCTGCAGGTGAGCATCGTCGACCAGGCGGGGCGCATCTACCGCCAGGTGTACGGCGACTCGTTCGACGCGCCGCTGTTCGTTGGGCCGCTGCTGCAGCTCGCGCAGAACGCGCCGGTGCCTGCAGGCAGCGTGCAGGCGTTCCTGGAGCAAGTGAAGCTGCTGTGCACCGTGTACGACCCGTCCGCGGGCCGCTACCGGCTCAACTACGTCGTGCTCATCGAATTGCTGGTGGGGTCGAGCGTGATGATCGGCGGTATTGGGTTTCTGTTGATCGAGTGGCGCCGCCGGCGTCGCATGCACGCCGGCAGTTGACGCATGTCAACAGCGTGGCCCTGCGCGCCTCCTAGGATGCGCAGGTGATTCACCGTATACACCTGATCGGGCAGTGGTTTTTCCTGAAGGTGGAGGCCCTGTTCAACCTCGCCTTCGGCGAGCGCAACAACCCGCTCTACTACCTCGGCCCGATCGCGTACTACCTGATGTGGCTGGTAGTCGCGAGCGGCCTGTACCTGTACGCCTTCTTCGAGACCAGCGTCACCGGCGCCTTCGACTCGGTGGAAGCGCTGACGCACAGCCAGCGCTACGCCGGCGGCGTGCTGCGCTCGATCCACCGCTACGCCTCCGACGGTGTGGTGATCACGATGCTGCTGCACCTCGCGCGCCACTGGACTTTCGACCGCTACCGGGGTTTCCGCTGGTTCTCATGGGTGAGCGGCATGGCGGTGCTGTGGCTGGTATACGCCTCCGGCATCAACGGTTACATGCTCCCGTGGGACCGCCTGGCGCAGTTCACAGTAGTGGCCACGGCGGAGTGGCTCGACTGGCTGCCCGTGTTCAACGGCACGCTGGTGCGCAACTTCATCTTCGAGGAGAACGTCAGCGACCGCCTGTTCTCGCTGCTTTCCTTCATCCACATCGGCGTGCCGCTCGCGGTGCTCGGCGTGCTTTGGGTGCACACGCAGCGCGTGCCGCAGGCGCGCACCGCGCCGCCGCTGCCGGTCGCGCTCGCGCTCAGCGCGTCGCTGATCGCGCTCTCGCTGCTCAAGCCGGCGCTGAGCCAGACGCGAGCCGATCCCGGCGGCGGCGCGATAGCGCTCGACTTCGATTGGTTCTACCTGCCGGTGTACGCCCTCCTCTACCGCTGGTCCCCGGGCGAGGTGTGGCTGCTGGTGGGCGGTGCCTCTGCGTTGTTCCTCGTCCTGCCATGGTTGCCGCCGCGGCGCAAGGCAGCGGGCCACTACATGCTGGCGCGGCCCGACAACCGCATCGTGCCGGTGCGCTCGGGCGAGACGCTGCTCGACGCCGGATTGCGCGAGGGCGTGGACCTGCCGTTCGAGTGCCGCCACGGCGGCTGCGGCCAGTGCAAGGCGACGCTCGCCTCCGGAGCCGTGGACTACGGCGCGTACCAGATCGACGCACTCCCAAAAGCTGAGCGCGACGCAGGCAAGCTGCTCATGTGCACCGCAACCGCGCTGGGCGACGTCGAGATTGAATATGTGCCGGCCAAGGCGCCGGGTGGCATCGCGCCGCGCACCTGGGGCGCTACGGTGCAGGCCATGGACAAGGTCTCGCCCGACGTGATGCGCGTGGTGCTCGCGATCGAAGGCGGCGAGCGCATCGCGTTCTACGCCGGCCAGTACATCAACGTCCTGCTCGAGGACGGCGCCAGGCGCAGCTTCTCCTTCGCCACCGCGCCCGGCGCGCTGGAGAAGATCGAACTGCACATCCGGCGCATCGAGGGTGGGCGCTACACCGGCCACGTGTTCGAGCGCATGCGGCCCGGCGAGCGCGTGCGCTTCGAGGGGCCGCTCGGCTCGTTCTTCCTGCGCGAGGACTCGGACAAGCCGATGATCTTCGTCGCCGGCTCGACCGGTTTCGCACCGGTGAAGAGCATGCTCGAGTACGCGTTCACGCGCGGCATGCAACGCAGGATGCTGCTCTACTGGGGCGTGCGGCGCCTGCAGGACCTGTACCTCGGCGAGCTGCCAACGCGGTGGGCGCGCGAGCACGAGAACTTCACCTTCGTGCCGGTGCTGTCCGAACCCGCCCCCGAGGACCGCTGGACCGGGCGCACGGGCCTGGTGCACGAGGCGATCCTCGCGGACTTCCCCGACCTCGCCGGCTACCAGGTCTACGCCTGCGGCTCGGCCGCGATGGTCGAGGCGGCGCACCCGGCGTTTCGCCTGCACGGCCTGGCGCAGGACGACTGCTTCGCCGACGCGTTCCGGCTCTCGCCGCGCGCGGGCGCCGAAATGGTCAAGCTCGGGGGCACCCCATGAAGCAGGCACTGCGCATCGCCGCCCAGCTCGCGCTCTACGTGCCGCTGATGGCGCTGATCGGCTACTTCTCCAGCGCGCCGAAATTCTCGCCGGTGGGCGCGCACGAGGCCCTGGTGCGGCTCTCGTTCGTCCACGCCGCGCCGCGCAAGGCGCCGTGCCGCGAACGCAGCGCCGAAGAGCTCGCCAGGCTCGCGCCGAACATGCGCGCCGCGCTCGACTGCCCGCGCGAGCGCGCGCCGCTGCTCGTCGAACTGGAGCTCGACGGCAAGCTGGTGCTGCGGCGCGTGGTGCTGCCGGTGGGGTTCAAGGGCGACGGCAACGCCACGCTGTACCACCGGCTGCCGGTGCCGGCGGGCAAGCACCGCATCGCGGTGCGCCTGCGCGAGCGTCCCGGCGAAGGCTTCGACTACGTGCGCGAGGAGACAGTCGAGCTCGCGCCCGGGCGCGTGCTGCTGATCGACTTCGTCGCAACGCAGGGCGGATTCCTGTTCAGGCTCTGAGATGCTGCGCCACCTCGGTGCCCTCGGCTTCCTTCTCTTCTGGCTGCTGGCCGCGAGCGGCATCACCCTCTACATCCGCTTCGACACCAGCGTCGCGGGCGCCTACCAATCCATCGGCGAGCTGGAGTGGTGGTTCGGCGGCCTGCTGCGCAGCATGCATCGCTACGCGGCCGACGCCTTCGTCATCGTGGTGCTGGCGCACCTGATCCGCGAACTCGCGGCCGGGCGCTTCCGCGGCTTTCGCGCTTTTTCGTGGATCTCGGGCGTACCACTCGTCTGGCTGATGTACGCCTCGGGCATCGTGGGCTACTGGCTGGTATGGGACACGCGCGCGCAGTTCTCGGCACTCGCCACCGCCGAGTGGCTCTACGGCGCGGGCATCGGCGCCGAGCCGATGGCGCGCAATTTCCTCGGCGCGGAGCAGATCTCCGACCGGTTGTTCTCGCTGTTCGTGTTCCTGCACATCGGCTTGCCGCTCGCGCTGCTCGCCGGCATGTGGGTGCACGTGCAGCGCCTCGGCCGGCCCGCGACCGTGGCGCCGCGCGCACTCGCGCTCGGCGCTATCGCGCTGCTCGCTCTCCTCGCGCTGGCGCAGCCCGTGGTGTCGCAAGCGCGCTGGGACCCCGGCGCGGTGCCATCGACAGTCTCCATCGACTGGTTCCTGCAGTTCGCGCACCCGCTGATGTACGCGACCTCGCCCGCCGCGCTGTGGGCGCTCGCGCTCGGCGCCACCGCTCTGCTGGTCGCGCTGCCCTGGCTCGCGCGCCGGCCCAGGCTGATGCCAGCGGTGGTCAGCGCCGAGAACTGCAACGGCTGCGGGCGCTGCGTCGCGGACTGCCCCTACGAAGCCGTGCGCCTGGTGGGCCGCAGGGCCGAGGTCCTCGCCGAGCGCTGCGCCGCCTGCGGCATCTGCGCGGGCGCCTGTCCTTCGGCCACGCCGTTCCGCAGCGTGGCCGAGCTCGTCTCCGGCATCGACCTGCCCGATTTCACGGTGCACGACCTGCGCCGCAAGCTGCAGGCGGTGCTCCCCGCCGACGAAGTCCTCTTCAGCTGCGAGAAGTCCGGCGCAGGCGGCATCGCGCTGCGCTGCCTCGCCCAGCTGCCGCCCTCTTTCGTCGAGTACGCGCTGCGCCAGGGCGCGCGCAGCGTCCGCGCGATCGGCTGCCGCGATGGCGCGTGCAAGTGGCGCCTGGGGATGGAACTCAGCGCCGAGAGGTTCGCCGGCGCGCGCGAGCCGCACCTGCGCGCCAACGTGCGCGCCACCAGGTTGGACGATGCAACGACGTTCGCTCTCCGCTAAGCACGCGCTCGCTCTCGGCTGGCTGTGGCTGGCGCTCGCCGCGCTCATCGGCGCCGGGCTGTTCTCGGTGCTCCTGGTCGTGTCCCGCGCGCCCTATGTGAAGGACGCTTTCCCGTTCGAGGATTTCTTCCGCGTCGCGCTGATCGTGCACGTGGACCTCTCGGTGCTGGTGTGGTTCGGGGCCTTCGCCGGCATCCTGTGGACGCTGAACGGCGCGGCGCGGCTGCTCGCAGCAGGCTGGACCGCGCTCGCGCTGTGCGCGGCAGGCACGCTCCTCATGTGCGCGGCCCCGTTTTTCGAGAACGCGCCGCCCGTGATGAGCAACTACGTCCCGGTGCTCGACGGCCGCATCTTCCTCTCGGGACTGCTGGTCTTCGCGGCGGGCTGCGCGCTGCTGGTGCTGCGCGCCCTGCTTGCGGCGCCGCGCGTGGGTACGCGCCCGGACGGCGCTGCCGCGCTGCGCTTCGGCCTGAACGCCGCCGCGGTCTCGGCCGCCGTGGCCGTGATCGCCTTCGCCTGGTCCTGGGTCGCGCTGCCCTCCAGCCTCGACGGCAAGGCCTACTACGAGGTGCTGTTCTGGGGCGGCGGCCACGTGCTGCAGTTCACCTGGACGCTGCTGATGTTCGCCGCGTGGCTGTGGCTCGCCGATGCCATCGGCGCGCGCGCGCCGCTCTCGCCGCGCATCGCCATCCTGCTCTTCGGCATCGGTCTGGCTGCCGTCTTCGCCACGCCGGTGATCTATCTCGCCTACGACGTTTTCTCGGTGGAACACTACCGCACGCAGACCTGGCTGATGCGCATCGGCGGCGGCCTGGCGATCGTGCCTTTCGCTCTGGCGGTGGCCTACGCCCTCGCCATCGCACCACGGCCCGGGCCCGAGGCGCGGCCGCTGCGCGCTGCGCTCGCCTGGTCGCTCGTGCTGTTCGGCGCCGGCGGCCTGATCGGGCTCGACATCCAGGGCAGCAACGTGAAGATCCCCGCGCACTACCACGGCAGCATCGTCGGGGTGACCCTCGCCTTCATGGGGCTTGCCTATCGCCTCTTGCCGCAACTGGGCTACGCAGCGCCGCAGGGCCGGCTCGCGACGCTGCAGCCCTGGATCTACGGCATCGGCCAGCTGGCGCATATGCTCGGCCTGTTGTGGTCGGGCGGCTACGGCGTGCAGCGCAAGGTCGCGGGTGCGGACCAGGTCCTGCGCAGCGCGGAGCAAATTGCCGCGATGGGACTGATGGGACTTGGCGGCCTCGCCGCCGTGGCCGGCGGCATTCTTTTCATCGTCGTCGTGATTCGCGCGATGATGGCGAACCCGTGGACATCGTCTACTTCACCGTCATAGCGATCGGGGTCTACTTCGCCGCCGACTGGCTGCTCGACTGGAGCGAGCGCAGGCGCGGCGAGCGCTTCGAGAACCGGCAGGTGGTGTTCTTCGCCATCATCCTGCCGCTCGCGCTGGCCGCGTTCTGGCTGATGCGCCTCCTCTCGGGACCGGGGCCGTGAGCGCCGCGCCGCGCGAGCGCCTGGCGGCGGGCGTCATCGCCAAGCTGCCGCTGTTCCAGCAGGTCTCGCGGGAGCACCTCGCCGAGCTCGTGCGCCATGCGCGCACGCTGTACGTCCGGCGCGGGCAAACCGTGGCGCGGCGCGGCGAGCCGGTTCCCGGACTGCTCGCCGTCGCCTACGGCATGGTGAAGCTCACGCTGCGCGGCGCCACCGGCACGGAACGGGTGCTGCGCCTGGTGGGGCCGTCGGAGACCTTCGGCGAGGTCGTGCTGTTCCTGCAGAAGCCCATGCCGCTCGACGCGGTGGCGGTGGTCGACACCCGGCTGGTGCTGGTGCCGGCGGCGCCGCTGCTCGCGCTCATGGACCGCGACCCGCACTTCCCCCGCAGCCTGGTGGCGAGCCTGTGCCAGCGCATGCACGCGCTGGTGTGCGACTTCGAGGCCACCACCATGCATGGCGCGGCCGAGCGCCTCGCCGCCTACCTGGAGTCGCTCGCTGCGTCGCCCGAAGCGACCCAAGTGACGCTGCCCGCCGCCAAGAAGCTGATCGCCGCGCGGCTCGGCATGACCAAAGAAACGTTTTCGCGGTCGCTGCACGCGCTTGCGCAGGCAGGGCTGCTGCAGGTGGCTGGACGCGAGGTTGCACTGCTCGACCGCGCGCGCCTGGCGCGCGCTGGTCGGGATGTTGACCTGCGTCAAGCTCGCGGGCCACTCGCCGTGTAGATTGGTCGCGGACCGCAGCGAGGCGGTCAGCCCCCGCGAGGAGGACGCATGTACAAGCACATCCTGGTATCCACCGACGGCACCAAGCTCTCCGCCCGCGCGATCCGCGCAGCCTGCGACCTGGCGCAGACCTGCGGCGCGAAACTCACCGGGGTCTATGTGGTCCCGCCCTGGGTCCCGCCGATGTACGCCGAAGGCATGGTCTACGTCGCCGACCTCGGCCCGCAGCGCCACAAGGGGCTGATGGCGAAGGCGGCGAAGAAGGCCCTCGCCGCGGTGAGCGCCGAAGCGCGCCGCGCCGGCGTGCCCTGCGCCACGGCCTCGCCGCTCGCCAGCCAGCCCTGGGAAGGGATTCTGAAGACCGCGCGCGCCAAGCGCTGCGACCTCATCGTGATGGCCTCGCACGGCCGCCGCGGCATCGCCGGGCTGCTGCTCGGCAGCGAAACCACCAAGGTTCTCACCCACTCCAGGACGCCGGTGCTGGTGTGCCGGTGAGCTTTCGCCGCATCCTCGCGTGCACCGACGGCTCGCCACGCGCGCGCCATGCGGTTGCGGCCGCCGCGAAACTGGCCCGCCTGTGCAACGCCAAGCTCACGGTGCTGTTCGTGATCCCGCCCTACGTGCTCCCCGCGTACGGCGAGGCCGCTCTATACGTCCCCGGCGTCACGCCGCACCTGTACAAGCAGCGCGCCGATGCGCTGGCGCAGAAGGTGCTGGCGCCCGCCGCGCGGCTGGCGCGGCACATCGGCCAGCAAGCCGAGACGCTGGCGGTGAACGCCGCCGAACCCTGGTCGGGCATCCTGCACGCGGCGCGCAAGCGGAAGTGCGATTTGATCGTGATGGCCTCGCATGGCCGGCATGGCGTCGCGAAGGCGTTGCTGGGCAGCGAAACCCAGCGAGTGCTGACGCACTCCAGGATCCCTGTGCTGGTCGTGCGCTAGGCGCGCTTCCAGGACTCGCCCAGGCCGATCGGCGCCGGGGCGATGCTGACGATGCGCGCGAAGAGCTGGTCGAAGTCCTGCCCCCGCAAGTCCGCGATCGGGTCCTCGTTGCCCTCGAAGGCGGCCCCGATCGCCTCCCAGTCTTCTTCGATCAGCGCAGTTTCCGCCAGCGGCAGCAGCTCGTGCTCCTCGCAGCGCATGTGGCTCCAGTGGAATTCGGCGTACGCATTCACCGCGGCGGCGAACTTCTCCGCGCCGCGCGGCCAGGTCTGCTCGAAGGCGAGCGCCGCGCGCTCGAGTTCCCGCACCAGGCGCGCGCCTTGCACGTGCTCTGCCATGAGCTTCTCGATCAGCGGCCGCGTCGCATCCGAGCGCCGCAGGAGCCTGGCAAACAGGAAATTGTCCTCCTTCGGGTGGTGCAGGCGCTCGGGAAATGCGTCGATGTAGTGGATGGTCGCGCGGAACACCGCGAAGTCGGGCTTGATCGCGGGGTCCTGCGCCAGGCGGGTGAGTTGCTGCAGGCACTGCAGCACCGCCGAGATCGAACGATGCTCGTCGCGCAGGATGCGCACGGCCTTGCGCATGGATGTGCTCATCACACTAGTATGGGCCGGCGCCCGCTCCCCCTGTTGATGCAAGTCAACCGATGACCCACAGCAGGCCGCCGGCGCCACCGGCCAACGCCGCGCCGAAAGGCACCAGTGCACGCAGCGCGAGGCGCCCGCCGAACCAGGCGAGCAGGGCGAGCTTGAACAGCGTATTGGCGAGCAGCGCGATGGCGATCGCCGTCACGGCGGTGGCGCCCTCGGCGCGGCCGCTGCCGTACAGGTTGAGCGCGGAAAGCACGCCCGGGTCTACGTCGGCCACGCCCGAGAGCGCGGTGGCGACGTACAGGCCGCGGCTGCCGATCATGTCCTGCAGCCAGGCCGCGGCCAGCAGCACGAGGGCGTAGAGCGCGCCGAAGCGCAGCGCCATGCCGATCTCGGCCGGGTTGCGCGCCGGCGGCAGCGCGAGCTGTGCGCCGCTCTCCGCGCGCCACAGCAGGAATGCCGTGGCCGCCACACCGGCAGCCAGCCCCGCGCCGAGCACCGGCAACAGGCCGGCAAGCAGCCCCGGCGCCACCACTGCCGCCAGCACGGCAACGCGCACCAGCACCACCAGGTTGGCGAGCGAAACGACGACCAGCGCCACCTGCGCCATGGCCACCGACTCGTTGCTGCGACGGCCATAGAGCGCTGTGGTGGCGGTCGAAGACACCAGCCCGCCAAGCAGCCCGGTGAGCAGCGTGCCGTGCCGCTCGCCCGCGACGCGCATCGCCATGTAGCTCGCCACGCCGACGCCCGCGATCAGCACCACCATCAGCCAGATTTCGCGCGGATTGAGCACGCCGTACGGGCCGTAGGTGCGATCCGGCAGCACTGGCAACACGATGAAGGTGATCACCAGGAACTGCAGCAGCGAGACCTGCTCCCCGCGGCTGAGCGCCGCGGACCAGCCTTCCAGTTCCGGCTTGAAGTAGAGCAGCGCGGTGACCACGATGGCGAGCGCCGCGGCAAGCGGCGCCTCGCCCAGGCCGGCCAGCGCCCCGAGCAGGTAGACGACCCCCGCCGCCGCCACCGTGGTGGTGCCGGGATCCTCCCCCGGCGCGACGCGCGCGTAGGCCACGATCAGCATGCCGGTCACTGCGAGCAGTCCCGCCGGCAGCAGCCATGCGCTGTCCACGTACGCGCCGAGCAGCGCAGCGAGCGTGCCGAGCAGCGAGACGAGCGCGAAGGTGCGCACGCCCGCCTTGCCCGCGGGATTGCGCTCGCGCTCCAGGCCGATCAGCAGGCCGATGCCGAGGCCCCCGCCGATCGCCAGCCACAGGGCGGGATCGAGCAGCCCCGATCCGTAGGATTCCATTCAGAAGCAGAGGATGGTCTGGCGCAGGGTTTCGGGCAAGCCGCTCGCGCGCGCCAGGCCCCAGGCGCCGAATGCGAGCACCAGGCTCCCGGCGGCTACGCGGAAGGCGCGCTGCGATACCCAGCCGCGCAGGCGCATGGCGGCCATCCCGGCGGCAAGCAGCCAGGGCAGCGTGCCCAAGCCGAAGGCGAGCATCGCAGCCGCGCCGCGCGCCGGACTGCCCGAAGCGGCAGCGGCGGCGAGCGCGCCGTAGACCAGGCCGCAGGGCAACCAACCCCACACGGCGCCTGCGGCGAACGAATGCGGCCGCAAGCGGACGGCCAGCGGCTGCAGCCGGCGCCAGAGCGGCGCGCCCAGCCGCTCGATCCAGGCCGCAACGCCCGAGAGGCCCGCCAGGTACAGCCCGAGCAGCACCAGCATCACGTTGGCCGCCGCGTAGAGCACCGCCTGGGCCGGTGCCGCCGCGATGGCGTAGGCGCCGGAACCGAGGAGCCCCGCCAGCGCGCCGGCGGCGGCGTAGCTGGCGATGCGGCCGGCGTTGAACGCCAACTGGGTTCGCCACAGGTTTTTCGCGGGCATGAGGGGCTGCGGCGCACTGAACGCGGTGACGATGCCCCCGCACATGCCGACGCAGTGCACGCCCGAGACGAGCCCGAGCAGGAACAGCGCGAGCGGCATGCCAAGGTCCACTTCAGATCACTTTGGAGTAGCTCGCGCGCCGCTCGCGCTCGCGCAGGTAGCGGTCGAAGGCCATGCACACCACGCGCACCACCAGGCGGCCCTTGGGCGTGACCACGATCCAGTCGGGCTGCAGCTCGACCAAGCCGTCCTCCTCCAGCGCGCGCAGCGCGACGAGCTCCTGGGCGAAGTAGGCGCGAAAGTCGATCAGGTGGGCGAGTTCGATCGACTCGATCGACACGCGGAACTGGCAGGCGAGCGCCTGGATCACCGCGCGCCGCACCAGGTCGTCGCTCGTCAGCTCGATGCCGCGCCACACCGGCAGGCGGGTTTCGTCCAGCGCGGCGTAGTAGTCCTCCAGCCGCTTCGCGTTCTGGTAGTAGGTCGGGCCGACGCGGCCGATGGCCGAGACGCCGAAGCCGAGCAGGTCGCTGTCGGCGTAGGTCGAATAGCCCTGGAAGTTTCGGTGCAAGCGTCCCTGCGCCTGCGCCACCGCCAGCTCGTCGTCGCGCTTGGCGAAGTGGTCCATGCCGATGTACAGGTAACCGGCACGGCTCAGCCGCCCGATGGCCAGGGTCAAAAGCTGCAGCTTGGTCTCTGGCGCGGGCAGGTCGGCTTGCGCGATGCGCCGCTGCGGCTTGAACATGGCGGGCAGATGCGCATAGGCGTACAGCGCGACACGCTCGGGATCCAGGGCGATCACCTTGTCGAGCGTGACGTTGAAATTGTCGAGCGTCTGCCGCGGCAGGCCGTAGATGAGATCGAGGTTCACCGAGCGGAAGCCGCTCGCGCGTGCTTCCTCGATCGCGCGGCGCGTCACCTCTTCGCTCTGGATGCGGTTGACGGCCTTTTGCACCGCCGGGTCGAAGTCCTGCACGCCGATGGACACACGGTTGAAGCCCAGTTCCGCGAGCAGCGCCATGGCGCCCGGCGCGAGGCTGCCCGGGTCGATCTCCACCGACAGTTCCGCGTCCTGCGGGAAATTGAACTGCGCCCGCAGCGCCTGCATCACCGCGCGCATTTCATCCGCCGCGAGAAAGTTGGGCGTGCCGCCGCCCCAATGCAGCTGGCAGGCGCGCCGCGCGTCGCCATCGGGCGCGCCCAGCAAGCCCCCCACGGCCGCCAATTCCCGCTCTAAGTACTTGATATACTTGGCCGACTTTCCGCGGTCGCGGGTGATCACCTTGTTGCAGGCGCAGTAGTAACAGATCGTGCCGCAAAATGGCAGGTGCACGTAGACCGAGAGCGGCTGCTGGATGCCGCCAATATTGCGTTTGCCGAGCCAATGCCTGAACGCCTCCTCGCCGAAAGCCTCCACGAAGCGGTCCGCAGTCGGGTACGACGTGTAGCGCGGGCCGCTGATGTCGTACTTGCGGATGGAGACCGGATCGATGACCAGTTCGGAGGCGGGATAAGCCATGTACCGGGACTATGGCGGCACCTGGGGGAGGCACTTTGATTTCCGTCAAAGGCAGCGCGTTCGGCCACCCGGCGGCAATCCCGGCGGTCGCCGCCGTGCTGGGCGCCCTGCTGTTCGCCAACCTGTTCACGTTCGCGAGCGACAGCCAATCCCTGTGGCTGATCAGCACGGTAGTGATCGCCGACATGCTGGCGGTCGGCGGGGGGATCGTCGTCGCGGCGCGCGAGGTGATGCTCGCCGAGCGGCGCAGCGACGTCAGCCAGGCGCGGCTCGACGCCATCGTCGACTCGGCGATGGATGCCATCATCGCGGTGGACGCGACGCAGAGCGTCGTGCTGTTCAACCGCGCTGCGGAGCAGACCTTCGGCGTGCGGCGCGAGGAGGCGATAGGCGAG
>Ga0210380_10000333_pt1 | contig 22348 bp, 22 predicted proteins | sample PLM4_5_coexredo_FD_155476 | JGI IMG/M metagenome (GOLD analysis project Ga0210380, IMG submission 155476) | Groundwater sediment microbial communities from an aquifer in East River, Colorado, USA - PLM4_5_coex redo | ecosystem: Environmental > Terrestrial > Soil > Riparian zone | place: USA... | reverse complement strand
GGCGTCGGGGCTCCTTCGATACCGCTCGCGTGCAGCCGTGCGAGCGCTTCATCGCGGCTTAGCTTGGCCAGGTTGACGCGCAAGTCGAGCGGGGCGGGATTGAGCAGGCCCTGCGCCAGCCGCAGGGCCTCGTCCTGCCCGTGCAGCGCCTCGAGCCGCAACCACAGCCAATCGGGGAGGTCCGCGCGTACCGCGGGCGGAAACGTATCCGCTTTCGCCGCGCGCACTCGGGTCACCAGCGCATCTTCGCCATCGCGCAGTGCGCCTTCGAGCGCCCGTCCGGAAAGCCCGCGTACCCGCACCAGTGCGGCAATGGCAAGTTCGCGCGGCGCGGTGGACTGTGCGGCGGTCTCCAGCGAGCGCCGGCGGCGCAGCACCGCGTAGACGGTCTCCGCGACGAACGCACGGTCCTGTTGGCCGAGGTTGCGGTGCGCCCTGAAGTAGCGCGAAACGGCCGCGTCTGCCGGCCCGGAACTAGAAAGCAGTTCGGCAAGCAACGTCTCCGCGCGCGCCAGCTGGGCGCGGTAGACGATCACGGGACAGTAACGCGCGTGGCGACCTGGTCGATGCGCGTGCCGTCCTTCTGCACTATCAGGATGCGCAGCGGCAGATAGAAGCGCGACGGGTCGATCCAGATCTCTCTGCTGCGGTCGCCCGCATGTGCCATGCGCTGTACTAGGCGCAAAGCATCGAACTCGCCGGCGGGCACCTTGATGCGCTCGCGCCCGGCGACATCGAAGACGTAGTTCGCGATGCCCTTGCCGTCAACGACGTTGAATTCGACCGCTCGATTGTCGGGGGGACGGAAGGCGAAGGCGAAGAGGAAGCTGAGCCGGTCTTGGGCGTGTGCCGGCATGGCCCGTGTCTGCGGGCCGTCGCGGAACTGCAGCGTCAGCGATTTCGCCTCCCACTCGAAGCGCGCCCGTGCCGGCTCGCGGCGGCTGCGCACGTCCTCGAACTCGAGAGGGCGCAGCCCGTCCGGGCCGATCGTGCCCCGGCTCGAGCGCTGGGCCTCGCCGGCGAGCGCGAACAGGCCCCTGCCCTTCCAGCGCTCCGTCAGGCGATAGGCCTTGCCGTCGTGCTCAAGCAGATGAGTCACGTCAGCAATTGCCCCGTCGTTGTGCAGCACTTCAGAGGCAATCTCGACCCGACTGGGCGGGGCAGCCTGCACCGCGGCGCAAAGGCTAAGCCCGATCGCTAACGACCATTTGTGCATGGTTTCCCTTAACGCGCACCGCGTCGCCCTCGATGACCAATTCGTCGTCCAGGATCCAGCGGATGGCACGCGGATACAACTGGTGCTCCTGTTGCAGCACGCGCGCCGCCAGTGTATCCGGCGTGTCGCGCGGCAGCACCGGCACCGAAGCCTGCGCGATGATCGGACCGTGGTCGAGTTGCGCCGTCACGAAGTGCACGGTGCAGCCGTGCCGCTTGACGCCGGCAGCCAGCGCGCGCGCGTGCGTGTCCAGTCCGGGAAATTCCGGCAGCAGCGAGGGATGGATGTTGACCAGCCGCCCGGCGTAGCGCGCCACGAAGCCGTGCGTGAGCACGCGCATGAAGCCCGCCAGCGCCACCAGGCGCGGGGCGTGCCGGTCGATCTCGGCGGCGAGCGCTGCGTCGAAGGCTTCACGCGTCGCGAAGCGCCGGTGCTCGACGACGCCGGTGGCCACGCCCCGGCGCGCCGCCACGGCGAGCCCTGCGGCATCTGTCTGGTTGCTGATTACCGCTGAAACGGGTATCCCGGCATCGAGAAGTGCCTGCATATTGCTGCCACGACCGGAGATGAGGACGACGACCGACATGAGGCGCGCAGTCTAATGCATGCGCTTGATCACTTCCGCGTGTCGCACGGCGACGCCCGCAGGGCGCCGCTTCACGCAGCGGGCCTGGTCATCGCTGCGGGCTGCACCCAGCGCTCGTAGTCGGCAGCGCTCACGTAGCCGAGCGCCAGCGCCGCCGCCTTCAGGGTGCTGCCTTCCTTGTGTGCCTTCTTCGCGATCTCGGCGGCGCGGTCGTAGCCGATGTGCGGAGCCAGCGCGGTGACCAGCATCAGCGAGCGCTCGAGCAGGTCGCGGATACGCTCCTCGTTGGCCTGGATGCCGCGGGCGCAGTGCTCCTCGAACGAAGCGCAGCCGTCGGCCAGCAGGCGCACGCTTTGCAGAAAATTGTGGATCAGCATCGGCTTGTAGACGTTCAACTCGAAGTTGCCCGAGGCGGCACCGAAGCCGATCGCCGTGTCATTGCCAAACACCTGCGCGCACAGCATGGTCAGCGCCTCGGCCTGAGTCGGGTTGACCTTGCCGGGCATGATCGAGCTGCCTGGCTCGTTTTCCGGGATGCGCAGTTCGCCAAGCCCCGAGCGCGGGCCGGAGGCGAGCCAGCGAATATCGTTGGCGATCTTGGTCAGCGCCGTGGCCAGGGTCTTGAGCGCGCCGTGCGCGAACACCAGCGCCTCGTGACCGGCGAGCGCGGCGAACTTGTTGGGTGCCGGCTCGAAGGACATGCCGGTGGCCTGCGACAGGTCCTGCGCCACGCGCGCGCCGAATTCTGGATGCGTGTTGAGGCCCGTGCCGACCGCAGTGCCGCCGATTGCCAGCTCGCACAGTCCGGGCAGCGCCAGCTCGAGCGCCGCCTCGGCTTGTGCCAGTTGCCGGACGTAGCCGGAGAACTCCTGGCCAAGGGTAAGCGGCGTGGCGTCCTGCAGGTGGGTACGGCCGATCTTGACGATGGCGGCGAACTCCTCGGACTTGGCGGCCAGGGTCGCTTCCAGGCACTCGAGCCGCGGCAGCAGGTCATGCTCGATGGCGCGTGCGGCGGCGACGTGCATCGCCGTGGGAAACACGTCGTTCGACGACTGCCCGAGGTTGACGTGGTCGTTGGCATGCACCAGCCGCTTCTGCCCGCGCTCGCCGCCGAGCAGTTCCGAGGCGCGATTGGCAAGCACCTCGTTCACGTTCATGTTGGATTGCGTTCCCGACCCCGTCTGCCACACCACCAGCGGGAACTCGTCGTCGTGGCGCCCCGCCAGCACCTCGTCGGCGGCGCGCTCGATGGCCTCGGCCTTCTTCGCGTCGAGCAGGCCGAGCGCCCTGTTGACGCGCGCCGCGGAGCGCTTGGCGAGCGCCAGCGCGTGGATCACGGCGAGCGGCATGCGCTCGCCGGAGATGCGGAAGAAGCGGCGGCTCCTCTCGGTCTGCGCGCCCCACAAGCGCTCGGCCGGGACCTCGATCGGCCCGAAGGAATCCGTCTCCAGACGCGTGGCCGCCACAGCTACTTCTTCAACAGGCTCCTCAGCATCCAGGCGTTCTTCTCGCGGATGTCGAGGCGCTGGGTCAGCAGGTCGAGCGTCGGTTCGCCCGCGATCGCCGCGCGGTCCTTAGCGCTGAGGCCGGTGTCCATCCTTGGTGCGCCCATCGGAATTCTCCAGTTCTCGTCCAGAAAAATCCAAGTCTACTCCGCCAGCCCGCCCATTCTCCCTGCGTGGAAATCCTGCTCCGCGCGGCGGATGCCGGCCACGCTGTCCATGACGAACGGGCCGTGGAACACCATCGGTTCGTCGAGCGGCGCACCGCCCAGCAGGATCACGTCGGCGCGATCCTCGAGATCGTTGGCGACTTCGAGCGCCGTTCCCCCGCGCGCGAACTTCACCAGCTTGCCGACATCCGCCTCGACCTCGCCAAACCGCGCATGGCCGAGCGCGACGTAGGCAGCAAGATCGAATGCGGCCGGCACCTCAAGGCGCGTCCGCCCGCGCGCCGTGAAGGAAACGTGCGCCAGCAACAGAGGCCAGCGCGCCGGTGCAGGGCTCCTGTGCCCCATCAGCTCGCCGCCCACCACCCGCACTTGCGCCTCGCCGGCGCGGAACACCGGCAACTCCTCGGCACCGAGGTTGCGGTAGGCCGGGTCGGTCGACTGGATGGCGCGCGGCAGCTTGGTCCACAGCTGCAGCCCGTGCAGTGTGCCTGCGGCGGGGCGCTCGGCGTGCACGATGCCGCGCCCGGCGGTCATCCATTGCGCCCCGTGCGCGCCAATCGCGCCCTCGTGGCCCTGCGCGTCCCGATGGTGCATGCCGCCTTCCAGCAGGTAGGTCACCGTCTCGATGCCGGCGTGCGGGTGAGGCGGCGTGCCGCGGTCGGCTTGGGTTACCTGCAGCGGGCCAAAATGGTCGAGGAAGATCCACGGCCCTACATTGCGCAGACCTGCGTCGGGCAGCGCGCGGCGCACCAGCAACGTCGGCGTGACCGGCGTGAAATGCGACGCGATGACGCGCGTCACTTCGCGCGGCGGCGCGTCGCTGCGCACTCTGTCGAGGGTTGCAGCCATGGCTCTCCTAGGGCAGATCGAACAGGAGGACTTCGGCATTGGCGCCGTGCTCGAGCGCTATTTCGGGGGCGTCGCCTATCTTCAGTGCGTCGCCCGCCCCCAGGGCCTGCCCGTTCGCCATGAGCTTGCCGCGCGCCACGTGCAGGTAGGCGCGGCGCCCCTTGTCCAGCCGGTGCGCCGCGCGCTCCGCCCCATCGAGCAGCGCCGCGTAGACGCGCGCGTCCTGGTGGATGGACACCGAACCGCCGGCGCCGTCGGGCGAGGCGATCAGGCGCAGCCGCCCGCGCTTGGCTGCGGCATCGAAGTGCTTCTGCTCGTAGGAGGGCGCGATGCCGGTCACGCTGGGCTCGATCCAGATCTGCAGGAAATGCGTGGTTCCCGCCTTGTCGTGGTTGTACTCGCTGTGACGCACGCCGTTGCCGGCACTCATGCGCTGCACGTCCCCCGGCACGATGGTCGAGCCGTTACCCATCGAATCCTGGTGGCCGAGCGAACCCTCCAGCACGTAGCTGATGATCTCCATGTCGCGGTGGCCGTGCGTGCCGAAGCCGGTGCCCGGCGCGACCCGGTCCTCGTTGATCACGCGCAGGGGTCCGTAGCCCATATGGCGCGGGTCGTGGTAATCGGCGAAGGAAAAGCTGTGGTACGACTTGAGCCAGCCGTGGTCGGCGTAGCCGCGTTCGCCCGCCGGGCGCAGTTCGGTCATGTGGGTTTCCTCGAAACTGTGCGTTGGATCGCAATCGCGCGCACAAGTTTCCCCCGGATTCGCCCCCGGGGCGAAGGCCCCGCCTAGGCCTGCTTCTGCTCGCCCTGCGCGTCGCGCGCGGCAATCTCCTGGTGCACCTTGGCCATGTCCAGCGACTTGGTCTGGCTGATCACCTGCTCCAGCGCCGAGGCCGGCAGAGCGCCGGCCTCCTGGAACAACACTACCTTCTCGCGGAACACCATCAGCGTCGGGATCGAGCGGATGTTGAAGGCGCCTGCCAATTCCTGCTCGGCTTCGGTATTGACCTTGGCGAACACGACGTCCTGGTGCGCTTCGGCTGCCTTGTCGTAGATCGGCGCGAAACCGCGGCAGGGGCCGCACCAGGGCGCCCAGAAATCCACGATCACCATCGGGCTTTCGGTGATCACCTTCTCGAAGTTTTCCTTGGTCAGTTCGACCGTCGCCATGGGCCGCCCTCGTGCGCAATTTCCAAATTGCCGCGCAGTGTAACCTAGTCCGCATGAGTGATTACGTGGGCCGCTTTGCCCCATCGCCGACCGGGACTTTGCACTTCGGCTCGCTGGTCGCGGCGCTCGCCAGCTACCTGGAGGCGCGCGCCGCCGACGGCAAGTGGCTGCTGCGCATGGAGGACCTCGACGCGCCGCGCGAGCAGCCGGGCGCCGCCGACCAGATCCTGCGCGCACTGGACAAACTCGGCTTCGAGTGGGACGGCCCCGTCCTGCGGCAGAGTGCGCGCGTGGGGCGCTATGGCGCCGTAGTCGAAGACCTGGCACGCCGCGGCTTTGCCTATGCCTGCGGCTGCACGCGCAAGGAACTGGAAGACTCGGCCCTCGCCATCGATGGCTCGCGCATCTACCCGGGCACCTGCCGCGACGGGCTCGCCGCGGGCAAGAGCGCGCGCGCCGTGCGCCTGCGCACGCATGAGGCGCCGGTCGGTTTCTTCGACCGCGTCCAGGGCAGGATCGAGCAACGCGTAGCAAGGGAGGTGGGCGATTTTGTGCTGCTGCGCGCCGATGGCATCTACGCCTACCAGCTCGCCGTAGTGCTGGACGATCTCGACCAGGGCGTGACCGAGGTAGTGCGCGGCGCCGATCTGCTCGAGTCCACCGCGCGCCAGATCCACTTGCAGCGCATCCTCGGCGCGCCAACCCCGCGCTACGCCCATGTACCGGTCGCAGTGAACGCCTCCGGCGAGAAGCTTTCCAAGCAGACAGGCGCGCAGGCGCTCGACCTGTCGGATCCACAGCGCGAACTGGCGCGCGCGCGGCGCTTCCTAGGGCAGGACGAGGCCGGCTGGGACCTGGCGCGCGTGCCGCGCACGCGCAGCCTGCCGGCACCTACTTCCTGACCGGGATCACCACCGTCGCCAGCGACGCCAGCACCAGACCAAGCGCACCGAATTCGAGCCACCCCGGCCGCTCGCCGAGAAACAGCATGCCGGAGAACACACCCACCACGGGGGTCATCAGCATGGCGAGCGAAAACGTGGTGACTGACACCGAGGTGGCGAGCTTGATCCAGGCCCAATGCGCCCAGGCAAACGAGAAGAGCACGTTGTAGGCCACCGCCAGGGCGGGCCATAGGCTCACTTGCTTCAGGGCGGCGAAATCGTCGAACAACAGTGCGCCGATGTAGATCGGCACGCCGCCCAGCAGCATCATCCAGGCAGTGAGCGCCGCGACCGGCGCCCTCACCGGGAACTTCTTCTGCAGCACCGTGCCGAGCGCCCAGGTCGAAGCCGCGCCCAGGACCAGCAGCGCGCCCAGCGGCGCGCCCGCCAGGTTGGCAAACTCTTCAAACAGCAGCAGGGCCATGCCGGCCATGCCAAGCGTGAGGCCGAGGAGCTTCCTGCCGCTCATGCGCTCGTTGAGGAGCCATACCGAGAGCGGTATAGCCAGCGCCGGCATGGTGTACGCGAGGATCGCGGCACGCCCCGAGGGGATCAGCCGCAGGCCGAACACCACCAGCACATTCCAGCAGGTGATGGAGAAGAACGCGATGAGGGCGAGGCGCTTCCACTGGTCGCGCGGGATGGCAAGCGGCTGCCGGCTCGCGCGCAGCGCCGCAAACAGCACCCCCGACCCGGCAGCCAGGCAGAACGTGCGGAAGGTGAAGGGCGCGACTTCAGCGATCGCGACCTTCATCGCCGTCCAGTTGAAGCCCCAAACCAGCGTGATGCCGATAAGCACCCACCAGAGGCTCCTTGGCAGGTGCTCTCCGTGCAGCGCACTCAATTCCGCACCCGCACCGGCATGGCTTTCATGCCGCGGAACACCATGGAGTTGAGCCATTCCAGGCGCCCGCCCGCCAATGCAATGCCAGGCCAGCGCCCCAGCACCGCCGGCAGCGCAATCTGACCTTCCAGGCGCGCGAGCGGAAAGCCCAGGCAGATATGCAGACCGAAGCCGAATGCGAGGTGCGGCGGGCCGTTGCGCGCGATGTCCACCCGGTCGGGATCCTGGTAGGCGCGCGGGTCGCGGTTGGCGGCATTCAGCAGGATGAAGACACGCTCGCCCGGCTGCAACCGCTTGCCGTGCAGTTGGTACTCCTGCTGCACAATGCGCACCTGCGCGCCGTTCGGGCCGTCGTAACGCAGCAATTCCTCGACCGCGGCGGCGGCCAGCCTCGGATCCTCGCGCCAGCTTCGTCATCTCCCGCGGAAACGCAGCAGCCCTAGCAGCCCGTTGGCGATGTGATTGGTCGTGGTTTCGTGCCCCGCGAATAGCAGCAACATGCAGGTCGCCACCAGCTCGTCGTCCGACAGGCGGTCGCCAGCGTCTTCAAGGTGCACCAGCTCGGAGAGCAGGTCGGCCTGCGGGGCGGCACGGCGCGCGGCGATCATGCCGCGGAAGAACACCGCCATTTCGCGCGTCGCAGCCTCGGCGATGTCGTATTTCTCCTGCGCCATGCGCGCGCTGCCGATGAACAGCGCCATGTCGTCGGAGAGCCGCTTCACCTTGCCGAGCTCGGCGTGAGGCACCCCCAGCATGTCCATGATCACGAGCGCAGGCAGCGGCCCAGCGAAATCGCCGACGAAGTCGAACGCGGTGCGCCCACCGATATTCTCGAACAGCCACTGCATCAGCGCCTCGATGCGCGGGCGCATGGCGTGCATCGATTTGACATGGAACACCTTGCTCGTCAGCCGGCGCAGCCGCGTGTGCTCCGGCGGGTCGCGGAACACCATCCAGAGCGTCAGGTAACGCATCAGTTCGGCGATGCGCTGCGCCTCGTTCGGTGGCAGCGTGGCGAAATACGGCCGCAGCCGGTCCGAGGACATGGCCTTGTCCTGGCAGACGCAGCGGACGTCTTCGTAGCGGGTCAGGACCCATGCCTTCAGGCGCGGGCTCCAGTGACAGGGGTCCTCGTCCTGCAGGCGACGGAACATGGGGAACGGATCGGCGAGGAACGCCGGGTCGTCAGGCCTGTATTCGGGATTCATCCCTTGCTCACGAGCCACACGGCCAACATGGCGAGCACCATGCCGGCAGCGGAAAACGCAGTATAGGTCTCGCCGAACAGCGGCCAGGCGACGAGCGCGGTGCATGGGGGCACCAGGTACATCAGGCTTGCCACTTTGGTCGCCGCGCCGTGGCGGATCAGCCAGAACAGCAGGAATACGGCGCCCAGCGACAGCGCAAACACCAGCCAGGTGATGGCGACGACCAGCTCGAGGCTCCAGGTCACCTGGCGCGTCTCGAACAGCCAGGCATAGGGCGCGAGCACGGCAAAGCCGGCAGCGAACTGGATTGCAGCGCCGGTGCGCAGGTCGACCCGGGCGCAATGGCGCTTCTGCCAGATGGCGCCGAGGCTGATGCTGCCCAGCGCCAGCACTGACAGCGCAGTTGCGGCGAATCCGACGCCCTCCAGCACCCACTTCTCGCGCACGACCAGTGCCACACCGGCGATACCGAGTGCGAGGCCAAACCATTGGCGCGCGTTGGTGCGCTCGCCCAGCAGCCAGCCGCTGAGCACCGCGGCGAGGATCGGCTGCAGCGCGGTGATCAAAGCGGACACGCCCGCCGGCATGCCGCGGGACAGCGAGAGGAACACGCCCCCCAGGTAGCCGCCCTGGATCAGCGCACCGGCAAAGGCCATGTGCCAGAACTCCGCGCGCGTCAGCGGCCACGGCGCGCGCATGAGCCAGCAAAGCGGCAGCAACACGGCCAGCACGGCAATGAAGCGGATCTCAAGGAACGTGGCTGGATCCGCGTAAGGGAGCCCTAACTTCGCACCAATGAAGCCAGTGCTCCACAGGACCACGAACAGCCCAGGGAACACCCAGGCCGCCCTTTGGACCGGATCGGGGGCGACAGGGGCATCGCTCATGGGGCGCCATTGTCGTCGTCGCCCTTGCTTCCCGGTTTGGTGTTTCAACTGGAGCTGGGACGCTGTTTGATACGGCTGGGTTCTTCGGCCCCTAACAGGATGCCGCGCCGTATCAAATACTTATACTGCGCTGCACAAACTGTTTGACATTCAATATAAAAGGCCTAGACTACGAATTGTTGCGGTGCACCAAAATGCCCCGACGGACCAAAAAACCGAATTCATTTACTTAGTCAAGGAGAAACACCATGTATGTAACCCCTGAGCAAATCCAAGCGGCCAGCAAGGCCAACGTGGACTCGATGCTTGCCCTCGCTGCGACGCAATTCGCCGCGATCGAGAAGCTCGCCACACTGAACGCCAACGCCGTGAAGACCGCGTTCGAAGACAGTCTCAGCAACACCCGCGCGCTGTTCGGCGTGAAAGACGTGCAGGAGTTCGTCAATCTGCAGAACTCCTTCGCCACTCCGGCGATCGAGAAGGCCATCGCCTACTCGAAGAGCGTCTATGAAGTGGCGACCGAAACCAACGCCGAACTGTCGAAGGCCGCCGAGAAGCGCGTCGCCGACTGGAACGAAAACTTCACCGCGCTGCTGGACAAGGCCGTGAAGAATGCGCCTGCCGGTTCCGATGTTGCCGTCGCCGGCATCAAGTCGATGCTCGCCGCGGCCAACTCGGCCTATGACAACTTCACCAAGGTGAGCAAGCAGGCGACCGAAATGGCCGAAGCCAACGTCGCCGCCGCAACCGAGACCGTAAAAGGCCTCGCCAAGGCAAAAAAGTTCGCCTGAGCGCCAAACCGGGCCGCAAGATCAAGGTCCGATCTAGCGCGAAGCGCAGCCCGGCACGCAAGGCTGCGAAAAAGCGGAAGTAGCGAAATGGAAGGCCCGCCGGATGGCGGGCCTTTTCTTTTCAGGGCACCTGCCGCGTGTTCATCGCGGCGGGATGCCCTTCATGCCGCGCATCATGCGCGCCAGGTTGCCGCCCTTCATCATCTTCATCATCTTCTGCATCTGCTCGAACTGATTGAGCAGGCGGTTCACCTCCTGCACCGGCACCCCTGCGCCCGCAGCAATGCGCCGCTTGCGCGATGCCTTGATCAGGTCGGGGTCGGCGCGCTCGCCCGGTGTCATTGCGCTGACAATGCCCTCGATGCGGCGGAACTGGCGGTCGTCCTGCAGCTGCGCCGGGTTGATCTGGCCAGCCAGTTGCGCCGGTAGCTTGTCGAGCATCGAGGACAGTCCGCCCATCTTTCTCATCTGCTGGATCTGCTGCTTGAAATCCTCGAGGTCGAAGCCCTTGCCCTTGCGCATTTTCTCCGCGACGCGCTGCGCCTGCGCGAGGTCCACCTGCTTGTGGGCCTCTTCGACCAGCGAAAGGATATCGCCCATGCCCAGGACGCGCGACGCCATGCGCTCCGGATGGAAGGGCTCTAACGCGTCGAGCTTCTCGCCCACGCCGGCAAACTTGATGGGCTTGCCCGTGACCTGGCGCACCGAAAGCGCAGCGCCGCCACGCGCGTCGCCGTCGAGCTTGGTGAGGATCACGCCGGTGAGCGGCAGTCGCTCGCCGAACAGGCGCGCCACGTTGACCGCATCCTGGCCCTGCATCGCGTCCACCACGAACAGCGTTTCCACCGGCTTGAGCTCCGCGTGCAGCGCGGCGACTTCCTGCATCATCGGCTCGTCGATGGCGAGCCGCCCCGCCGTGTCCACGATCAGCACGTCGAAATAACGCGTCTTCGCATGCTCCAGGGCGCGGCGCGCGATCTCCAGCGGCCGCTCTTCCGCCGCGGAGGGAAGGAAATCCGCGCCCACCTGCGCCGCCACCGCTTGCAACTGCTCGATTGCCGCCGGTCGGTAGACGTCGCAGGACGCCAGCAGCACCTTCTTCTTCTGCCCCAACAGCAAGCGCGCAAGCTTCGCCGCAGAGGTGGTCTTGCCCGAACCCTGCAGGCCCGCCATCAGGATCACCGCCGGCGGCTGCACGGCGAGATCGAGCCCGACGTTCGCCTCCCCCATCAGGCGCGTGAGCTCGCGATGCACCACGCCGACCAGCGCCTGGCCCGGTGTCAGGCTGCCCACCACTTCGGTGCCGAGGGCCTTCTCCCTGACCGCGGCGATGAAATCCCGCACCACCGGCAATGCGACGTCCGCCTCGAGCAGCGCCACCCGCACCTCGCGCAGCGCGTCCTGGATGTTGCTTTCGGTGAGGCGCGCCTCGCCGCGGATCGTCTTCACGATCTTGGCGAGGCGCGTAGTCAGGTTGTCGAGCACGGGTGATAAACTGGCGAAGTGCCCGACATTGTAATTCACGCGCTCGGCGCGGCTGCCTACGCGGGGCTGGCGTGGCACTTCTGGAACACGCGCCGGCACGCGCGGCCCGCTGGCGATGCGTCGAGCGGTCTGCTTCCCTGGGAGCGCGCTGCCATCCTGGTGCCGCTGGCGCTGCACGCTGCGCTGCTCTATACAGACCTGTTTGCGGCGACTGGGTTGCGATTCGGATTCGCTCACGCGCTCTCGACCATGCTCTGGCTGGCGGTCCTCTTCTATTGGTTCGAGAGCCTGTTCTACAACCTCGACGGATTGCAGCCGCCGGCGCTCGCGCTGGCCGCGCTCGCGGTGCCGCTGCCAGCGCTGTTCCCGGGCCATGCCAGCGGCGCGTACGCCGCATCGCTCGAATTCAAGCTGCACCTGGTGCTGGCGATGCTCGCCTACAGCCTGTTCACGATCGCCATCCTGCATGCGCTGCTGATGGCGCTCGTCGAGCGCCGGCTGCACCTGGCGCGTAGCGCGCGCGGCGCGGGCGGCGCCTTCCTCGCCGACGGCGCCGCCATGCTGGCGGGACCGCTGGGTGCGCTGCCGCCCCTGCTGACACAGGAGCGGCTGTTGTTTCGCCTGATCGCGGCCGCGTTCGTGCTGCTTACCTGCACGCTGGCGACGGGCATCGCCTTCTCCGAGTCGCTTTTCGGGCGTCCGCTGCGCTTCGATCACAAGACGTTGTTCGCAGTCCTGTCCTGGGCGACGTTCGCGTTGCTGCTGGCGGGAAGGCATTTCTACGGCTGGCGCGGGCGCACAGCCTTGCGCTGGACGCTCAGCGGCTTCGTGCTGCTGCTGCTCGCCTACGTCGGCAGCCGGTTTGCGCTCGAGGTGGTCCTCGGTCGCAATTGAGCCCCGCACGCAGCCCCTGCAACTCCCCGGCAAGGTGGACCCATGGAAATCCTGATACTGGCCTGCCTGATACTACTTAACGGAAGCTTCGCGATGGCCGAGGTGGCGTTGCTCACCGCCCGCAAGGCGCGCCTCAGCACACTCGCGGCGAACGGCGACGCGCTGGCCGCCGCGGCAGTGCGCCTGGGTGCCGAGCCTACGCGCTTCCTGTCCACCATCCAGATCGGCATCACTGCGATCGGCCTGCTCAACGGCATCGTCGGCGAGGCGGCGCTGGCCCCGCCGCTTTCGCTGTGGCTGCAATCGCTGGGCGTGGAACAGAAGGCGAGTGCCTTCGTGGCGACGATTCTGGTGGTGATATCGATCACTTACTTCACCATCGTCGTCGGCGAACTGGTGCCCAAGCGCCTCGGCCAGCACAACGCGGAGGGTATCGCCAGGCTGGTGGCCTGGCCAATGCACGCACTGGCGCTGGTTTCCGCGCCCTTCGTGCACCTGCTGTCGGCCTCCACCGACGCCATCCTCAGGCCCTTGCTGCGGTTGCTCGGCATCCGAGCGCAGGAATCCGGCGCGCAGCCGTTGTCGCCCGAGGAAATCCGCACCATCGTGCTGGAGTCGTCGAGCTTCATGCCGAAGAAGCACGTTTCGATCCTGCTCAACCTTTTTGATCTCGGTTCAATCACGGTCCAGGACATCATGCTGCCGCGCGCGCGCATCGAGTCGATCAAGCTTGACGACGACATGGGGACCATCGCGCGGCATCTCGCCACCAGCTACCACATGCGGCTGCCGGTGTTCCGCGACTCGCGCGGCGAGGTAGTCGGCGTGCTGCATCTGCGCAAGGTGCTGGCGCCCTTGCAGGCCGGCACGCTGAACAAGGCGGAAATAGAATCGCTGCTTGCGGCGCCCTATTTCGTGCCTGCTTCGACACCAGTGTTTGCGCAAATGCAGTATTTCCAGGAGAACGAGGAGCGCATCGCGCTGGTCGTGGACGAGTATGGCGAGTTGATGGGACTGGTGACGCTGGAGGACATCATCGAGGAGATTATCGGCAAGTTCACCACCTCGATGCCCTCGGCGGCACTGACGCTGGCCTGGGGCGAGGATGGCAGCGCGACCGCCGATGGCGCCACGCCGGTGCGCGAGGTGAACCGGGCGTTGGGGCTGGACCTGCCCACCGAGGGGCCGAAGACGCTGAACGGCCTTATCCTGGAGCAGTTGCGCGACATCCCGGAGGCCGACGTGTCGATCAAGATCGGCGAGGTGCCGATGGAGATCGTTCATGCGCAGGGCCGTACGGTGAAAACGGTGCGCATTTTCCGCCCCGCGAAGCCGGAGGAACAGACCCGGGAACTGGCGTAAACGACCCGCCCGGAAGGCTGCTTTTGGAGCTCACCTCGACCCCTCAAAACCAAGCCGCTTCAGCGATTTAGGCGGGAAACCTGAGGCTTTACAAAAAACTGTCCTCAAGGCATCATCGCCTGTCAATCCTGCAGCGACGGGAACGGAACCGGGGAGCGCGCTATGGCAACGGCAGCAGCGGCAAAGGCCGCCGGGCCCAAGGAATTCAACTTCCTCTGGGAAGGACGCGACAAGGGCGGCAAGGTCATCCGCGGCGAGTTGCGCTCGGTGAGCGAATCGGCGGTGAACGCCACGCTGCGCCGCCAGGGAATCATCGTCCAGAAGGTCAAGAAGCAGAAGTACGGCAGCGGCGGCAAGGTCAGGGAAAAGGACATCGCGCTGTTCACGCGCCAGTTGGCGACGATGATGAAGGCCGGCGTGCCGCTGCTGCAATGCTTCGACATCGTCAGCAAGGGTGCGTCGAATCCCGCCGTGACCCGGCTGCTCCTCGCGATCAAGACCGAAGTCGAGACCGGCTCGTCGCTGGCCCAGGCGTTCCGCAAGTATCCGTTGTACTTCGATGCCCTGTTCTGCAATCTGGTGCAGGCCGGTGAACAGGCCGGCATCCTGGAGACGCTGCTCGACCGGCTCGCGAACTACAAGGAGAAGATCCTCGCCATCAAATCGAAGATCAAGGCGGCGCTGTTCTACCCCATCGCCATCGTCGTGGTGGCGTTCATCATCACCGCGGTGATCATGATCTTCGTCATCCCTGCGTTCAAGGAAGTGTTCACCAATTTCGGCGCCGACCTTCCCGCCCCGACACTGTTCGTGATGGCGGTCTCTGACTGGTTCGTGTCTTACTGGTACATCATTTTCCCGGTGATCATCGGTGCGGTCATCGGCTTCCTCGAGGCCTGGAAGCGTTCCTTGCCGGTGCAGATCTTCATGGACCGGCTGTTACTCAAGCTGCCGGTGTTCGGCGACCTGGTGCTGAAGTCGACCATCGCGCGCTGGACGCGCACCATGGCCACCATGTTCGCTGCCGGCGTGCCGCTGGTGGAAGCGCTCGATTCCGTGGGCGGCGCATCCGGCAATTACGTGTACCTCATGGCCACCAAGCAGATCCAGAAAGACGTTTCCACCGGCACCTCGCTCACGCTGGCGATGCAGAACTCGGGGGTCTTCCCGAACATGGTGCTGCAGATGTGCTCGATCGGCGAGGAAACCGGCGCGCTCGACGCGATGCTCGGCAAGGTGGCAGACTTCTACGAGGCCGAGGTGGACGATGCGGTGGAGGCGCTGTCCTCGCTGATGGAACCCATGATCATGGTGATTCTCGGCACCTTGATCGGCGGTATGGTGATCGCCATGTACCTGCCGATCTTCAAGCTGGGCCAAGCGGTCTAGATGGAGGTCTTCGGCTGGCTGGCCCAGCCTGCCGTTCTGCCGTGGGTCGCTCTGGCCCTCGGCTTGTGCATCGGCTCCTTCCTGAACGTCGTCATCCATCGACTGCCGAAGATGATGGAGCGCGAGTGGCGCGAGCAATGTGCCGAGCTGGAAGCCGGATCGAGGAAACCTCAAGGCGCTTCCCCGGTACCCCCTCCCCTGGCGCAGAAGGAGCAGGGCCGCTACAACCTTCTGGTTCCGCGTTCAGCCTGTCCGGGCTGCGGCCACCGCATTGCGGCCCTGGAGAACATCCCGCTCGCCAGCTGGCTTGCCTTGCGCGGCAAGTGCTCGGCCTGCGGCATGAAGATCTCTGCGCGCTATCCGATCGTCGAGGCTGCCGCAGGCGCGATCGCCGCATATGCCGCATGGCGCTATGGCGCGTCGCTCGCTGCCCTCGGCGCGATGCTCTTTTGCTGGTCCATGCTGGCCCTGACCGCCATCGACCTCGATTCCCAATTGCTGCCCGACGACATAACGCTGCCCCTGTTGTGGGCCGGCCTGCTGCTGAACCTGGGCAGCACGTTCGTACCATTGCGCTCCGCGATGATCGGGGCAGTGGCGGGCTACCTTGCGCTATGGCTGGTGTACTGGGGCTTCAAACTGGCGACCGGCAAGGAGGGCATGGGCTATGGCGACTTCAAGCTGCTTGCCGCCATCGGGGCCTGGCTCGGCTGGCAGAAGCTGCCGATGGTGATCCTGCTGTCCTCCGTGGTCGGCGCCGCAATCGGCATCTGCCTGATCGTGTTTGCACGCCATGGGCGCGAGACGCCCATCCCGTTCGGCCCTTACCTCGCTGCCGCCGGAGTGATCGCGCTCTTTTGGGGCGAAGAGATCGCCCGGCGCTGGCTGCCAATCCTCGGTTGATGGGGTTGGTGGTCGGCCTGACGGGCGGCATCGGCAGCGGCAAGAGCGCCGCGGCTGCGGAATTCGGTCGGCTCGGCGCGACGGTAGTGGACACCGATGCGATCGCGCGCCAACTGACTGTGGCGGGCGGGCCCGCAATGGCGCAAGTGCGGCGCCTGTTCGGCGACGACTTCGTCGACGCAGCCGGCGCGCTGGATCGCGCGAAGATGCGCAAATTGGCCTTCCGCGACCCAGCCGCGAAGAAGAAGCTCGAGCAGCTGCTGCATCCGCTGATTCGTGCCGAATCGGAACTGCGCATCGCCGCGGCGAGCGGACCCTACGTGATCCATGTGGTGCCGCTGCTGGTCGAGTCGCCCGGCTATCGGCGGCGCGTGACGCGGGTCCTGGTGGTGGACTGCCCGCAGGACGTCCAGGTGGAGCGGGTGCGGCAACGCAGCAAGCTGCCGGAAGAAGAGATAAGACGCATTGTCGCGAGCCAGGCCAAGAGGGAGGAAAGGCTCGCCGCAGCAGATGACGTGATCGACAATTCGGGCTCGCTTGACGCGCTGCACAAGCAGGTGCGCGAACTGCATCCCAAGTACCTTGAGCTGTCACGCGCGCGGAGTTGAATTTGTCATCCCCGCGCAAATCACTCAGAATCCGCCAACTCTTGGCCAGCCGGGCGCGGACGTGATCACGTACGAATACCCGCTCAACGAGCGCATACGCACGCTGCTGCGTTTGGAGGACCTGTTCGAGCGCTCACGCCACTTCATCGCGCGCACCGATCCGCTCGACCATCATGTCGCGCTGCTCACCCTGTTCGAGATCCTCGAGGTCGCAAGCCGCGCAGACCTGAAGTCCGACCTGCTGCAGGAGCTCGAACGGCAGAAGCAGGTACTGCTGTCTTTCCGCAACAATCCTGAGATCTCCGAGGAGGCGCTCAACAGCGTGTTGCGCGATATCGAGCAGGCTGCCGCAGCGCTTTTCTCGATGACCGGCAAGATCGGCCAGTATCTGCGCGAGAACGACTGGCTGATGTCCATCAAGCAGCGCACGGGAATACCCGGGGGCGCCTGCGAGTTCGATCTGCCCTCTTACCACTACTGGCTGCACCGCCCGGCGGAAGAACGCATCGGCCAGCTCGCCGCCTGGACTGGCCCGCTGTTCCCGCTGCGCGACGGCTCGGCCATCATCCTGCGCATCCTGCGCGAGTCCGGCAAGCCGCAGCGCGTGTCGGCGCCGCAAGGCACATTCCAGCAGATGCTGGGCGGCAAGACCGCGCAGATGATGCGCGTGCGCCTCGACCCGGCGCTGAATTGCGTCCCGGAGATCAGCGCCAACAAGTACGTGCTCAACATCCGTTTCCTGACGCAGAGCGGCGAGGATCCCAAGCCACGCACCGCGGACTGGGACGTCGCCTTCGAGCTCACCTTCTGCAACCTGTAACCACGGTTCCCTGCCCGCGCTGCGGGGCGCGCGCGTCGTTCACCGCGGCCAACCAGTGGCGCCCGTTCTGCAGCGAACGCTGCAGGCTGATCGACCTGGGAAACTGGGCCGCGGAGAACTATCGCATGCCCGAAACGCCGGGGAAGCCGGACGCCGAGTGCGACTAGCTCCAGGCGCCGCTGATCATCGCCAGCCCGTGCGCGCCCCCGCGCCACGCGGTCTGCAGGTCGTCGCGCTTCACGCCGCCGATGGCATAGACCGGGATGCTGGCGCCCCGCGCGAGGCGGGCGAAGCCTTCCCAGCCCAGGTTGGGCGCACCAGCGTGCGATGCCGTAGGTTTCACCGGCCCGAGCACCGCGAAGTCCATCTCCAGCTGCATTGCGCGTTCCAGCTCAGCAGCATTGTGACAGGAGGCCGCGGCGAGGATGCCCCGCGGCCGCTCGCCCAGGACCATCAGCTGCGCAGCGGTGAAGTGAACACCGTCGCCAATCGCCGGGCCGCCATTGAGGAGAACCTTTGCGCCATGGCGGTGGGCAAGCCGCAATACAGAGCGCGCAAAATCCTCGCGTCGCGCCAGACCCTTGTCCCTGACCTGGATCAGCCTCAGCCCGGCGCCGAGGCGCTCGCGGATGCTTGCCAGCATTGGTCCGCGGCCCCGGTTCTCCGCGTCCGTGATCGCGTACTCCTGCGGCAGCTCGAGCGCCGCCAGCACCGGCGCGTTCGCCGGCAGCATGGGCGCGGCGAGCGGCGTGCCGAAGCGCTGCCAGGCGATCGCCTGCTGCTCCCGCGGATGAGGATCTCCCTTCCACGCGGTGACGCGGAAGAAGTTCAGCCGCACGGTGGCGTGCGGATAGGTGTAGATGCGGGTAATCCAGGGAAACGCCGTGCAGGCGTCGATGCCGAGTTCCTCGTGCAGTTCGCGCACCAGCGCGCGCTCCGCCGGTTCACCCGTCTCCACCTTGCCGCCGGGGAACTCCCAGTAGCCCGCGTAGAGCTTGCCGGCGGGCCGTCGCGCGAGCAGGAAAGCGCCGTCGGCGCGCTGGATGACCGCCGCGGCAACTTCGAGCGCCATTCACTTCTTCTTCGCGTGCTTGCCGGCCCAGTCCCGCGCGAACTGGTAAGCGACGCGGCCGCTCCTGGAGCCGCGCTGAAGCGACCACTGCAGCGCCTCTTCGCGCGCCGCCTCGGCTTCCTTCGCCAAGCAGCCAAGGGTCTTCAGCCAGTGCGCCACGATTTCCAGGTATTCGTCCTGGTCGAACGGATAGAACGACACCCACAGTCCGAAGCGCTCCGACAGGGAAATCTTCTCCTCCACCGTCTCGCCGGGGTGGATTTCTTCGCCCACGTACCTGGTCTCCAGATTCTCCTGCATGTACTCCGGCATCAGATGCCGGCGGTTGGAGGTGGCATAGATCAGCAGGTTTTCGGAGGTGGTCGAAATCGACCCGTCAAGCGCCACCTTGAGCGCGATGTAGCCGTCCTCCGCGCCGTGGAACGTGAGGTCGTCGCAGAACACGAGGAAGCGCTCCGGTCGTCCCGCGACCTGATCGGTAATCTCCGGCAGGTCGACGAGGTTGTTCTTCTCCACCTCGATCAGGCGCAAGCCCTGCTTGTGGTACTTGTTGAGCAAGCCTTTGACGATGGAGGACTTGCCGGTGCCGCGCGCACCGGTGAGCAGCACATTGTTGGCCGGTCTGGCCTCGATGAACTGGCGCGTGTTCTGTTCGACCTTCGCGATCTGCGGGCCGATGCCCTGCAGGTCGGACAAGCGCATGCGGTGCACGTGGCGCACGGGTTGCAGCCAGCCACGCGCGTTGAGGCCGGAAGTTCTGCGCCAGCGGAGCGCGATGCTCGCGTTCCAGTCGGTAGGCGGCGGGGCCGGCGGCAGCAATTGCTCCAGGCGCTCAAGCAGTTCCTTGACGTCTTTGCTCACGATCGGTATTCCGCGTTGATCTTCACGTAGTCGAACGACAGGTCGCAGGTCCACACTGTGGCTGCCGCCTTGCCCCGATTGAGCACCGCGCGCACGGTGAACTCCGGCTTCCTCATCGCGGCCAGGCCCTGCTCCTCGCGGTAGCCTGCATGCCGCGCGCCACCCTTCGCCACCAGCACTTCGTCGAGGTAGAGATCCAGTTTCGCAGGTTCGAGCCCCGCCACGCCGGCATAACCGATCGCCGCAAGGATACGGCCCAGATTGGGGTCGGAGGCGAAGAACGCGGTCTTCACCAGCGGCGAGTGCGCGATGGCGTAGGCCACCTTGCGGCACTCGGCAACATTGCGGCCGCGCTCGACACGCACGGTGACAAACTTGGTGGCTCCCTCGCCGTCGCGCACGATGGCCTGGGCCAACTGTTGTGCAACCTCTGTCAGCGCCGCCCCGAGCGTCTCCAGGTCTTTCCCCGATCTCGCGAGCGGGCCTTTTCCGGTCGCGAGACATATGAACGCGTCATTCGTCGAGGTGTCGCCATCCACCGTGATGGCATTGAAGGATCGGTCTGCCGCCGCCTTCGTCAGCCGTTGCAACACGCCGCGTGCGACCTTCGCATCGGTTGCGAGAAAGCCGAGCATGGTCGCCATGTCGGGGCGGATCATGCCTGCTCCCTTCGCAATTCCCGTAATCGTTGCACGCCCGGAACTCAGTTTGACCTGGACGGACGCCGCCTTCGGCACCGTGTCCGTGGTCATGATCGCCTCGGCGGCCGAAAGCCAGTTTGCCGCGCGCAGGTCCCGCACCGCCAGCGGCAGGCCGGCCACAATCCTGTCGACCGGCAACGGCTCCATGATCACCCCGGTGGAAAAGGGCAGGATCTGCCCGGGCCTGCAACCCAGTGCCGCCGCTGCCGAGCTGCACACGGCAAGCGCCCGCGTCATGCCGTCGCTGCCCGTTCCCGCGTTCGCATTTCCGGTATTCACCACCAAGGCCCGCACCGCATTGCGCAGGTGCTTCCTTGCCAGCAACACGGGCGCAGCGCAGAACCGATTCCTCGTGAATACGCCGCCTACCGCTGAGCCGGCCGCCAGGCGCAGAACCAGCAGGTCCTTGCGGTTGGCCTTGCGCACGCCTGCCATGGCGACGCCGAGCTCGACACCGGCGACCGGGTGTAGCTGCGCCGGATCCGGCGTCCGCAAGTTCACCGCCATCCGTTCAGCTCAGCTTGCCGTGGCAGTGCTTGTACTTGCGGCCCGAGCCGCAGGGGCACGGGTCATTGCGGCCGACCTTCTGCGTCGGGCGCACGGTCGGCTGGGGCTTCTTCTCTTCAGCACCGTCCGCGAGCGCGGTGTCGTAGTCCGCGTGCTGCAGTCGCACGTTCTCCACGTGCTGCTCGACGTCGGCCTTGGGCACCTCGTCGCTGGCGCGAATCTCCACCGCCACCAGGGTGCGCGTCACCTCCAGCTTCAGCCCCTCCAGCATGCCCCCGAACAATTCGAACGCCTCGCGCTTGTACTCCTGCTTGGGATTCTTCTGCGCATAGCCGCGCAGATGGATGCCCTGGCGCAGATGATCGAGCGCGGCCAGATGCTCCCGCCAGTGCGAGTCCAGAATCTGCAGCATCATGTAACGCTCATACTGGTGGAACGAGTCCTCGGCGCCGGGCGGAATCTTGGCGCGGTAGGCTGCATGCGCCTGCTGCGAGATGCGCTCCAGCAGTGCGTCGTCGCCAAGCTCCGGCTCCTGCTCCAGCCACTTGCCGATCGGCAGCGACAAGTTGAGCTCCGCCTTGAGCACGCCCTCGAGTCCCTTCACGTCCCACTGCTCCTCGACGCTTTCCTCGGGCACGAAAGTGCGAAACAGGTCGGTGATCACCCCTGCGCGCAGGTCGGCCAGGCGCGGCGACACATCCTGCGACTCGAGCAGCTCGTTCCTGAGCGCGTAGATCGTCTTGCGCTGGTCGTTGGCGACATCGTCGTACTCGAGCAACTGCTTGCGGATGTCGAAGTTGCGCGCCTCGACCTTGCGTTGCGCACTCTCGATCGACCGCGTCACCATCGCGTGCTCGATGGCCTCGCCCTCGGGCATGCGCAGCATCAGCATGATCTTGTTGATGCGCTCGCCGGCGAAGATGCGCAGCAGCGGGTCCTCCAGCGACAAATAAAAGCGTGAACTGCCGGGATCGCCCTGGCGCCCGGAACGGCCGCGCAGCTGATTGTCCACCCGGCGCGACTCGTGCCGCTCCGTGCCGACGATGTGCAGGCCGCCTTCCTTGATCACATGGTCGTGCAGCTGTTGCCATTCGCTGCGCAATTTCTCCACGCGAGCGTTCCTGTCCTCGCCAGGAATTTCGGCAGATGCTTCGATCAGCTCGACCTGCTTCTCCACGTTGCCGCCCAGCACGATGTCGGTGCCGCGGCCCGCCATGTTGGTGGCGATGGTGACCATCTTCGGCCGCCCGGCCTGCGCCACGATCTCCGCCTCGCGCGCGTGCTGCTTGGCGTTGAGCACCTGGTGCGGCAGCTTGTCCCTGGCGAGCAGCGAGGACAGCAGCTCGGAGGCCTCGATCGACGTGGTGCCGACCAGCACCGGCTGGCCGCGCACGTGGCAGTCCTTGATGTCGTCGACGATCGCCTTGTGCTTCTCCTTGGCGGTGCGGTACACCAGGTCGAGCCGGTCGTCCCGGACCATTGGCTTGTGCGTCGGGATCACCATCGTTTCCAGGCCGTAGATCTCCTGGAACTCGTAGGCCTCGGTGTCCGCCGTGCCGGTCATGCCCGCGAGTTT
>Ga0210380_10000332_pt1 | contig 22349 bp, 20 predicted proteins | sample PLM4_5_coexredo_FD_155476 | JGI IMG/M metagenome (GOLD analysis project Ga0210380, IMG submission 155476) | Groundwater sediment microbial communities from an aquifer in East River, Colorado, USA - PLM4_5_coex redo | ecosystem: Environmental > Terrestrial > Soil > Riparian zone | place: USA... | reverse complement strand
CCGATGCTGTGCATGTGTGATCAGTACCGTGTTGATGAGACACGTGAGCGCGGTGGCATCGCTGTGTTTGACATGGTCTTCGTTGAGCGCGGGGTTCCGCCGGTTTTTGATGTGTACGATGCAACGCAAGAGCGCCTCAGTCAGGCCGGCAACGAGATGTCTGAAGCGACGAGAAACTGGATCAATACTATGGTGTCTGAGATGAGCTTGCAGGGGCTTGGCAATGCGATGTCGCAGGATGCCATCAACGCCTACCTGCAGAACTTTACTGTTTTGAGGAATCAATGACGCAAGCCGAATTTGCCGAGACCGATGCTATCATTGGCCGCGTGCTCGATGCGCTACTTGCTACGTTGGAGGGGAAGTATAATCGCTCGACGATGGAAGCACGTAATGTCATCGGCTTCTTGTACGCCAACATTGAGGGCGTTCTTGACAAGGGAACGCTCGGGCAGTCGCTGGTGAGTTGTTTTCTGCTGTGCCGTGAGGTTGGCGCTACGCGCGTTGCTATGGATGGTGTACGCCGCGCCATGCTGAACGAGCAGCCGACGACTATTCCCGGAACGGTTATTGCGACCAGCGCGATATTTCTTTCGTTGCTGGAGCAGACGCGTATTCTTGGTGAGACCACATTTCGTTCGCGGGATGAGGTCGATGCGATGCTTATGCTGATGAACGCAGCCTTCGACCCTGCAGAGAACTTCGCCGCTACTTACACTGACGACCCTCGGGTGTATCAGGCGTTGGTCAGCTTGCACGCGGCGCTTTCTGCCGACCTTACGGATCGATCGCGGCCTTTGCCTCGCATGGTGCGTTATGAGTTTCGGGAGAGGATGCCTAGCCTTAAACTATCGATGCGGATTTACAGCGAAGCGCGCCGTGCTTATGAGTTGGTGAAGGAAAATCGCGTCGTTCACCCCGCGTTCTGTTTGGCCGCAGGCCGCTGTTTAGGGGCTTGATGTGGCTGACGCTACGATTCCTTTTATCACGTCGACACCGCGCACCGAGCGCATGGCGTTGATCGTCAAAGGGCAAGTTTACGATCGGTGGAAGTCGGCAAGGGTGACGTTGACGGTGGATTCTCCTTTTCAGGAGTTTCAGTTTTCGACGTCCGAGGCGGTCGACATTTACATGGACTGGGACAGCTGGAATATTCGCACTGGCGATCCTTGTGAGGTGCAGGTTGGTGGAATAACGGTGATCCGCGGCCTCATCGATATACGCGAAGCCTTCAATGACGCTTATCAGCACGGGGTAATGTTCTACGGACGCGACTACAACGCCAACGCTTACGAGAGTAGCGTTCGGCTGGAGGAGCCTTCTGTCAATTTTATTAACGCTACGTTCACTGAGATCATGTCGCGGGCATTGCAGGGCAGTGGCACCAGCATCGAGGCGTCGGCAGAGATTGATGCTATTATATTTCCAAACTGGGCGATCGGGTTTGGTGAGACACCTTGGAATGTTGGTGAGCGCTTGAAGCGATACATTCCCGGCTGCCGTATCACATCTGATCCGCGGCGGCGTGTTTGGCAGGCGCAGATTATGGAGCTTGGTAGCGGTAGCGCTTCTTTCGTTGAGGGGAAGAACATCCTTTCTGCCAGGGCTGTGATCGACTCGCGCCATTGGATGGAGCTTGTTCACGTCAAGCAACAGAGGCCCGCCCGCGATGAGGTCTCAGGCAAGGAAGCTGCTGAAGTCGAAGGCAAGGCGGTCGATGGCTCGTTGCCTGAGACGGCGAAGCCCCGCCTTCTTGCAGTGGCTGCTGAAGACCCCGGTACTCAACAGACCGCACAGGGGCGCGCTGATCACGAGCTACTTGAGCGCGGCGAAGATGCCGTGCATTGCACGATCAAAGTTTATTCTTGGTGGGAGTCGGACGGAGCGCTGTACTGGATCCGCAATCCTTATACGGTGGTCTCGCCGATGCTGGGAATGGACTCTAGCCCCTTGTGGGCAAGGGTGGTCGTTTTCGAGCAGTCCGAGGCAGGGTCGACCACTACGCTTGAATTGGCGAGCAAGACGGCTTTGACACCGTATTGGGACCGACGTCAGCCGATAAATTTAGGGGCGCGAGGTCCTAATACCAATTACGGTGGCCAGGGCGTTGTTCTGTCAGCGATTGACGCTGCAGTGGCAGCCAGGAATGCAGGACCGACTAGGTGATAGGCGGGACCGCTATCAGGCAATACCAGATCGGGTTTCAAGGGCGTGTTGGCCTAACAGCGGTCCTTAAAGGAGACGTAGCATGAAGATGACCCCGAGAGCAACCGCTCATCGCGCTGTTTTGAATTTCAGCCGCGTCATGTTCAAGGGTTCTTACGACGACAAGTATATGATCCAGCAATTCGAGGGTTCTGGAACGAAGGACTCTGGAATGGCGCACACTGAACGCGCGCAAGACTATGGATTCCGAAGTGTTCCTCATGCGCCTGGTACCGGTGAAGGCAGCGAGGGATGGGGACCAAGCGGGTTCTCGACATCGCACGGTGGGAACCCGAGTCATCAGATCGTCAGCGGTGTAGAAGATCCTCGTCACACTCCTTATCAAATGCCCGAAGGTTCGAGTTTTCAGTATAGCTCTGGAGGCATCGGCACATTCATCGATCCTAAGACTGGTTCGTATGTGCTTGCTGGTGGTAGTGGCGACGACGCTAACGATCATCGCGCATCGATCAGGCACGTGACCAAGAAGAAACAAGAGCGCAAGCTGCAGCCGCTTCCGATGCATGGTGGCGGAGGTGGTGGCGGTGGTGGTGGTGGCGGTGGTGGTGGTGAGGCAGGCGCCGGTGGTCAGCAACAGCAGCAGAAATACAAGCATCAGGGCGAGGATCCGTCAGCTGAGATATTCGCGGAGAAGGACGGCGTCTTCGGCAAGGCTGCCAAGCACCTTCTGCACGAGAACACAAAAGGTCTTTACACGTTGGTTGATGACAAGCACGTCGCGATCTTCGCTTCTAAAGACCTTGTTGCGTGGGTCGACAAGGACGCCGGTAAGCCGTTCGTGACCAAGCCTTGGGTAGTGAAGGACTACTCTCACAAGAAGCCGGATCCTTCGAGCAAGGGATGAAGTACGCGATCGTCAATTCGGAGGCGCCTCGTAATCGTGTGGTGATCGAGCACGCACTCGGTCAGTATTATTTCGCCGGTGACGAGATGTATGAGTTGGTCGAGGTTGTTGGTCACCAGGATGGCGCTTGGCGACAAGTTTTCGAGTGGAGGCGAATATACCCGACGTCCGGCTGAAACAAAGCGCGCGCTTTCCGCGTGGCACAGTGCAAGTTTCTGTCCCGGATGCGTTTGCAGACTGGGCGGCACCGGGTTGGGTTGAGACGCCTCAGGCTGCTCCTTTGGCGCCGAGCTATGAGGTGACTGTCGACTGGCGTGTTAGCGATGGCGTCATCGATGAGACTCAGGCTCTGGCCACTGCGATCATGGTAGCGCTTGGCTCCGACCGGCTGGCTGACGCCAGTGACGAGTTGCCGGACAATCTCGACAGCAATCGTCGAGGTTGGTGGGGCGACATGGACGCGGAGATTTGGAAGGGCTGGGCACTCGGTACGCGGCTGTGGGAGATGCGGCGAGATGCTATCCGCGGCTCCGGTTACCGATTTGGTGCAACGACGGTCAAGGCCGAGAATTTCGTACGTGAGGCGATGCAGCCTTTTGTTGATGTCGGCATCGTTTCAGAGTTCACGGTAACAGTTGAGCAGGTGACCAGCGAGCGGATTGATGTACTGATCGTCTTCTCTCGTTCTGGTGCGCCGGCGGTTAACCTCAGGTTCGCCTATTTGTGGGACGAGATCGGGAAAGGCGTTATTGCGCGGCCTCCGAGGCTCGTGCCTGCTCCTGTTCCTCTTCAGCCTGATACAATGTCTGTAACGGCGAAGAAGCCGCCTAAGAAGTCGCCGCCTTCTGGTCCGCCCGGCGCAATGCTCTCTGGTGAAGGCCGGTTGCTTGCTAATGCATCGATACCGTTTGCTCATGCCAGTGCAAGACTTGCGGGCGCGGCGGGGCTGAGCGCTGCTGCTACGCTGCGGACTTCGTCTACCACGAGCGCAATTCTCGCGGGTGCTGGTGGACTGAATGCTAACGCCTCGGTGGCGACGGTGGCTCCTCTGCTCGCCAATGGGCAAGCCTACACTGATTTACAGCGCGGTATGTTCTTGACTTGGAATTTTGCTACCTACGTTGGAACGGAGTTCTTGGACGCTTCTGCGTGGCCGATAGACACTTTCAACCCAACTGGGTTGGACATCACGCAGTGGGCGCAGGTGGCTTCGGACTTCGGCTGCACCTATGCGGTGCTGACGGTCAAGCATCAGGACGGGTTTACCTTGTGGCCGACGGACACGACTACGAGGGGGCTTGTCAATACGGCTTGGTACACGAACAACAGCGAGCGCGACATCACGCAAGAGTATGTCGATGCGTTCCGTGCGGCTGGAATTTTACCGTTCTTCTATTTTAGCGTCTTGGATACCTACTGGGTTTACCAGAATCCAGGCTGGACGAGTGCGCAGTACAAGGCGTTTGCCGAGGCGCAGATCACTGAGCTATTGACTCGATACGGTCAGATTGGAGCGATCTGGTTGGACTCGACTTATCCATGGTTCGGCAATACATGGCTTCCTTGGGCATCGGCTGAAGAACGGAATGCATTCATTCGAAGCGTGAGCCCTGGCATTATCATTATCGACAATAACTATTTGGGAAGCTTCGCATCGTCGGATGTGCTCGAATACGAGAGTGCTGGGCCGCCCGGCGGTAACACTAATGCTGCTGAGATGTGTTTCTCGATTGGCGGGCCTTATGCTTGGTTCTGGAAAGCCGATAACGAGGCGCTAGCGTCTGCTGATTCGATTGCCAGCACCATCATTTTTGCCAATGCCAATAACTGTTCTAGCCTAGTCAATGTATCGCCTAATGCTGTTGGAGTGATCCCCGCTCAATTCATTACGCGGCTTGACGAGACATTCTTGTTGCTCGGAGGTGGCGCGACCCTCATATCTCCAAACAACATGACCAGCAACTCTGCGCCTGCGCCGTTTGTGGCATCCGCGTCCTCCGCCTATCCTGGCGGTTACGAAGCCTTTAACGCTTTTGATTCTTCGGCGACCATTTGGAGTTCAAGTGTTGGTGCGTTGCCGGAGTGGATTCAGATCGACCTTGGAAGCAGTCAGACTGTTTCGAATTACTCTGTGCAGACTAGAACAGGAGTTGCCTACCATCAGTGGACGGCGTGGACATTGGATGGCAGCGATAACGGCTCTAGTTGGACGACAGTCGATACTAGGACCGACAGCGCTGGTGCTGCCGGAGAGACGCGTTTCTACGATTTGGCGTCGCCTGAAACGTATCGTTACTGGCGATGGACTATTACCAACTCTAATTCTGGGACTTATGCAGAATGTGCCAGCATTGCACTATACAACGCATAGAAAGATCTGCTGATGACATGGGCCACTCCTAGGAAACCGCCTTCTGGTGCTAGACTTACTGGCGCTGCTAGGCTGAGTGCCAATGTTTCGGTGACGACAGTGCCCCCGTTGCTTGCCGATGCGCAGGCATATGTTGATCTTCAGCGTGGCATGTTTATCCACTGGAGTATGGCAACTTTTGTCGGTACGGAGTTTGTCGATCCACGTGTTTATCTGTCTGATACGTTCAACCCGTCAGGGATGGACATTGAACAGTGGGCTACCGTTGCAGCAGACTTCGGTTGCACTTATGCGGTGTTGACTATCAAGCACCGCGACGGTTTTTGTTTGTGGCCGACCGCCACGACGACGCGCGGAATTGCCAGTTCGTCTTGGTATGCGGCGAACGGAAATCCCGATGTTACGCAGATATTCTGCAACGAGTTTCGGATAAGGGGGATTCTTCCGTGCTTCTACTTCAGCATCGGTGATACGGATTTCACTTATGCGCATTCCGGCGGAAGCCCAGCAGCACGTAAGGCAGCATATCGAGCGTTTACTGAATCGCAGATTACCGAAGTGTTGACCAGGTATGCTCCAATCGCGTCAATCTGGTTGGACTCGACTTTTACATTGTACGGCGATGCCTACCCTTGGGATTCATCGACTCAACGGAACGCCTTTATCCGCAGCGTGTCGCCCGGCATCATCATCGTTGACAATTCGCATACGTACAGTTTCACTGAATCGGACATCATTGAGTATGAAACCGAATATCCACCGGGCGGCAATACTGCCCCGTGCGAGATGTGTTTCTCGCTCGGTGGCCCGACCGCTTGGTTCTGGAAGGCTGACGACGAGCCGCTGATGAGTGCGCACTCGGTTGCCTTCAACATAAATTTCGTCAATGCCAACAATGGCACCTGTCTCGTCAATGTGTCGCCTAATACGGTTGGAATAATGCCTGCCCAATTTGTTACGCGGTTGGGCGAGGCCCTCCTGTTGCTCGGGGCGTCGTCGACGCCCGTATCTCCAAACAACATGACGAGCGACTCTGCGCCTACCCCATATGTGGCGTCTGCGTTGTCTGTTTATCCTGGCGGCTATGAGGCGTACCGTGCGTTTGATTCTTCGCCGAATACGTTCTGGAATTCGGGTACAGGTATGCTGCCGGAGTGGATCAAGATTGATTTGGGGATCAGCCAGACCGTTTCGCGGTATTCCGTGCAGGCCAGATCAGTCATAGCCTATCATCAGTGGACGGAGTGGACGCTGAGCGGAAGCGACAACGGTACTGATTGGGTCGACGTTGATTCGAGAACCGATACTCCGGCGCTTGCGGGAGAGATACATTTCTACGATTTGGCGTCGCCCGAAACGTATCGATACTGGCGCTGGACTATCACCAATTCTAACTCTGGGAATTATGCAGAATGCACCAGCATTGCGCTATACAACGCATAGAAAGAGCTGCTGATGGCGTGGGCCACTCCTAGTCTCGCGGAGGTTCGGCGACGAACCAAGGATTATATTTCGTCGCGTCTCAACGTGGCGCTGGTGCCGAACAGTATTACGCGCATTGTTTCGGATGCGCAGTCTGGTTTGGCGCATTTGAATTTGCAATACCTCGACTGGCTCGCAGATCAGGTCATGCCGGATCGTGCTGAGACTGAATGGCTTGACCGTCAGGGCAATATCTGGCTGGTCAATGCCGATGGGACCAAGGGGCGTAAGGCTCCAACTCCTGCTTCCGGGTATGCGCTGTTCACCGGCATAGAGGGGACGATCCTGCCAATCGACACTGACCTACGCGTCGGTACGGTTGGAACGGGTGTACTCTATCGAACGACGGTCGATGCTGTGATTGGTGATGCAGAAACTGTCGTTCCCGTAACCGCAATTGATACAGGCTCGATCGGCAACCTCGATTCTGGCGATACGCTGTTCACTGTTACAGCAGTCGCAGGTGTCGACAGCACTGCTACTGTCGTCAACTTAGCCGGCGGTACGGATCAAGAGACTGACGACGAGCTTCGCGTGCGCGTGCTTGAGCGTATCAGAAACCCACCGATGGGCGGGGACGCTGATGATTACGTTCAGTGGGCGTTGGCCTTTCCTGGCGTCACGCGTGCATGGTGCAGTCCGAAAGAGATGGGCATCGGCACCGTGACTGTTCGCTTCATGATGGACGACTTACGTGCTGAGCAAGAGGGGTTTCCGGGCGTCGAGGACGTTGACCGGGTTCAAGCATGGATTGATAGACAGCGGCCGGTCACAGCCATCGATACGTTCGTAGTGTCGCCACTGCGCGAGCCGGTATCGTTCACGCTAGTTGATCTTGAACCCAATGACGCCAGCGTATTGGCGTTGATTGAGAGCAACGTTGAGGCCATGATGCTGCGAAGAGCCGCTCCGGCTTACGCTAAGGACGGCATTGCGCAAGAAGCTCAAACGATTTATGCCGCTTGGGTTTCTGAAGCGGTTTCGACAACGTCCGGCGTGCAGCATTTCACGTTAATTATGGACGACCATCCTATGCCGAGCCCAGGTCATATTGCGGTGCTCGGGAATATTACAGCGTCGCCATGACGGTTTCTCTGGCGTGGGGGCGTTATGACGCCATCGCTGGCGCGCTGCCGATTACTTGGTTGCCCGCCGTCGTTGTGCCCGAGCAGCGTTTTGATGTTGTTACTTATGATCGCCATGTCCGGCGCAGCGGTGACGATTATATCCCTGCGGTGGTTCATTTGTTACCCGAGGGGCAGGCGTGGCCGACATGGGATGCCGAATCTAATTTAATGAAGTGGGTGGAAGGCTCGTCCCAGATCTGGGGCGACGTGGATGGGCGTGCCGATGATTTATTGGTGCGTGAGACCGACCCGCGCGCGACAATGGAGTTGCTCGGTGATTGGGAGCGCAACTTTGGGCTACCGGACGAATGCGTGGCCGAGCCGCTTACGCTCTCTGACCGGCACCGTTTGCTCGTGCATCGCGTTACGCTTCAGGGCGGGCAAAGCCGCCAGTTCTTCTTCGATACCGCAGACTATTTTGGTATCGAGATACAAGTCGTCGAGCATTCGCCGTATGTTTGCGGCATCAGCCGCTGCGGCGATACCACAGATCTCACGGACAGCGGTCACCCTCGTTGGGAGCTTGGCCCGGCGACGATCCGTTTCTACTGGACGATCGGTGTCGGAAAGCCAAGGCTGACGTGGTTCAGGTGCGGAGGCGGGGGTGGCGAGGTCGGCGTTGACCACCATCTTGAAATTGGTCTTACTACTGACCTGCAGTGTTTGTTTGAGCGGCTCAAGCCCGCGCACGTGGAGCTGGCTTGGGAGTTGCACCTCGCGGAGTTGAGTCCGATGGAAGGTACGCCATAAATGCAATACAATGCTCCGTATGGGATTAGCGACCTTGACGCGCCATATGAAAACGGGGTGCCGTCGACCGGTAAGCTCGGGTCGATCATTCCGAAAGAGGCCGCTGAGTATCCGCAGCGTGAGATCGTCAACGCGATCATTGACGCTGAACTTGATCCGGTTAATGCCGATTTAACACAACTTGCGCAGGCGATCCGCAGGGCGAGCTTTATCTATGCCGTTGACCATGGCGCCGTTAATGCTATCGCCATTGACCCGCTTAAGACGCCACCGTCATACACCGCTGGCCTTGCTTATGAGGTCAGGGTCGCTGTTGAGAACACTGGGCCGACGACCGTCAACGTTGCAGAATTAGGGGCACGCGCGCTTGTTCGCATGAACGGTCAGCCTCTGGTCGCTGGCGATCTTGCGACTTCCGGTATTGCGCTGATTGTCTACGACGGCGTGCAATTTCAGCTTTTGACTTCGGCGGCACAGTTCATTAGCGAAGCCTCGTTGGTTCACTACGGTGTTGACACCGGTTCTACGAACGCGCTGATTGCCGCCGTCACTCCTGGTATTTCCGGCTATACCCCCGGTCTGTTGTGCGAGATTGCGGTTTCGAACACCAATAGCGGCGCATCAACCATTGCGCTCAACGGTATGACGGCTAGGTCTATCGTGCGAGCCAATGGTGCAGCACTTTCTGCTGGCGACCTTGTGTCTGGCGGGCTTGCTCTGATCGGCTACGACGGCACCCAGTTTCAGCTTTACAACGTGCAGGTTGCGCCGGCTGGTGGCAGTGATACGGCGGATCAAAGCATTACCGGGCCGTTGCGGCCTTACTTCATTGCCGTCAACTCTGCCACTGTGACGGCGCCACCGCCGTCGCCGGCGATTGGTGACACTTATCTGGTGCCGGCCGGCGCAACCGGCGCTTGGTCGGGCCTCACTGGGCAGCTTTCGCAATGGACCGGTGCTGACGGTTGGCACACGCGGGCGATGCCGACTCAGCACATGGTCGGCGTCGGCGATACCGATGACTTCCTCAAGCACATGCCGGACGGAAGTTGGCGGTCGATCTTTGCGACGGTCGCTGAGGCTGAAGCTGGCACTTCCACCACTCTCGCCGTCACGCCGAAGTGCTTGCGCAGATATGCGACGATCTTGGGGCCGCTGTGGCCGTACTTTATCGCCGTCAAGAGCCGCACGACATCGGCGCCGCCCGGCGGGCCTGATCTAGGCGATGTTTACCTGTTGCCCTCATCCGGCGCGTCAGGTGCTTGGTCTGGCCATGGAGATGAGCTGGCGCAGTGGGATGGTACCGAATGGGTGTTCCGTCAGTATCCAGCGACGTCGTTGCTAGGAATTGAGGACACGGATGATTGGTGGAAAACCGACGGGGCAGGGGCGGGCCGTAGCGCTTATGCAACATTGGCAGAATGCCGAGAGGGCGTGTCAATGGTTACGGTCGTTAATCCTGCCGGCTTGGCTTATGCGATCGCGAACATACCGTCCGATCAAGATAGCGATATTTTCTGGATGGGCTGCTTCTGACGCTCTTGCGAGCGCAAACTCCGAAGGGTGTTTCTGATGTCTCGGACTCCATTCTACACTCCGTCGATAAAGCCGTCCGGTCTTGGTGCAACAACGTACACCATTCCGGCTGGTAAGTTTGCAGTCTGCAATTCGTTCTTCCTCTTTCCGTCTGCAGGTGAGCCTGGGTATGTGGTAGGCAACTCCCCGGTTGGAACCATGCTGACCTTGAACGGTGACACTGTGTGTGTGCTGGGTCTGTCCGGGAGTGGAAGATCGTTCGGCCGCATTGGTCCGTTTATCTTCAATGCCGGCGATGTAATTGGCAATTCTGGGCCGATACTTCTGACGGCCAATTATAGTGATCCAACTCCTTATCTCGTTGGTTTCTCTCTTGTTGGTTTCCTGTACGATCAGAGCACTAAAAAAGTTCCAATTAATCAAAAAATGATACCAAGAACGACGAGCTACACTGTCCCCGCCGGTAAGCATGTTGCTTGCATGCTTCATCCCGGTGGTCGGCAGGCCTCCGTGGCAATCAATTCGACTGTCGTCATGAAGATTGGCGGGGCACTCCCAGCAGTAGGAGGGTTAGTTAGCAATTATGGATTCGGCCCCCTCACTGTCGCGTCTGGAAGCGTGATTTCTACTGATCTTTTATCAGCGGATTTATCTGTGTTGGCAAATGACTTTGGGTTGTTAAGTGGTTTTCTCTACAACAACACTTGAGCCCTGCATATGACTCCGCTTGACATTGTTCACCAAACTAACGGCACCTTTACGCAGATCTTTGTGCTTGATAAATGGTGTGACCTGATTGATTTTTCAACCGGTCACTGGCACGCAATGCTGCGTAAGACGGTTACAAGCTCGGTCGCGCATTATGAGTGGTCGACCGAGAACGGTAACCTTACATATGCTCAGACGTTCGCGCACGGTGAGATTGAGTTCACGAGCAATCCTAGCATAGGCGCTACACTTCTTTTCGGCAGCGCTGTTGTTGAATTTGGGGCTACCGATGGAGTGGCGATTGAACTCGATCTTCACGGTACAATGGCCAATTTGCTCGCGTATCTGAACGCGTCGACCGATGCCGATTTGCTGCGCTGTGTTTACTCTATTACTTACACGACGGATGGGGCCACACTATCGCTGATTTACAAGACGACAGGATCGTTGGGCAACACTTTTCCTATTGACCACACAACCCCTGGCGCCACTGCCTCTGGCGAAGTGTTATCGGGCGGTGGCGGCGTGCTGACTTTGACGGCGCCCGTAGAAGATGTCAGCGCCTTTACCGGCGAGTATGTCTATGACGTACGTTTTCAGACTGAAGACGAGATGCTCATGGTTCCTATCGTTGGCGGCATGATCACGTTTGAACAAGGCGTAACGCGAGACGTGCAGGAGGAACTGCCCACGTGACGGATATCACACCATCTCTCGCTGACGCGATTACTGTCGCGCAGTTGAATGTGCGTCTTGCCCAGACGTCGGCTCAGGCAGCGGTAAACGCTGCCGAAGGCGCCGGTCTTGCCGCAGAAACGGTTTTTCATAATTTCTATTATGGGATTTTGGCCGTTGACCCGACGACTAGACCGGACTTGACGCCGTGCCAGGACGGCGATCTGTATTATAATTCGATCGGTGGCACTCTACGAATGCGGATCGGTTCTGACTGGCAGACAGTTGCGACCAGCGTTTCGGCAAATGCTCTTGTTGCCAACTTCAATCTCTCCGACGTTTCGTCTGCCTCTCAGGCGCGATGGAATCTTGGGCTTGGTAGCGCTGCCGTATTGTCCGCCGGCGCTGCGAACGGCGTTGCGACACTCGGTGCTGATGGCAAGGTGCCAGCGTCGCAACTCAATTTTGGCGGTGGCGGCGGATTGTCAGCGGCAGGCAATCTTTCCGAGCTGACCGATAAGGCGGCCGCGCGTACAAATCTTCAGCTTGGTACCGCCGCGGTCAAGAATGCCGGTGCGGCCAGCGGCGTTGCTGACCTTGACGGTAGCGGTAAGGTGCCAGTGGCTCAGTTGCCTGCAGGTGTCGCCAGCGGCGTTGCACAGCTCGATGCTAATGCGCACGTTCCGCTTGGGCAGTTGATGGCGGGTTCTGCAAACGGGATTGCGCAACTTGACTCGGGCGGCAAAGTCCCAACATCGCAGCTTCCAGCCTTCGGCAATCCATTGACGGTCGCTAAGTCGGCCGCTTATACGACGATCAGCGGCGATCAAGGTAAAGTCATCTGGGTTACCACCGGGTCGTCTGCGGACGTGCCGATTACTCTGGTCGGTGCTAACACTGCCGGCGACGGCGCGACGATGATCGTTGCGAAGGCCGACAGCGGCACGAAGAAGATTATCGTTAAAGATAGCGATGACACCACTAACATCGCTTGGCTGTCAAATCAGTTTGATGTTGTTTGTTTCCGCAGCAATGGTTCAACGTGGGCGCGCTATTGGGCGCGCATTGCTCCTCGCGTTGAGACTTTCACTGGAAACGGGACTTATACTAAGCCGCCTCTTGCAGTGATGGTCTATGTGGAGCTGTACGGTGCCGGCGGTGGAGGCGGGAATGGGGTTGCTAGCGCTAGCAATTTTGGTGGTTCCGGTGGTGGCGGTGGCGCCTATGCGGAGGCGTGGTTTCGCGCAGCCGATATAGCGTCGAGCGAGACTGTTACTGTCCCTGGAACTGCTGCTGCTGGCGGCGATGGTGGAGACACCAGCTTCGGATCGACGGTCAAATTGCTTGCTGGTGGCGGTAAGGGCGGCCCCGTAGGAGGCACGGCACTTCCTCTCGGATCTGCAGGAGGCTCTGTTTGGGCTATGCCGGTTATTTATTTGAGCGGCCCAGGACTTGGATTTGATGGTGCCGGTTCTGTGGCCACGATTGCCGGGTCATCAGGTTACTTTGCAGTGCGTGGAGGCGGCGGAGGCGGCATCAGCATAAATTCCTCAAGCAATGCTGGCGCTGGTGGTAGCAGTGCTTATGGCGGAGGTGGCGGCGGCGGCGGCGGCGGTCACACGGGCACCACTAATGGTCATGGCGGTGCCGGTGGCAAGAGAGACTCTATTACGGCCGGCGGCGGTGGAGCGGGTGGAGTAGTTATCACCAGTAACGGAGGTGATGGTAACGCCCTAGGTGTTGGGGGCGGCGGCGGCCCCGGTGGTAGCAGCGGTGTCCTTGTCAATGGTGGTAATGGGGGCGTAGCAGGCGGTGGCGGCGGCGGCGGATCAATTGCTGTTGGTCTTACTCCAGGCACCGGCGGCCTTGGGGGGCGCGGCGAAGCGATTGTTACGACGGTGTTCGCGTAATGCCACACGTTTATCCGGCTCGTACCGCTGACATATCTTTGACAATCGGCCTCGGGCCGATCTCGGTGTCTGGTATCGCGCCAGAAGAAAATATGCGTACTTTTTCCGAGGTGCTGGTGGTTGGTGATTCTGTGTATCTGGGTGTTGCTCACCGCGAGAAAGATGAGTGGGAGGAGGGCGTCTATACTTACATCGGTACTGATCGGTTCGCGCGCGCGAATATTTTGCAGTCCTCGAATGATGGCGCCCCTGTCAGGTTTTCCGCCGGCATTAAAGATGTGTGGGTTACGACGCCAGCGCGCACGGTTCAACGAGCTGACGAGAACATTCTTCGTAGTGGCATTGTCGAAATTGATTTTGGCATAGCGGGCGCGGCATCGACGAGTGTCACCGTTGCTGATGAGACCATTACGTCCGCTCCGTTCTTGTCGGCGCAGATCGTTGCTATCGCAACCGAAGACCATACGGTTGCTGACCATCAGACTGATGCGCCGATCATTGTCGCTGGAGACGTTGTTGAAGGCACTAGTTTTACAATTTTCGCGGTTGCCCGCGGCGCTAACCTTACTGGCAGATATTCTGTGTCATGGATGTGGAAGTAAGCACTAAATGAGCGATGCCGCTACCACTGCATGGAAGAATGCTGTTGTGGCTGCCGGCGGCTCGGTCAGCGCGGGGCGCGAGGCTGCCGTTGACGCTTTTATCCTTGGGCTTAAGTTTGATGGTATCTGGCCTAAGTTGGATCGGCTCTGGTTGTACGCCGCTGAGAATACACATAGCGCCTTGATTGATTTGGTGACGTTAGACGTAGCATTGCCCGTCAACGATCCAGTGTTCACGACCGACAGAGGTTATTTCTGCGACGGTACTGCCGTCATTGATACGACCTATAATTTACTCGCTGATGCTGTTAATTTTACTGCTAGTCTTGAGCACATAGCGGTCTGGAATTTGACCGACGGTGTGTCCACTACCCCAACGGTAACGACGAGTGTAGGGACTAGCGTATGGCATCTTTTTGCCAAGTATTCTGACGGCAATGCTTATTTTCGCATCAACGACCCAGCGTCTGCTGGTTTTGCAGTATCTGATGCTAGAGGGTTTCTTGTAGGCAATCGCAGCGGTGATTATGCCAGAGAGGCATATCAGAACGGTGTCAGCTTAGGAACCTATCCGTCATCTCCTGCCGCTGCCGTATTAGCTGACGAGAATTTGCTGATCAGTGACCGGCACATTGCTGCCTTCAGTGTTGGCGGTTCTCTTAGCCCGGCAGAGCAACTGGCCTATTACGGTCGTCTACACTCCTACATGGGAGTGGTTGGGATCGTTCCGCAGGATGCTGGTGTTACGCTTGCGGGCGCTGGTCAATTAGCGGCTAATGCTACAGTCCTTTCGTCACTGGTTGCGAATGCAAGATTTGCCGGCGCTGGCAGTCTGGCAGCAAATGCAGCGGTTTTGAATTTATTAGAGGCGGGCGCGCAGCTCTCCGTTGTCGCTCAGTTAGTTGCCGATTCTACGATTTTGACTTCGTCGTTCGCAACCGCCAAGCTTGCGGGCTTTGGTCGGTTCGTTAGCTCGGCTACGATTATAACGGCAACCGGCGAAGTCCCGGTGCACCACATCAGTAGCGTGGTCGCAATCACGGCCACTCCTGCGCGGACGGCGGATGTCTCGTTGACTACCGGTCTCGGCCCGATAGCTGTTTCTGGCGACGCTCCTGCTGTGAACGCGCGAACGTTTTCTGAAGTGTTGAGGATTGGCGATATTCTGTATCTTGGTATCGCGCATCGTGATAAAAACGAGTGGGAAGAAGGCGCTTACACTTACGTTGGCGTCGATCGTTTTGCTCGGTCGCAGATCACGCAATCATCGGCCGGCGGCGGTCCCGTCGACTTCTCTGCCGGCTATAAGGATGTCTGGGCTACTATTCCTTCGCGTGTGATCCAGCGGATAGACGAGAACGTCACCCACACGGGTCTTGCCGAGGTCGACTTTGGTGTTGGTTCGCCAACGGCCAGCGTCGAGATCTCTGATGCACCAATTATGGCTAGGTCGGTCCTGTCGGCGCAGGTCGTTGCTGTCGCGACGGATGACCATGATGTGGAAGATCATTGGACTGACGCGCCGATTGTTGTCGCCGGGGATATCGTCGAAGGCGCGGGTTTTACAATCTTTGTAACTGCTCGTGGCGCTGACCTTACCGGCCGCTACACCGTCGCCTGGATGTGGAAGTAAATGGCCATTGTAAATGCCTCAGCACAGTTCGACGCGCGAGGTGCTCTTGCAGCAGCAATGATACTGCCACCGCCTTACGTCGGTCCGACAACCGAGAAGGGTACCGGTGAAAAGGTGGCACTCCACGCTAACCTGAATTCGCAGATGGAGATGCTGCTGGCATCCGGTGTGTTGGTCGGCCGTGCATCTCTTGGATATGGTGAAGCAGAGAATATCTTTATCGACGCACCGTTAAAGCTGGAGAACGGCAGGCTGTCGATTGACGTCGAAGCGCTCAGAAACTTGTTAGGACTGTAGGGAGGATTGATGCGAGACCCGGATGCTTTAATTGAAAGTGTGTCGTGCCGCTATGGCGAGATGGCTTTCTACCGAGATGATGAGTTCGTCGGAAAGAGTCTGAAGAGCTACGGAGAGTACAGCGAGCTTGAGGTTGCACTCTGGCGGGAGCTGATCAAGCCCGGCATGGCTGTGATCGATGCCGGTGCAAACATTGGAACGTTGACTGTTGCGCTCGCTGATATCGTCGGCCCATCAGGGCACGTCGTCGCAATCGAGGCGCAGCCGGAGAACTGCTATTTACTCTCGCGTAATACCGAGAGGCTCGATAACGTCGAAGTCTGGAATTGTGCGATTGGTAGGGACCACGGTACGACCATCAAGGTCCCTTCGCTCTCTGCCCTCGGCTTTAAGAATTATGGCGGTGTCAGTCTTGGCAGTGGCGGGCTTGAGGTGAATGTCTGTGCGCTTGACGCTACCAGTGTTGATCATGTCGATTTCATCAAGATAGATATCGAGGGCATGGAGACCCTTGCTCTGCTCGGCGCACAAGAGACTATCAAGCGCTGTCGCCCGCTGCTTTATGTCGAGAACCATCCTGACCAGCGCGGTGAAGACTTGTTACGCTGCGTTCGAATGTTGGGCTATCGGGCATTCAATCACATGCCCATGCTGTTCAATCCGGGCAACTTCAACAAGAACTCAGAGAATGTTTTCGAGAACATTGCCAGCTTCAATATGCTCTGTGTCCCGGTGGAGAAACTGGAGCAGTACAAGCACGTCACCGATCAGCTCTTCGCAATCATTCCTGCGCGGCCTTCTTGCGGTAAGAGCGAATGGGTTGGTATTGCTCGGCTCGGTGGCATCGGCGACAATTTGATTACGGCCAGTGTGCTTAAGCCGCTGAAGGCCATGGGTTACAAGATTGACGTGATCACCCAAATGCCGCAGGCTGTTGTGTTTGAGAATAATCCGTATATCGACAAGCTTTCCATCCAGCACGACTTGCCGAAGATTCATGACGAGTGGCAGCAATGGTTCTACCAGCGCGCCAACGAGTACGACCGCTTCGTCAATCTGAGTCACACCTGTGAAGTCTCGCTCGCTTTGCTGCAGAATCAGACGCAGTGGCAGTGGCCGCCAGCGGCGCGGCGCAAGTTATGCGGACAGTCCTATCTCGAATTTGTGCACGACGTTGTTGGCGTGCCGTATGACTTCGGGCGGCTGTTCTGGCCTACAGATGAAGAACTCGATTACGCGCGAGTGACGCGACGCAAGTACGCAGGCGATAAGCCGCTGATCGGATGGGTGCTGACCGGCACGCGTCCGGACAAGATTTATGTCCGCAGCGCACATGCCATTGCCCGTCTGATCAAGGAGCTTGGCGTTTACGTTGCCATGCTCGGCGCTCCGGCGCCGGCTAGTGACTTTACGTTTGCGCAGCAAATTCAGGAGGAGGTCAAGCGCACCAACTCCACGACTGACGGACTGCTGCTGGGGCTCTCTCCCGACCCCGAGAACCCTTCGTGGCCTATCCGTCGGGTGCTGACTTTCGCCCAGACTTGCGATCTCGTGATTGGCCCTGACACGGGACCGATGTGGGGCGTTGCGATGGAGTCGACGCCGAAGATCATGCTGTTGTCGCACGCGAGCGCCGAGAATATCACTAAGCATTGGGTCAACACCGTTACCTTAGAGGCTGATCATCAGCGTGTACCTTGTCATCCATGCCATCTCCTCCATGCTCAGCCCGGCACCTGTATCGAGGAGCAGCGGCGCTGCGGGATGAAGATTTTACCCGACGCTGAAAAGCTCGGCGCTGCCTGTATTAACGACGTCTCGGTCGAGGCTATTATGCTCACCGCGCGTAAGCTACTGGGAGAATGCCATGCCTGAAGAGCTGGAATACACGACACGAGTGCTGCCGATCGACGCTAATGTTCAAATCGAGATTAACAAGCTTGTCGCCGAGGGTTGGGTGCCGACGCTCGGTGCCACGCCGGTGGCGATCTGGCACTTGCAGCGACCGAAGGTTCAACTGGAAGCATCGGTAGCTGGAGCGCATGGCGGCATCACCGTCAAAGATGATGGTGTTTTCGTCGTCAAGGGTAACGGTCAAGGGTAACGGTCAATGGTGACTACCTCTACTAAACTGAAAGGATTGAACTATGGCTAACGTCAGTGTGTTTCTCCAGAAGTCGTTGCTCGACTGGAGTCTCGGTGGTGCTGCGCCAACGGCACCGACGGCGTGGTTTTGCGGACTTGCTACAGCAGCACCGACTAGCGCTGCTTCAAGTGAGATCGCGACCGGGTCGGGCTATACCCGACAGACGGCGCTGTTCGGAGCCGCAGGTACACCTGCCGGCAGCGGCACAGCGGTCAACACCGCGGCGATGACCTTTGGGCCATTCTCAAGTGCACAGTCGATCTCTGGCATCTTCATCGCTAACACCGTCAGCTCTAATGCCGGGACCGGGCTCTATTTCGGCCTGTTGTCGGCAGCGCGCACGGTGCAGCCGGGCGATAGTCTGGTGGTCGCTTCCGGGGCGCTGGTCGTGACGATGGCATGAGCTTGCGAACGCAGCCCGACTGGTCTGATCGTTTTTGGCTCTGCCGTCACTCTGCGTGGCGGTGGACCATTAAATGTTGGTCTAACGGCCGCGGCTGGATCACTGTCTTTGACGGCGACGAGGACGAGGCGCGCGATCGCCTTCGTCGAATATTGGATGGGTAAATGGCTGACGCGCTTGGCGACACTACGATTGACAGCGGGTTGACGTATCTTGATACACTGGCAGATACGATTCACATCTGCAGCGCCGAGCCTACGTCCTACGCTAACACGCTGACTGTATCGCTAGGCAATAAAGCCTTCTCCCCCGGTGCTGCAGTTGGCTCGCCTGCAGATGGGGCGGCCGGCGGTCGCCAAGTGGCCACCACAGCTTTTGTAGACGGCACCGTTACGAGCGGCGGCACCGCCACCAAGTGGGCGCTGGTGGATAGCGTAAACTCCAAGCTCTTGCACCGAGGGTCGTTGAGCGCGAGCAAAGCTGTTATCAGCGGCGGTCAATTTGCTCTGAATGCCATCACCATCACGTTGTCCACCGGTATTGCTTTTGATGCCGATGTTGCGTCATGGGTTGACGCGGTTGTCACTAACGGTGGGACTGTTAGCGAGGGCCGCCAGATCATCGTTACTAATTTTGTCGCCGGCCTCAAGGCTGCCGGCATATGGACTAAGATTGATAGTTTGTGGTTGTACGCAGCGGAAAATACGCAGAGTGCGCTAACTGATTTGAAAGCGCACTTGCTGTCAACCGTAAGTGCCACCTCGCCGACGTTCACCACCGACAGAGGCTATACCGGTAACGGAACATCGTCGTACATCAACACGAACTTCGATCCGACTGCGGTCGGGGGCAACTACGTGTTAGATTCTGCCTGTTTGGGCTTTTGGGACATCACAACTTCGAGCAATTCGGCTGGGGTTGTGTTGGGCTCTAATTACTTTGGCCACTTGTCCGATGTCACACTTCGATACACGGACGGCCAAACATACGTCCGTGTGAACTCTGCGACCGGCACTCTGACGCTGGCCTATGCTGGCGCTGGCCTATATGTTGGCAATCGTTCGGCGACCAGCGCTTCGCAGCTGTACCGCAACGGCTCGTCCATCGACACGGACACTGGCGCTTCGACGGTTATGCCGGTTTCGAAATTCTACGTTTTGGCCAGAGACACCGACTCCGGAACGCCTGGACCGACTAACTATTCGACCGACCAGATCGCTGCTGTCTTGTTCGGTGGCTCGCTTAATTCGACTGAGCAAACCGACCTTTACAACCTCCATAGAACCTACATGACCGCGGTCGGCGTGCCCTAATGGTGGACATTGTCTTTGATAATTACGTACTCGACAACGGGCTCGGCGTGTTCGATACCGCAGCCGATAAAATATATGTTTGCAGCGCGGAGCCGAGCGACTTTACTGAAGCATCATCCACCTTTGCTCTGGGAGTTAAAGATTTCGGTTCGGCTGGCGCCGCGTTCGCAGCCCCTGCCGCGGGCAGTCCGGATGGGCGAGAGACTACCAGCAACGCAGTGACTGCCGGTTCCGTGACTGGCAGCGGCACGGTGATGCGATGGGCGGTTGTTGCCAGTGGCGTCGGTGGTGGCCAGTTGCTGGCGCACGGCGCATTTTCTGGCGATGGTACTGTGACCTCTGGTCAGCAGTGGTCGCTAGGCGCCTTCACCATCCATGCGCCGGCGACGGCCTAGGGGGCGAACGAAGCGCGATGGCCAGAGGTGCTCTACTAGGTTCAGATGTCGTCAGCGCTACGTCTGGCACCGGCTCGCTTGCTGTTGCTATTTCGCCGACGGTAGCAGTTGCGGTTGGCGATCTCATATTTGTATCAACCGGTCAATTGACCAGCCGTGAATTTTCGGGTGCGGACGATAATCTCGGCAACACGTATTCGAGTGCTGGCACGCCGATAGACGCTGGTACTGTAGGCTGCGCAGGCTTCTATTCGATTGTCACGAGCGCCGGGACGCTGACGCAGGTTAACGTTACCGGTAAGACAACAAACGCTAACGACTACGCTATCGCTGTTGCGATAATCGAAGGGCCATTCTTCGCAGTCGATAAAACGATTGCGATGGCGTCTGACGCGACAACGCCGTTCACATGCCCAACCTCTGGCACTCTTACACAGGCTAATGAGCTAGTCATTGGATACGGCGCTGTCGGTTCTACGGCAGCGGCACTTACGGCTACGTCGCCAAATGTTATGGCGGAACAGGCTGCGTTTTCCACCACTGTTCGCGCCGCTATAGGATATCAGGTCGTCGCTGCGACGACAGCAGTTGCCCCAGTGTTTGCTGGCACGAGCGCGAATGCTGGCTGGGGCACCGCTACTTTCAGAACCGGCACGAATGCGACGGCGCGGCTCGCGCCCGCTGGTGGCCTGACTGCGAATGCCTCGCAGAGAGTTGTACTCGCCGCTGGCAATTTTACTCAAGCATTACCGACGCTCTCTGCGGTGCCTGCGTTTGCCGTAGCTGAGGGCGGGGTAACCGGTTCGGCGATCTTCGCCGGCGCCGGTGCCATCGCTGCTAGCGCACAGCAGCTACTCAAGGCTTCGTCGACGCTCGCGCCCGCTGGTGCATTCGCTGCCTCGGCAGTGGTGCAAAAACCGGCGACAGCCATGCTCGCGCCTGCCGGCGCTTTTACGGCGGCGACCCCGAAACTTTTTCAGGCAAGTTCGGCGACGCTCGCACCCGCTGGTGGCCTCGTCGCTGGCTATCTCGCCGGGCGCATCCTCACTGCAGAGCAATTGGCGGGCGCCGCTGCGTTCTCATCGTCTGCGGTAAGCTTGGCGCAAAGCGTGGCTTTGCTGGCGGCCGCCGCTGCGTTAACTGCTTCAGCGACAGCCCTACGACCTGCCGCTGCTACGATGGCGCCTGCCGGCGCTCTTGCTGCTAATGCCTCTACCGTTGGCACTGCGCAGGGCTCGGCACTTCTAGCGGCTGCCGGACTATTCACTGCCTCTGCAACGGCCTTGAAGCCGACAGCGGTTATTCTGGCGGCTGTCGGTGCACTCTCGTCGTCGACTGCGCTGAGGCTCTCTTCCACGGCCACGCTGCAACCGGCTGGCGCACTCTCGGCTAGTTACTTTGCCGCAAGAATCCTCACCGCTGAGAGCTTGGCGGCTGCCGGCGGCTTAGTTGCATCGGCCTTATTGAGCGCCTCGGCACGCTCGACATTCCAAGGCGCAGCGAGCCTAACGACAAGCTATCTCGCCGGCTGCGTTCTCACCGCCGAGAGTTTGGCGGCTGCCGGTACCCTTGCTGCTTCGGTGGCGGCGCTGCGCCCTGCCGCAGCCACGTTAGCGGCCGCCGGCGCTCTTGCTGTTGATGCCTCTACCGCTGGCACTGCACAAGGCTCCGCGCTTCTGGCCGCCGCTGCCGCGCTTGTCGCCACAGCAACGGCACTGAAGCCGACAGCGGCCACATTAGTCGTCGCCGGCGATCTTGCCGCTTCGGCGACGGCGCTGAAGCCGACAGCAGCCACATTGACCGCCGCCAGCGCGTTCGCTGCTTCGGCAACGGCGCTGAAGCCGACAGCAGCCACATTGACTGCCGCCGGCGATCTCGCTGCCACAGCAACAGCACTGAAGCCGACAGCAGTCACATTGGCCGCCGCCGGC
>Ga0210380_10000330_pt1 | contig 22354 bp, 16 predicted proteins | sample PLM4_5_coexredo_FD_155476 | JGI IMG/M metagenome (GOLD analysis project Ga0210380, IMG submission 155476) | Groundwater sediment microbial communities from an aquifer in East River, Colorado, USA - PLM4_5_coex redo | ecosystem: Environmental > Terrestrial > Soil > Riparian zone | place: USA... | reverse complement strand
CGTCACTTGGGCCTTCATGGTCTTGTCCAGGTTGCCTGGGCTCAGGGCCGGCGCGAGCTTGTCCTTCGCCGCCTTCGAGCGCACGAAGACGATGCGCATCGGCTGCGTGTTCATGGTGGTCGGGCCCCACTTCATCAGCTCATAGACCTGGCGCAGCTGCTCGTCGGTGACCGGCGTGTCGAGAAAGCCCTGCGGCGTGTGCGCGTCGCGGAAAATGAGGTCGAGGGACTTGTCGTCGAGCATGAACGCCTCCTTGCGCGATGTTAGCATCGCCCCGCATGGAGCTTGCGCGCCACATCCGGCCGGGCGACGGCGTGGTGTTCGGCCAGGCCTGCGCCGAGCCGCAGACGCTCACCGAGGCGCTGGTGGCGCAGCGGGCCGGATTCTCCGGCGCCGTGCTCTTCATGGGCGTCAACTGGTCGGGCATCGTGAAACCGGAGCACGCCGACCACCTGCGCTTGTCCGCCTACTGCGGCTCGGGCCATAACCGTGCGCTCGCCGACGCGGGCGTGCTGGACATCCACCCGCATCCGTATTCGCAGCTTGCCGGGCTGATCCGCGCGCGGAAGATCCGTGCCGACGTGGTCATGCTCCAGGTCAGCCCGCCGAACGCGCTGGGCGAATACAGCCTCGGCCTTGCGGCTGAATACCTGGTGCCGGCGCTCGAGTGTTGCCGCGCGGTGATCGGCGAAGTCAACGACCAAGTGCCCTGGACGTATTCGGAAAAGCTATTGCGCAAGGAAAACTTCGCCCTGCTTGTGGAATCCTCGTGGCCACCGGTCGCCCTGCCCTATGGCCCGCCTGGAGACCTGGAGAAAGCCATCGCGCGCCACGCCGCGCCCTTCGTGCCGGAGGGCGCCACGCTGGAGATGGGCCTGGGTGCCCTGCCGGACGCGGTGCTGGGCATGCTCGGCGAGCGCAAGCGTCTCGCCATCCATTCCGGCTCGCTCGGCGATGGCGCCGTAGAACTGATGCAGCGCGGCATCGTCGCGCAGGCCGACTGCGGCGTGCTGATGGGCACGCGCAGGCTGTTCGAGCACGCGCGCGAGAATGCGGCATTGCGGTTGCGCTCCACCGAGTACACGCACAATCCCCGCGTGCTGGCCGGGATCGAGCGCTTCGTCGCCATCAACTCCGCGGTGGAAGTGGACCTGACCGGCCAGGTCAACGCCGAAGTGGCGAACGGCAGCTATCTCGGCGCCGTCGGCGGCGCGCTCGACTTCATCCGCGCCGCCAACCACTCCCCCGGCGGCGTCTCCCTCATGCTGTTGCCGGCCGCGCGCATCGTGGACAAGCTCTCTGGGCCGGTCTCGACGCCGCGCAGCGAAGCTGGTGTCATCGTCACCGAGCGCGGCGCCGCGGACCTGCGCGGCTGCACGCTGCGCGAACGCGCGGCGCGCATGCGCGCGATCAGCTAGCGCTGCTCACGCCGCGGTCAAAAGCCGATGGTGATGCCGATATTGGCTACCGGGTAATACTTGTATTTGCTCAGCTTGTCTTCGACCCTCTGCCGCTCGGCCGCGACGTCACTTTGCAGCTGCGCGCACTGGCCCGCGGGCAGCGCCGGGCCGCAGTTGGCGGTGAGGGTCACCTTGGGAGAACCCTGGAACATCACGCCGACGTCGAAATAGAAATTCACACCCGCGCCGGCGACATTGCCGTAGCCGAAACCGAGATAGGGTGCCGCGCTGTTGCCGGCTTTGACTGTACCGCTCAGGTTGCCGACGTCGCTCGCCTGATAGGTAGCGCCGTTAATCGTAAAAGTGCCCCCCGAGGGAACGCCGGTAAGGTCGGCCTGGCTGTTTGCGCCCACAATGCCGGCGGTGATGCGGAATGGCCCCAGGGGGCTCCAGTCGAGCAGTCCGCTCGGATTCGAGAGCTTGACCCTGCTGGTGTAGTTGACATCCGTCGTACTCACCTCGGTGTCGAATTTCAGCCCCGAATAGCCGACGCGCGCACTTAGAGTCGGCGCGATACCGAAGCCTATGTCGACGCCGACGCCGGTCGACCCGGCGCGCAGCCCGAGTCCCGCCGCGCTTGCCGAGCACGTTGCCGCCAGGGCCACAGCAAAGACGATGAATCTGCTTTGAGTCATAGGGACCTCCATTCGGTGAAAGGCGCCGACAATCCTACCAAAGACGGGAACAGCGCCTGATCACTGGGTTGCCGGCGGGAGCAGGCGACCGGGGAGCTTGAGAGTGCGCTCGAAAATTCCCACCAATTCGCTGGTGATGGCGCGCGGGCCGAGCGGGACGACCAAGGGGTCCCGGATATCGCCGGTGACTCCCACCGGCACGCTGGTCAGCGCGCCGCCAATGACGTACCCGATGATCGGGATCTTGCGTACCAGCCGGTCCAGGCGACCGAACGGCGCGACCAGCACGGTGAGCCTGCTGTCCAGGTCGCTCAGGCGGATCGTGCCGTTGGCCGCCATGCCGACGGCTTCGCTGTCGAATGCGCCTTCCTCAAGCACGAACTGGCCGTCGCCAAATCGACCTTTGAAAGCGAGTCGATGATAGGGAAAGCCTTCCTCGCGCTTGCCGGCGCCCTCCTCCGTCAAGGTCGTGACGTCGGCGATGCTGCGCACGGAAAGGATGTTGCCGATCAGCGCGAACTTCTGCACGCGTCCGTCGCGCACTTCGCCCGCGACGGTGCCCTCCAGGTTGCGCAGGAATTCCGGCGCCTGGCCGTGCGTCCTGAGGGTCGCCTGGAAATCGGCTTCGCCGTTGATCTGGACGCGCTCGCTCGTCAGGCATCGAGCCACGGCCTCGACCGGCTGGCGCTGCATCGCGACGCGCACTGCTACCTCCCAGGTGCCTGGACGCGCATCCACTGAAAAGGGGGACGCGATGCCGCACAACTGCGCCTCCTTCACCTCGAGGTGCGCACGCTCCTCCTCCAGGAGTAAGTCGGCAACCAGCGGCGCCACGCGGTAACGCTGGTACTGGACTTGGTCCGCGCGCAAGCTGATGCGGCCGGTGATCGGGAGCGGCCAGAGCTTCGCCGGCGCAGCAGGAGGTTGCTTCGGCTCCGCCTTGGCTTCGGGGAGCAATGCATCCACCAGGATGCCTGGCGATTCGATGCGCGCATCGATCACGGGTCCGGATTCGCCCCGCCTGAGTTCTCCGCGCAACGTTGCGGACTGCTCGCCCGCCTTCACCAGCAGCTCATCGATGCGCAGGCGCGAGCGATCCGCCTCGAGCGCGAAGCGCTCGAGGACCAGGGGGCGGCCCGCGAGCCACGCAAGATCCACTGCCGCTCCCTGCAGCCTGCCTTCACCGCTCGCGTGCCGCCACCTGTCCAGATCCACATCGAACTTGAGGTCTCCCGCGATCTCTCCTGACAGCGGGGGAGGTTCCTTGAGCAGCGCCGCCAGCATGCCGCCGTGCAGCGTCCCCGCAAACTTTCCTTCCAGCATGCGCCCCCTCGCGCGCAAGGCAAGCGAACCCTTGCCGCGCGCGTCCGCGAGCTCGACGCGCCGCAGGTCCAGCAGTTCCGGCGTCCACGACAGGCTCGTCGCAGCACTGATTCCGGTGTCGAAGCGCGCCGCCGCGTCAAGCTCCAGCCGCTTGCCCGGGCCCCAGCTCACCCGGTCCGCAGAGAACCGCAGCGGGACCCGAGGCACCAGCTTGAGTGGCAGTTTTCCCAGCTGCGCGGCCCAGTCGACGAGCTGCGCGCCTGCGATGCCCTCGAGCAGCGCGACGTCGGTTCGCAGCCGCTCGGTCGCATAGTCGCTGATCGTTCCCGAGAGCAGCGTGCGCGCGTCGAGCATCGCGACGGCGAGCCGCTCGACGACGATCGACGACGGGGTGACGCGCACTGCGCCGCCGTCCGCGGTCAGCGGCGCCGGCAGGGGTTTCGCCTGAACCTTCACCTGCCGCGGCACAAACCGCAGTTCGTAGTCCGGCGCGTCGAGCGTCCCGGACAGGCGCACCAAATTGGCGTCGACTGTCCCGGCCACGAGGGGTACGTCCTGCAGCAGCGCGGCCAGCTTTTCCTGCCGCTGCGCCCAGGGATAGAGCTGCTCGAGGTCCAGCGTGGCCTGCCCGGACGCGGATTCGACCCGCGGCACCTTGCCAAGCCTGAGGCGCGCGGCAACCGCCGTGAATGACGATGCGCCAAGCGTGCCACGCAATCCGGCAATGCTCACGCGCGCCGGATCGACGCTCACGTGGCCGGCGCGCAAGCCGACCTCCCCGGGGAGCTGCGGCACTCGCGCCGTGGCATCGGAGTCGCGGACGTCGAGCGTTGCCGCCCACCGTTCGCCTGACTCAAGGCCAAACTTGACGTTGCCGCGCAAACGCCCCGCGGCCGACTCCAGAATTTCGTGTTCTGACGCTGGAAGAATCCGCCGCGCCAACGCTAGCGTGCGCGCCAGATCCAGATCGAAGCGCAGATCGCCCTCGGCGGCGCCAGTGCCGAACGCATAGCCGATCGTTCCCTGCGCCAGCTTCCCGCCGCCCAGCGATACCTCGCTCAGCATGACGTCCGCACGCTGCGCATCGGCGTGGACCGTGCCTTGCACGACGATCGCCGGCAATCGCAGCTGCCTGGTCCCCCACGCCACGCGGATATCCGGCACGCTGCAATGAACCTCGCTCTCCAGCGAGGTCTTGCCGTCTGTCCGCATCTTCAGCCGCAATTCAGCCGCGGGAACCGCAACGCGCACCGGCGCGCGAGCAAGCATCGCGTCCAGCCAGGCCTGGGGACGCAATTCGTCCACCTCCAAAGCCAACTTGCCCGCCAGGTCCGCGTACTCGACGCGCGCATCGAGCCGCAGCCGGCGCCAGTAGTCGCTCGCCGCCCCCACTTCCAGGTCCATGCCGTTGCGACCCGTTCGCGCGCGCAGAGACAGACCGTGCAACCGGAACGGCGGCTGGTCCGGCAAGCGGATCTCGAGCTCCCCCTCCTGGATTGCCAGCACCGTCTCGGGCGCGAACGCCCGTACGACGCGCACGGCGACGCCAGCGGCCGCGCCATAGGCCGCGAGCAGGTCGGTCGCAGGCGGCTTCTCCTGCGGCGCCGTTGAGGCGGCTGCCTGCAGGCGCAAGCTGGGCCGCTGCGCGGTAAGCGAAACAATCTCCACTTGCCCGCGCAGCAAGGGCAGGAACTTGAGCTGCGCCTCCACCTGCTGCGCCTGTCCCTGCAGCGTCCCGGGAATCTCGAGGCGCGCGCCGCTCACCACGCCACGCGGCGCAGGCAGGAGACGGATCTCGAGATGCTCCCAGGAGAGCTGCCCGTTCACCGCTTGCGACAGGCGAGCTTCCAGCCGCGTCTTCACCGGCGACAGGTCCAGCACCTGCGGCAATGCAAGTGCGATGGCGATCAATCCAACGCAGGCGTAGACGCCGTAGCGCAACGCCCTTGCCCACCCGCGCTGCATCAGCGGATATTTCTCAATTCCCGGGCGGCGCGCGGCGGGCTCAATGCTTGGCCGGCTCGAGCCCGAACACCTGGCGCAGGTAGGCAAGGTAGCGCGCGTCCGTGCTGACGATCTTGCCGGGTGCGTCCGACACCTTGGCCACCGGCTGGCCGTTGCACTCGGTCATCTTGATGACGATGTTGAGCGGCTCGAAGCCGACGTCGTTGGTCAGGTTGGTGCCGATGCCGAAGGAAGTGCGCGCACGGCCATGGAAGCGCCGCGCGATCTCGATGGCGAGCGGAAAGGACAGCTGGTCGGAGAAGATCAGCGTCTTGGTACGCGGGTCGACGCGGTTCTTCTGGTAGTGCGCGATCAGCTTCTCTCCCCACGCGAATGGGTCGCCCGAGTCGTGGCGCGCGCCGTCGAACAGCTTGCAGAAGTACATGTCGAAATCGCGCAGGAAGGCGTCCATGCCGTAAGTATCCGAGAGCGCGATGCCCAGGTCGCCGCGGTACTCCTGCGCCCACTTGTCGAAGGCGAATACCTGCGCGTCGCGCAGCCGCGGGCCGAGCGCCTGGCAGGCCTGCATGTACTCGTGCGCCATGGTGCCCAAGGGCGTCACGCCGTTCTTCATCGCCAGCCAGACGTTCGAAGTGCCGGCGAAAAGCTGCGGCACCTCGCGCTTCAGCGTCGCGATGATCTCCTCGTGCCAGGCGAGCGAGAAGCGCCGCCGCGTGCCGAAGTCCGAGATCTTGAAATCGAGCGCCGGCTCCACCTTGCGCACCAGCCCGATCTTGGCCTGCAGGCGCCTGCGCCCCTCGCCCAGGTCGGCATCCGGCTGCGTGCGGCGAAAGTAGACCTCGGAGACGATCGCCAGCACCGGGATCTCGTAGAGGATCGTGTGCAGCCACGGTCCGTGGATCGTGATCGCGAGCTCCCCGGGCGCAGCGCCGCGCGCGACGCGGATGTATTTCTCGTTGAACTGGAACAGGCCGAGGAAGTCGACGAAGTCCGACTTCAGGAAGCGCAGGCCGCGCAGGTAAGCGAGCTCCTCGTTGCGAAAGCGCAGCCCGCACAGGGCAGCCACCTCGCCCGCGATCTCCTCCACGTAGGGCGTGAGGTCCACCCCTTCGGTGCGGCACTTGAACTGGTACTTGACCTGCGCCCCGGGGAAGTGATGCAGCACCACCTGCATCATGCTGAACTTGTACAGGTCGGTGTCGAGCAGCGAGCGGACGATCATGCGCGGATTCTACCGGCCGCGAACCGCGCCGTGACTTGCGCTTCGCCGCTGCGGCGCCAGGCGTGCGGCATCGCCTCGGTGCCATGCACCATGCCCAGGTTGCCGCGGGCGTCGAGGGCGATCGCGCCGACCGGCTCGCCGAAACGCCGAGCCATGTCGTCGAGCACCTCGCGCAGGGCTTGCTGCGGCATTGCGCCCCGCGCGATGCGCTCTGCCAGTTCCTTCGCCGTCACGCAACGCAGCATCTGCTCGCCCCAGCCGGTGGCGGACACGGCCGCCTCCGCGCTGGCGTAGTTGCCGGCGCCCGGGATCGGCGAGTCGCCCACGCGCCCGGCGCGCTTGCCCGCGCGCCCGCCGGTCGAAGTCGCGGCTGCAAGGCGGGCGGCGCCGTCCAACGCCACCGCACCCACCGTGCCGACGCCCGTCGCCTTGCGCAAGGCACGCGGCAAGCCGGGGTCGTGGTCGCCGAATCCCTGCTCTCTGGCAAAGGCGGTGGCGGCGGGCCCGGCGAGCAGGACGCAATCGGTGGCCTCCATCACGCGCCGGGCCACCAGCACCGGGTTGCGCACCCGGCGGATGCAGGCCACGCCGCCTGCAGCAAGCGTGTCGCCGGTCATCACGCCGGCGTCCATCTCCACTTCGCCCTCGGCGTTGAGCACGGAACCGGTGCCGGCATTGAACAGGGGGTCGTCCTCGAGCGCGACGACGGCCTCGATGGCCGCATCCAGCGCGCTGCCCCCGTCCGCCAGCACGCGCCAGCCGACCGCCGCCGCGCGCGCCACGCCCGCTACCGCCAGAGTGCGGTGTTCGCTCGCCCAGTGCCCTGCCCCGCCGTGTACCAGGATGGCCGCCACGCTGCCATTCTACTTGCGCCCCTCCCGATACTGGATATAATCCCAGCACTGTAAGGACCGACAGTAAGGAGCCTGCGCATGTCCCTGCTCGAACCGTTGACCGAGCGCCAGAGCGAGATCCTGAAGCTGATCCGCGATCTCACCGAGTCCTCCGGCTTCCCGCCGACGCGCGCGGAGATCGCGGAGAAGATGGGGTTTCGCTCGGTGAACGCCGCCGAGCAGCACCTGCGCGCGCTGGAGAGAAAGGGCGCCCTTGACATCCTGCAGGGCGCCTCGCGCGGCCTGCGCGTGCGCGACCAGGCGCCGGCCCGCTCGGGCCGCCTGATGGAGCTGCCGGTCGTGGGGCGCGTCGCGGCGGGCAGCCCGATGCTGGCGGAGGAACACCTGCAGGGCCGCTACCAGGTGGATACGAACCTTTTCACGCCGCGCGCCGACTACCTGCTCAAGGTGCGCGGCATGTCGATGCGCGACGCCGGCATCCTGGAGGGCGACCTGCTCGCGGTGCACCGCACGCAGGAAGCGCGCAGCGGCCAGGTGGTGGTGGCGCGCCTTGCCGACGAGGTCACCGTCAAACGCTTCCGGCGGCGCGGCCACAGCGTGCAGTTGCTGCCGGAGAATCCCGATTTCGAGCCGATCGAAGTCGACTTGCGCCGCGACCCGCTGACCATCGAGGGCGTCGCCGTGGGCGTGATCCGCAACGGCAAAAGCCTGTAAGCGGCAAGCCGCAAGTCCGGCGCATGCCGGAGGTACCGATATAATTGGGGCGGATTCCCGCCTTATCATGATTTCCCGCAGCGCAGCGCCTTCTCCCCCCGTTCCTGCCCGCACTGCGGACGCGCGCGACGGCGCGGACCCGCAGCGCGTCCTCGCGGACCGCGTCGAGCAACTCTACAGCCAGATGCCGCTGGGCATCGTGGCGACGCTCGCCGTCGGCGGCATCGCCACCTACGAGCTGTGGGACCAGCGCACCCGGGACCTGGTGCTGTTCTGGTGGGGACTCGTGCTGCTGATCACGGCGGCCCGCGCCGCACTGTATTTCGGCTACCGCAGCAGCAAGGACAAGCTGGCCGAGGCCGCGCAGTGGCTGCGCTGGCTCGGCATCAGCGCGCTGGCCAACGGCGTCAACTGGGGATTCGCCGGCGCGGTGTTCTTTCCTTCCCACACCGACGAGCAGCAGGTGTTCCTCGCCTTCCTGCTGGCGGGTATCGCTTCCGCCGGGATTCCGACTTACGCCGCTTCGTGGCCGATGTTCGCGATCTATGCGGGCGCCATCGTACTGCCCTTTACCTATGTTCTGGCGACCTTCGGCAACCGCCTGTTCACCGAAATCGCCCTGCTGGTCCCGGTGTTCTACCTGACCAACGTTGGCATCGCGTACCGGCTCAACCAGGTCTTCTATTCGGGCTACCGCCTGCGGCACGCCTACAACCGATTGACCGAGGATTACTCGGCGCTCAACACGCAGCTTGAGCAGCAAATCCAGGACCTGCTCGAAGCACGGCTGGAGGTCGAAGCCTCCGGGCGCAAACTGGCGCTGTTTGCAGAGCGCGCCCCCATCTCGGTCATCGAATTGGACCCGAAATCGACCATCCTCGAAATGAACCCTGCCGCCGAGCACATGCTCGGCTATCCCGCGGTCGAGCTGATCGGGCGCAATGCATTGCAGTCCCTGTTTCCGCCCGACGAAAACACCCTCACTCCCGCCTGGTGGGCGAGTTTCGTCGCCGACAAGGCGCCGGTCGCGCGCATGCGCGCGCGCTGCTTGCGCCGCGATGGTCTGGAAATTTCGTGCGAGTTCACGCTCACGCCCCTGGTCAACGACACGGGGGACCTGCTGTCGATCATCGTCCAATGCCAGGACATCACGCAGCAGTTGGAGGCGGAGCGCCTGAAAAAGGAGTTTACCTCGACGCTGTCGCACGAACTGCGCACCCCGCTCACGTCAATCATCGGCGCACTGCAGCTGGTCGAAAGCGGCGCGGCGGGCGAGGTGAACAGCGACGTTGCCGACCTGGCCTCGGTTGCGGCGCGCAATGCTCAGCGGCTGCTCGATCTGATCAATGATATTCTGGACATCGACAAGATCGAGTCCGGAAAATTCACCCTGGAACCTGAGGACATTTCCCTGGACGAGCTGGTACGCGAGTCATTGGTTCTGAACAAGTCCTTTGCCGAGCGATTCAGCGTCGGCCTCGAGGTGCGCGGCGAACTGGGCGCGGCGCTCGTGCACGCCGACCGCAAGCGGCTGATGCAGGTGCTGACCAACCTGCTGTCCAATGCCGCCAAATTCTCCCCGGCGCAAACTACAGTAGAGGTGCGCATGCAGCAGGCGAGCGGCGCGGTTCGCGTCGAGGTGCGCGACCGCGGTCCGGGCATACCGGAGAGTTTCCGTGATCGGATGTTCATGCGCTTTGCGCAGGCCGACTCCACCGTGACCCGGCAAAAGGGGGGCACCGGGCTCGGGCTGGCGATCAGCAAACGACTCGTGGAGATGATGGACGGCCGCATCGGTTTCGAGGACCGCGACGGCGGCGGGTCGACGTTCTATTTTGAACTCCCCTTGCGCGGGCCGACGCTGGGCGCGACGCATTGAGCAGCGCATGCCCGACACACCGCTAAACAAGGTCTGCTACGTCGAGGACGACGAAGACATTCAGCGCATCGTGCGCATGTCGCTTGAGCGCATCGGCAAGATGCAGGTCGAAATCGTCGCCGATCCGACCGCGGCCATCGATGCGATTCTCGCCTTCCAGCCCGATCTGGTGTTGCTCGACTGGATGATGCCGGTACTCGACGGCCCGGCGCTGTTCAGGCAAATGCGCGCGCGCGCCGAGCTGCGCAGCATGCCCGTCGTTTTCATTACCGCCAAAGCCTCGCAGCGCGAGCTCGACGAATTGCGCAAGATGGGCGCGGCCGGGGTCCTGTCCAAGCCATTTTCGCCGAAGGACCTGCCGGAGCAATTGCGCGCCATCTGGCGCGGGCTCGCCTAGCTGCTGCCGGCAAACGCGGCGTTGCCTAGTTGCCCTGGTAGAACTTGCGCGACAGGTAGCCGATCACCTCGTCGGCGTTGCGGTAGCGCGCGTCGCGGTCTTTCTCCAGCAATTTGTCGAACAGGCGCTGGTAGCGCTCCAGGCGCTGCGGCAGCCCTGGCGGCGGCGTATTGAGGTGGTGTAGCGCGACCTCTACGGCGGTATCGCCGCTGAACAGGTGCTCGCCGAGCATCATCTGGTAGAGCAGCACGCCTGCGCTGTAGATGTCCGTACGCAAGTCGAGCGCCCTGCCCTGTACCTGCTCCGGGCTCATGTAACGGGGCGTGCCCAGAATCTCGCCCTTGTTGGTATGGTCGATCGAATCGATGTGCTTGGCGATGCCGAAATCCACGATTGCCAGGCTGCCGTCGGCGCGGAACATCAGGTTCTGCGGCTTCAGGTCGCGATGCAGGATGCCCTGCTCGTGGATGTCGCCCAGGGCGAACATCAGCTCGCGGAAGATGCGCAGCGCCTCTTCCGGCGGCATCGCCTTGTTGCCAAGGCGCTTGTTGAGGTCCCCGCCGTCGAAGAACTCCATGACGAGGTAGGCGTTGTCGTCGGACACGCCGTGGCCGTGGATGTGCGCGACGTGCCGGCTGCGGATGCGTTCGACCAGGTTGTATTCTTCCATGAAGCGCGCGAGCGAGCGCTTGTCCTGGGTCACCTCGCTGCGCAGGATCTTCACCACCAGCGGCTCATCGTCCTTCTCGCGCGAGGCGAGATAGACGCGCGACATGCCGCCCTCGCCGATGAGCCTGAGCACCTTGATGCCCGGGATGCGCATGCGCGCGCCGAGAATGTGGCCTTCCATGCGCGCTGCGACCTCCGGCGGCACGGTCTTCTCGATCTTGTCGTGCGCCACGTCGCGGATCGCCGTGATCAGGCGCTCCTTGGTGAGCTCCTGCTTGCGCTGGTACTCGTCCGCGCCTGCCTTCATCGCGCGCACGGCGATGATCTCGTTGCCCGCGCCGGTGAGGAAGATGATCGGCGGGCAGTCGCTGCGCTTCTTGAACTCCACGAGCCACTGCAGGCCGTCGCCGCGCCCAAGCATGTAGTCGAGGATGATCACGTCGTAGGGGGCGAGGGAGAAATCCGCACCCGGCATGTCGTGCGTGAGGGGATCGAGCTGCTCGATGTCGCCCGCCGGCCACTGCTGCCGGATGAAATGCACCAGCAGGTTGCGCAGGTCGGGATCGTCGTCGATGATCAATACCCTCACGCGTTCTCCCTTGCGCCCGCCCTGACCGCGAACACCGGGATCGACTCGGATTTGCCGCGCAGCGTGACATCGCCTCGCATCGCCACATGCCCGGCCGGCACCAGTTGGCGGATGCGCTCGAACAGCGGCCCGCACACCAGCACCTCGCCCGCCGCCGCCATCTGCATCAGGCGCGCGGCAGTGTTCACCGGGTTGCCGATGATGGTGTAGCTGGCATAGTGCGTCGAGCCGACATTGCCGATGATCGCCTCGCCGGCGCACATGCCGATGCCGACCCCCACCTCGAGGCCGTGCCGTTCCCGCCAGGAGGCGGCCACCGGCTCGAAGCGCGCCACCATCTCGAGCGCCGTGCGCCAGGCGCGTTCCGCGGCGTCCGCTTGCGCGAAAGGCACGTTGAAGCCGACCAGCAGGCTGTCGCCTGCCATGTTGAAGATGGTGCCGTCGTGCTGGTACGCCGCCTCGGTGAGCACGGCGAAGTACTCGTTGAGCATCGCCACCACCGCGCCCACCTCGTTCCTTTCCGTGAGACGCGTGAAACCGCGCAGGTCCGCAAACAGCGCCACCACACTGGTGCGCTGCGCCCGGCCCTTGAACGGGTCGCCGTGTTCCCCGGCCGCTTCCGCGATGCGGTCTGCCAGCCGCGGCGAGATGTAGCGCGAGAATGCGCTGCGGATCGCCTCCTTGCGCTGCACCTCCGCCGCAAGCCGGCGGCTTTCCAGTTCCTTGCGCGTATCGTGCAGCCGGCGCAGCGTCTTCACCCGCGCGATCAGTTCCTCGCGCTTGACCGGTTTGGAGAGGAAGTCGTCGGCGCCCGCTTCGATGCCGCGCACGCGGCTCTCGCTGTCCTCGAGCGCGGTCACCAGCACGATCGGGATCAGCGCGGTGGATTCGTCGCCCTTCAGTTGGCGGCAGACGTCGAAACCGCTGACCCCCGGCATCATCACGTCGAGCAGTATCAGGTCCGGCGGCGAGCTCATCACCTGCGTGAGCGCCGAGGCGCCGTCGCCTGCCGTCTCGACCTTGAGGCCTTCATCCCGCAACAAACGGGCGAGGAACGCCACCATGTCCAGATCGTCGTCGACTACCAGGACGCGATAGTCAGCCGGTGCATCGGCAGTGCCGCCCGCTGCGGCGCGGTCATTCATAGACGACCTGCACTTTGTCCAGGTAATCCGCGTATTCGCCGATGCAGGCGGCGATGGCGGCCTTGTCCCCGCCCTTGGCGGCGTCCTCCAATTGCTTGCCGACTTCCGAGACCTTGGCGAAGCCGTAGGAGTTTCCCACGCCCCTCATGCGATGCCCGAGCTGGCGCAGTTGCTCGAATTCTCCCGCAGCGAGCGCGCTGCGCAGCGTTTCGACTTCCTTCTGGCGATTGCGAAAGAACACCGGAATCAGGTCGGCGAGGTCTTTCGCAATGACGACTGTGTGGATGTTCTTGGTCATTTTGGGGGCGATTATAGGGCGTTTGCCGCTGCCCGACCTGCGGCTTTGTCAAAGCCGGTGAGGGAGTTAGCGATTCAGTGGAAGTCGCGCGAACGCGCCAGAAGGGAGCCCAGCAGGCGGCTGTGGTCGGTGAGGCGGCGGGCGATAAGGTGCACCACCTCGCCGTCGCGCTCGATCGCGCCTTCCACCCCGAGCAGGCGCGCGCCGAGCAGTTCGCGGCGCTGGCGCTCGACCAGGTCGCGCCAGACGATCACGTTGACCGTGCCGGTTTCATCCTCCAGGGTGACGAACACCACGCCGCTCGCCGTATCCGGCCGCTGGCGGCAGGTCACCAGCCCCGCGGCGCGCGCCAGAGAGCCGTGCGGCCGCTCGCGCAGCGCCTCGGCCGGCATCAGCTGCAGGCGTTGCAGGCGCTCGCGCAGCAGCGCGAGCGGGTGCCGGCCAAGCGTCAGCCCGAGGCTGGCGTAATCGGCGACGATGTCCTCGCCTTCTCCCGGCGCGGGCAACTGCGCCAGCGGTTCGCCGAGCGGCGCCTCGCGCAGGATGCCGGTGGGTGCGCGCAGGCCGGCGACGGCCCAGTGCGCCTGGCGCCGGTGCCCGGCGAACGCGGCGAGCGCGCCGCCTTGCGCCAGGCAGCGCAGGTCGCGCCGCTCGAGCGCGGCGCGGCGCGCGAGGTCCTCCACCGAGGCAAACGGGCCCGCGGCGCGGGCCGCGACGATCCTGCCCGCCGCGGCTGCGCTCAAGCCCCCCACCATGCGCAGCCCGAGGCGCAAAGCACCCGCCTGCAGCGTGCAGTCCCAATCGCTCGCGCCCGCATCGGGCGGCAGTACCGTGACTCCGTGGCGTTGCGCGTCCTGCACCAGTTGCGCAGGCGCGTAAAAGCCCATCGGCTGGCTGTTCAGCAGCGCTGCGCAGAATGCCGCCGGGTGATGGCACTTGAGCCAGGCGGAAACGTAGACCAGCAGCGCGAAACTGGCCGAATGCGACTCGGGGAAACCGTATTCCCCGAAACCGAGGATCTGGCGGTAGAGGCCTTCCGCGAACTCGCGCCGGTAGCCGCGCTCGAGCATGCCCTGCACCAGCCGCTGCTCGAATGGCTCCAGCCCGCCCTTCCTCTTCCATGCCGCCATCGAGCGCCGCAACCGGTCGGCCTCGCCGGGGCTGAATCCGGCGGCGACCACCGCGAGTTGCATCACCTGCTCCTGGAAGATCGGCACGCCGAGGGTGCGCTCGAGCACGTTCTTCACCGCTTCGCTCGGATAGACGACCGGCTCCAGGCCGCGGCGACGGCGCAGGTAAGGATGCACCATGCCGCCCTGGATCGGCCCCGGGCGCACGATCGCCACCTCGATCACCAGGTCGTAGAAGCTCGCCGGCCGCAGGCGCGGCAGCATGCTCATCTGCGCGCGCGACTCGATCTGGAACACGCCGATGGTGTCGGCCTTTTGCACCATGGCGTAGACCGCGGGATCCTCCGCCGGGATGTCCTGCATCTTCATGCCCACAGAATCGAGTGCGCGGCGGATCGCTGAGAGCATGCCCAGGGCGAGCACATCCACCTTGAGCAGGCCGAGCGCTTCCAGGTCGTCCTTGTCCCACTGGATCACGGTGCGTCCTGGCATCGCCGCGTTCTCGATCGGCACCAGCTCGGCCAGCGGCCCGCGCGAAATGACGAACCCCCCGACGTGCTGCGACAGGTGGCGCGGGAAGCCCACCAGTTCCCCCGTCAGCAGCACGAGGCGCCCGAGCACCGGGTTTGCCGGATCGAGGCCGGCTTCGGCGAGGCGCTCGGGCAGGACCCTGCGGCCGTCCCACCACGCGAGCGACCTCGCCACGCGCTCCACCTGTTCCTGCGCCAGGCCGAGCGCCTTGCCCAGGTCGCGTACCGCGCTGCGCGGCCGGTAACAGATCACTGTGGCCGCGAGCGCGGCACGCTCCCGCCCGTATTTCGCGTAGAGGTACTGGATCACCTCCTCGCGCCGCTGGTGCTCGAAATCGACGTCGATGTCGGGCGGCTCGTCCCTCTCCTTCGAGACGAAGCGCTCGAACAGCGTCGCCATGCGTGCCGGATCCACCTCGGTAATGCCGAGCGCGTAGCACACCGCGGAATTCGCCGCCGAGCCGCGCCCCTGGCACAGGATGCCTTGCGCGCGAGCAAAACGCACCACGTCGTGCACGGTAAGGAAAAAGGCTTCGTAGCGCAGCTCGGCGATCAGCCTCAGCTCGTGCTCGACCAGCGCCCGCACCTTCGCCGGCACTCCGCAGGGGAAGCGCTGGACGAGACCTTCCGCCGTGAGCTTCGCCAGCCAGCCGGCCGGGGTCTCGCCCTGCGGCACCAGCTCCTCGGGATACTCGTAGCGCAGCTCGTCGAGGGAGAACGCGCAGCGCTCTGCGATTGCCAGGGTTTCCGCCAGCAGCTCCGGCGGGTAGAGCTGCGCCAGGCGCACGCGCGCGCGCAAGTGCCGCTCGGCGTTCGGGTACAGCGCCCGCCCGCAGCGCTCGAGCGGCGTGCCGAGCCGGATCGCGGTGAGCGCGTCCTGCAGCCGCCGGCGCGAGCGCAAGTGCATGTGCACATCGCCCGAGGCGACCAGGGGCAGCCCGCAGGCCCGCGACAGCTCGCGCAGCGCGTCGAGCCGGGCACGGTCGTTCGAACCGCAGTGCAGCTCGGCGGCAATCCAGGCCCGCCCCGGGAAATGCGCGGCGAGCCAGTGCCCGTCTCCCGCCACCAGCAACGCCAGCAGCCCGCTCGCAGCGCAGGCCTCGATGTCGGCGCGCGCGAGCGCGTAGCTGCCTTTCTTCCCGCGCCTGCGCCCCGTTGCGATCAGGGAGGAAAGCACGCCGTAGGAACGCCGGTCCGTCGCCAGCAGCGCGAGCTGCGTGCCGTCCTCGAGCCGCAGCTCGGCGCCGACGATCAGCTTGAGCTGGTGCTCCCGGGCAGCGACGTGCGCACGCACCATGCCCGCGAGCGAGCACTCGTCGGTGAGCGCGAGCGCCGCGTAGCCGAGCGCCGCCGCGCGCCCCACCAGCTCCTCGGGATGCGAGGCGCCGCGCAGGAAGGAAAAGTTCGACAGGCAGTGCAGCTCGGCGTAGTCAGGCAAACAGGCCATGCAGGAACCAGCCTTCCGTGGCGCGGTAGATCCATGAGAGCGAACCGGCCCGCGTGCGCGCGATGAAGTAGTCGCGCACCACGTCCTCGCCGTCCCACCAGCCCGCTTCGATGCGCTCGGGCCCGGCGAGCAGCACGAAGTCGTTCTCGCCGAGGCGGCGCGGCGGCTCAAGCAGCCACAACGGGCGCGGGCCAGCCGCCGCCGCGTCGCCATCGCCCGCCGCGCGCCAGGCGCGCTCGGGCCGATGGTCGGCGTGCAGCGCGAGCCCGTGCACCAGCGCACCGCCAAGACGCGCCTGCAGGCGCTCGAGCAGCCGCTCCCAGTCCTCGGCTTCGCTGCGCGCATCGCGGAACAGTCCCGGGGTCGCCCCGGCCTGCGGCGCCAGCTCGCCGGCCTCGAGCAGCAGCGCCTCGGCCGGGCTGGCGAGGGGGAGCACGCCGAGGCGCTCGCGCAGCAGGCGCAGGCCCTGTTCCGCGTCGCGGCGCGGCGCGCTAAAACCGATCTCGATGCGCGCAGGCGGGGCGCCGCGATGCAGGAGGCTCAGCGCGAAGCCGCGCACACCCGCCTGGCGCGCCGCGAGAAAGCCTTCGAGCTGCAGCAGCAGGCGCCGTGCCGCGAACAACACGCTCTCGGCCTGCGCCACGGGCGCCGGCAACTCGAGCTGCGCGCTGAAGCGCTCGGGCGGAACGAAGAAGGCGCGCGTTTCCGGGATCTTCCCCAGGGCGCGGTCCAGTTCATCGAGCAGCCCCTGGCCGAAGCGCGGCGCGACGCCGGCGCGCGGCAGGCGCATCAGCTCGCCCAGCGTCCCGACGCCGATCCTGTGCAGGAGCGCGAGCGCCTCCGGGGCCGGGGCGATCGCGCCGACCGGCAGCGTCTCGAGCGTCTCGCTTTCGCCGCGGGCGAGCCACAGAGCGGCGCGCGCCGTGGGTCCCGCCGCCAGCAGGGCCTCGAAGCCGATTCCGGCGAGGCCGCTGCGCAGGCGCGCCATGAGGCGGCCCGCGCCGCCGAACAGGCGCAGGCTGCCTTCGACTTCGAGCAGCACAGCCTGCGGCGGCTCGAGCGAAACCCTGGAGGTGAACTGGCAGGCCCAGGCGGCGACCGCCTCGAGCGCCCCGGTTTCGGCGGCGGGATCGCGCGGCAGCACCCGCAGGCGCGGCGCGAGCGCCCAGGCGGCGGCCAGCGCGCTGCCTGGACGCACGCCCGCTGCGGCCGCAGCCCCATTACAAACCAGCACCGAGCGGTTCTCGGCAACCGCCCAGGGATCGTCTGCGCCCTCAGGCGGGGCACGGCCGCGCAGCAGGGCTTCGAGTGCGATACGCGGAAAGCAAAGCGCCACCCACAGCATGGACAGGCCTCTGGATCGGAATACGCAGTGGGGCGGCAAGCAGGACCCCGCGGCGCTTGAGGATGCGCACCGCGAGTCGCTCGTCGTCGGGTTCGAGCACCAGCCTGAGGGGCGCAGGAGAGGATTCGCTCGCCACCTGCGGTGGCCGGAACAGCGCAGTGAAAACCCTGCCCGCCTCCGCTGCCACCGCCAGCCGCCTCAGTTCTGCGTAGTTGGCGCGCGGCAGCCACGCGAGCAGCGCGCGGCAGGCGCCGGCGCGCAGCACCTGCTCCGCCGCCCACAGCGCGTCGCGCCTGCCCGGAGCCCTGATCACCGTGAGGAATTCCAAGCGCACGCCGGCCGCGGCCAGGGCCGGTGCATAAGGCAGGTGCGGCGGCGCCAGCCAGGCGACGCGGCCGCCGGCGCGAGACAGTGCAGCGAGCGCGGGCAGCACCAGCTGCAGCTCGCCGATGCCTTCGTCAGCGCACAGGATCTCGGTCAGCGCGCCGGCGGGCCAGCCGCCCCCGGGCAACTCGCGGTCGAGCAGGTCGAAACCTGTCGGCATCGCCTGCGGTGCGGCCTGCGCCAGTGCCCCGCCGCGCCAGACGGGGTGATGCAGGAGGACGGCGTCGAGCGCCGTGGAGGAAGCAGTCATGGGGTATTGCCTTGATACTGTGTTTATATACAGTATCAGCAGCCATGGCAAGACCCCCGTTCAGCGCTGCGGGCAGCGATAGACCTCGAAAGTCTGCTTGCCGTCCCTCAGCTCGGACGCGGGCACGATGGTGTTGCCGCCCATGCTGGCTGCCGAGTTCTTGGCGGTGTCGTAGACGTTGTCCCGCACCGCTCCCTCGCTGCGCTGGATGAAGCCCACTTCGTCCACCACGCTGGCGGTCACCTTGCCGAGGCCGGTACACGAGCCAACCTCCGCAGCCGTCGCCGGCCGCACGTTGGCGCCGCCCTCGGTCAACTTGGTGAAAGTGCAGCCGCCGGCGATGGCGACGGCAGGTAACAGCAGCAGCATTCGATTGCGCATGGCGGATCCCTTCCCGGTTTGCATTGAGGTCACGCCTTAAGTCTACCTCTACGCCAAACTGCCGCCGCCGCGATGTTCTCGATCGTCATCCCGAGCCAGCGACGCCAACCTCGGCATCTGCTAGCAGGCGCTGCGCCGCCTCGATGACCCGCTCGGCGCGCATCAGGTCGAGGCAGGCGCTGTAGCTCTCGCGCCGCCGTTCGCAGCCCTCCTGCTGGCACGGCACACAGGGCAGCGAACTCTCCTGCAGCAGCAGCGCATTGCCCCTCCGTTGGAGGGGCGCGCTCCTTGCGTAGGGCAGGTCGAGACCCCCGTGCGGCAGCGGACCCCAGATGCCTGGATCGGTCGGTCCGTAGAGCGCTAGAGTAGGCGTGCTGCAGGCGGCCGCAAGGTGCGTCGTCGCGGTGTCGGGTCCCACATAGAGCGCTGCACTCCGCAGCAGATCGGCCGTTTGCGCAAAGCGCAGGCGACCCGACAAATTCACGACTTCGTTCGCGCTGCCCCCCAGCACCTGCTCCACGTATTCGCGCTCCGCCTGCGCATTGCCGCCCGTGACCACGACCTGGAATCCGCGCTGGCGCAGCCAGGAAATCAGTTCGCGCCAGCCGTGGGCGTTCCAGCGCTTGTACCGGAACCGGGGCGCGAGGTGCAGAACCGCATAGCGCACCTTGGCTGGATCAAAACCCAGCCAGTCGCGGAGTTGCTTTGCAGAGGTGCCAGCGGTGGGCACAACTAATCCAGGTTGGTAGTCCAACCCCATGGCGCGCGAAAGGTGCGCGTAGGCCTGTAATCGTGGCTCGCTTGCAGTCGTCGTTACGCCCTGCGCGAGCAGGCGGTGCTTCCACCAGCGCTTGCCAAGCTGCGGCGGCAGCAATCCCATCCGATGTCTTGCGGCAATCCAGCCATAGAGATGCGGGCGATCGCCCGTTTCGGCGATCACCGCAAGGTCGTACTGGCGCCAAAGCTTGCGTACGAGTGCGCGCTGCTCGGAGCTGGACGGCCGCTCGGGAACTGTCACCACCCGGCGCACGTCGGTGTTGCCCTCCAGCATCCCTTCTGTTCCGGCGAACAGCAGCGCGTCGACCTGCGCCTTGGGGTAGGCGTGACGCAATGTGCGGATCAACGGCGTGGCGAGCAGAACATCGCCGAAATAGCGCAGCGAGAGGACGAGGATGGTCTGCGGCGAAGGCATTGGTCTGCCTTCAGGCGCGCACGCCGAGTGACAATCGATCTGGCGGCACAATGGCGTCGGCAGGTCGCCGTGCTGGCGCCGGAATTTCCCGGCAAGCTGCACAAGCTAATTGCGCCAAGGAAGAGATGCAAGTCATGTCGCAAGGTGCGAATGACATTCGCACCGCCCCGTGCCCGTGTGCTTGCGGCTTATTCCACACCGAATGCACGCAATCGGGAGCACGCAATGCACGGCCGATCGTGGCGTGGACTCGAGCCCCCAACGCACCTGCAGATCTCTTCCCCGCTGCGCTTGGAGCGTGCCTCCGGCAGCATCCGGAATTCATTCAGGCGCGACGGGACAGGGAGTTGGGCGGAGACATGCCCGAGATTGGAATCAAGCCTGCTGCTGCAGTCTCGACGGAAAAAGAAAATGCCCCGGGAGCTTGAGCCCCCGGGGCATTTCTCTGCGATATGGCCTGGCAGTAACCTACTTTCGCGTGCGAATGCACACTATCATCGGCGCAAACCCGTTTCACGGTCCTGTTCGGGATGGGAAGGCGTGGGTCCAGGCTGCTATGGCCGCCAGATTGACTCTGGGCTCGCCCCTCGAGCGGGATTTCCCGCCTTCGGCACGAGCCGCGATCCGGTTGAAGTGAAGATTGGGGTGAGATTGCGCCAAGCGCGCTATAAGCCGCTCGCAGTGCTCACGGTTATAGGGTCAAGCCACACGGGCAATTAGTACAGGTTAGCTCAAGGCCTTACGGCCCTTGCACACCCTGCCTATCAACGTCCTGGTCTAGGACGACCCTTCAGGGAGGTTAAACCTCCGGGAAGTCTCATCTTGGGGCACGTTTCCCGCTTAGATGCTTTCAGCGGTTATCGCTTCCGCACATAGCTACCCGGCGATGCCACTGGCGTGACAACCGGTACACCAGAGGTGCGTCCACTCCGGTCCTCTCGTACTAGGAGCAGCCCCCCTCAAACTTCCAACGCCCACGGTAGATAGGGACCAAACTGTCTCACGACGTTTTAAACCCAGCTCACGTACCACTTTAAATGGCGAACAGCCATACCCTTGGGACCGGCTACAGCCCCAGGATGTGATGAGCCGACATCGAGGTGCCAAACCTCCCCGTCGATATGAACTCTTGGGGGAGATCAGCCTGTTATCCCCGGCGTACCTTTTATCCGTTGAGCGATGGCCCTTCCATACAGAACCACCGGATCACTTTGACCTGCTTTCGCACCTGCTCGACTTGTCAGTCTCGCAGTCAAGCACGCTTTTGCCAATGCACATTTAGGCACGATTTCCGACCGTGCTAAGCGTACCTTCGTACTCCTCCGTTACACTTTGGGAGGAGACCGCCCCAGTCAAACTGCCTACCATGCACGGTTCCCGGCCCGGATAACGAGCCTAGGTTAGAGCCGCAAACAAATCAGGCTGGTATTTCAACGTTGGCTCCACGATGGCTAGCGCCACCGCTTCAAAGCCTCCCAGCTATCCTACACAGATCGGTTCACAGTCCAATGCAAAGTTACAGTAAAGGTGCACGGGGTCTTTCCGTCTAGCCGCGGGTAGATTGCATCATCACAACCATTTCAACTTCGCTGAGTCTCGGGAGGAGACAGTGTGGCCAGCGTTACGCCATTCGTGCAGGTCGGAACTTACCCGACAAGGAATTTCGCTACCTTAGGACCGTTATAGTTACGGCCGCCGTTTACTGGGGCTTCAATCAGGAGCTTGCACCCCATCATTTAACCTTCCAGCACCGGGCAGGCGTCACACCCTATACATCCACTTTCGTGTTAGCAGAGTGCTGTGTTTTTAATAAACAGTCGCAGCCACCGATTCTCTGCGGCCTCATTGGGCTCCAGCTGTACGCCTTCACCTACTAGAGGCACACCTTCTTCCGAAGTTACGGTGTCAATTTGCCGAGTTCCTTCTCCCGAGTTCTCTCAAGCGCCTGAGAATACTCATCTCGCCCACCAGTGTCGGTTTTCGGTACGGTCCCGCCATGACTGGAGCTTAGAGGCTTTTCCTGGGAGCAGGGTATCCGCAGCTTCCCGCCCCGAAGGGCAGTCGTCGTCGCGTCTCGGCTAAGCCACGCGGATTTGCCAACGCGGCACGCCTACTCGCTTAAACCGGGACAACCAACACCCGGCCTGCATAACCTTCTCCGTCCCCTCTTCGCATCATGTCGAGGTACAGGAATATTGACCTGTTTTCCATCAGCTACGCCTTTCGGCCTCGCCTTAGGAGCCGACTCACCCTGCGCCGATGAACGTGGCGCAGGAAACCTTGGGCTTACGGCGACAGGGCTTTTCACCCTGTTTAACGCTACTCATGTCAGCATTCGCACTTCCGATGCCTCCAGAGGACCTCACGATCCTCCTTCGCAGGCGTACGGAACGCTCCCCTACTACTCACGCTTGCGCGTGAATCCGCAGCTTCGGCAGATGGCTTGAGCCCCGTTACATCTTCCGCGCAGGACGACTCGACCAGTGAGCTATTACGCTTTCTTTAAAGGGTGGCTGCTTCTAAGCCAACCTCCTGGCTGTTTAAG
>Ga0210380_10000329_pt1 | contig 22373 bp, 19 predicted proteins | sample PLM4_5_coexredo_FD_155476 | JGI IMG/M metagenome (GOLD analysis project Ga0210380, IMG submission 155476) | Groundwater sediment microbial communities from an aquifer in East River, Colorado, USA - PLM4_5_coex redo | ecosystem: Environmental > Terrestrial > Soil > Riparian zone | place: USA... | reverse complement strand
CTCACCAACCACGAACCGAGAACCACCAACCGAGAACCACCAACCGAGAACCACCAACCACCAACCAGCAACCGCCCTTAACCTACCGTAATTCTAAGCACCACGCACTTGTCGGGTGGGAGCTGGACGAATATCGCGTCGCCAATTTTCGTCCGCAGCGTGGGGTGGCGGCGCGACAGCAGTGTCCGCGACCCGAGCGCGACCTGGAAATCTACCACTTCGCCCAGAAACACCTTCTGATCGACCCGACCCTGCCACACGTTCGCGCCGTCGGGTCTCGACTCGGTCAGCTCGACGTCCTCGGGCCGCACCGAGACCACCACCGACTCGTCGGCCCGAAGCGGCAGGCTCGTCGCGACCTCGATATCGCCGACCTCGGTGCGGACGAGGCGGGTCGAGGTCTGCGATCGCGCACCGTCGTTGGAGAGGACAGTTCCGTCGATGAAATTGGTGGCGCCCACGAAGTCGGCCACGAACCGGTTGGCCGGCCGCTCGTAGATGTCGCGTGGGCTGCCCAGCTGCTGAATGCGACCCTCGTGCATGACCGCGATTTCGTGCGACAACGCCAGCGCCTCGCTCTGATCGTGCGTCACGTAGATTGTGGTGACCTTGAGATCTCGCTGCAGGCGCTTGAGCTCGAACCGCATCTTCTCGCGCAGTTTGGCGTCGAGATTCGACAGCGGCTCGTCGAGCAAAAGCAGCGGCGGCTCCATGACCAGCGCTCGCGCCAGCGCCAGACGCTGCTGCTGGCCGCCCGAGAGCGCGGTGGCCGGGCGGTCGGCGAGGTGGTCGAGCTGGACGGCGCCGAGCACGCGCATCACGCGTTCGCGGACCTGGGCCTTCGACAAGCGCCGCCCGCCCGCTTCCAGGGGAAACGCCGTGTTCTGAAACACGTTCATGTGCGGCCAGATCGCGTACGACTGGAACACCATCCCGAAGCCGCGCCGATTCGGAGGTACAAAGACGCCGGTCGCGGCCGACGAGACGAGGCGGCCACTGACCGAGATCTCGCCAGCCGTCGGCCGTTCGAGCCCCGCGATCGACCGCAGCGTCGTCGTCTTGCCGCAGCCGCTCGGACCGAGCAGCGTGAAGAGTCGCCCTTCGCCGACGGTGAAGCTCACGTCCTGCACGGCCTTGACGATCTGGCCGTGGGCGCTGCGGTAGTCGGTGGAGAGGTGCTGGACGCTCAGCAAAACGGTTGGTGGTTAGTGGCTGGTGGTTGACGGTTGGATGGTGGTTCGTAGTTGGTGGTTGGTGGTTATGCGTCCGCGACGCCGTATTTGTCGCCCAGCCAGCGCGCGATGAGCACGAGAACGAAGAGCGTCAGGATGAGCAGCACGCCGAGCGCCGACAACTCCACGTACTGGCCATTTTCCCATAGCTGCCAGATGACGATAGAGACCACCTGTGTGTCGGGGCTGTAGAGGAGGATCGACGTGGAGAGCTCGCGGATGGAGACGATCATCACGTAGATCCACCCCGCCAGCAGGCCCGGTTTGAGCAGCGGCAGGATGACGCGGCGGAAGGTCGTGCTCCACGAGGCGCCGCTCATGGCGGCCGACTCCTCGAGCTCCTTGTGAATCTGAAGCATCGAAGTGGTGTTGTATCGCAGCCCGTAGGGCAAAAAGCGGGTGGTGTAGGCGATGAACATGATCCAGATCGTCCCGTACACGCCGACGTCCACGTTCAGATAGAACACCATGATGGCGAGGCCGAGCACGAGGCCCGGAAAGACCATCGGCAGCGACGCCACGCTGTCGAGCACGCGCCGACCGGGCAGCGTCGTCTTCACGACGATCCAGCAGATGACCGAAGTGACGAGCATCACGATCGTGGCGGTGCCGAGGGCGAGCAGCGCGCTCGTCCAGACCGTGCGTCCCAGGTCGGGATAGGCGAGGATGAAGCGATACGGATCGAGCGTGAGAGTTGCCAGGGCCTCCATCGACGGCACGGCGTAGAACCGCTGAAACGACGACCACAACAGCACGGCGAACGGCAGCCCGACGATGAGCAGGGCGTAGAGGCCGAAGAGTGCTGCCGCGAACCAGCGCCAGCGTCCGATGTCGATCGTCCGCGGACGAAAGCCCCGGCCGGTCATCGTGGCGTACTGCGATCCGCGACCCGAGAGGCGCGACACAAACACGATGCCCGCGGTGGTGATGAGGAGCAGCGCCATCGCGTACGCCGACGCGAGGCCGATCTGGCTCGGATAGCGGTGCACCGCTTCGTAGATCGACGAGGTGAAGACCTCGATGCCCGCTGGAAGTCCCAACAGGGCAGGCACCTCGAACGATTCGATCGCGCGAACGAAGAGGATGAGCAGCGTGGCGACGGTTGCGGGCAGTGTCAGCCTGAACGTCACGCGCCACGCGGTCTGGAAGATGCCAGCGCCGCTCATCGTAGCCGACTCTTCGAGCGACGGATCCATGGCGCGGAACGCGGCCGTCATCAGCAGGAACGCCATCGGTGAGTAGTGCAGGCCGTCGACCCAGACCATGCCGCCGAGTGAGTAGATGTCGAACGGCGGTTCGCTCAGGCCCAGCCAGTTCTGCAGCACAAGGTTGACGATCCCGATCTGCGGGCTGGCCAGGAGGATCCACGCGACGGTGAAGAGAATCGACGGGATGACCAGCGGAATCAGCGAGAGCGCGAAGAACGCGCTCTTGAACGGCGTGTTCGTGCGCTCGTTGATCCACGCGAGCGCCGCGCCGAGCACGAACGCGAACAGGGCGGCCCCGGCGGCGAACTCGGTTGACGTCCAGAAGAGACGCCAGGTGTCGGCGCTGCCGTACGCCGTCGCGTAGTTGGCCAGCGTGAAGACCGCGGCGGTCGTCGCGGTCTGTGGCGTGCGAAAGCTTTGCCACAGCAGGAAGCCGAGCGGGACGACAGCGATGTAGACCGTGACGGCGACGGAGGCGCCGATGACGATCCACTTCCAGTCGAAGGCCACGCGCGGCAGCGGCGGCGCCGCGCCGTCAGCGTTCGCGATGCTCATGGGGTCCGTGATGGTGATGCTGGTGATGCGCGCCCCCATGGGAGTGACTGTGTCCGTGCGCCTGAGGGCGAATGTGTTCGTGCCCGTCGGTCGCGGGCGCAGCTGTGTCGGGAGTGCGAGGGTCGGCGCTGAAGACGAGCGACTTGATCGTCACCGGCACGGTGAACGATGGCATGCGGACGCGGCCGAGGTCGATGTAGTCGAAATCCCAGAGGGCGATGCCGTCGAGCGCGAGCACCTCGGAGGCGACGCCGAGCTCCTCTTTGAGGAGTGCGCCGAGCGTCTGCGCGATGTCGGCGTCGAGCACGAGGAAGATCGGGCGTCCCGACGCGACGGTAAGGGGCAGCGCTTTGAGGATGCCGCGGGCAAGGCCGACGAGACGCCGATACGAGGGGGCGCCCTCCCAGCGAAACGCGAGCGCCATCTCTGACTCGCCCTCGACCAGATCGAAGCGGCGCAAGTGGTCGCGAATCCCCGCGGCCACGGTCAACGCGTCGACGTCATCGCCTAGATCGATGCGTGGCTGGATGACCGGTAGGTTACGGCGCGGCAGCAGTTCGCGCGGGCTCGAGACGTAGACCGTGTTGCCCGAAAGCTGGACGCTGAATTCCGAGGCGCCCAATGCAGTGGCGCGGATGCACTCGCCGGCGGGCAGCAGGGGTAGCGGCAGACGCCGCGCGTCGATCCGCTCGCGGAGCGCGTGCCCGAGTAGCCGGCCGAGGTCGCCGAAGTCGCGATCTTCGCGCGCGTATACGTACTCGCCGACCCCGCCCGAGCACATCACGCCCGCGATGCCGCCGATGATGCCGAGCGGCTCGGTCAGCCATAGGTCCGCCACCTCAGGCGGCGCGGGGTCTTGCGTGAGCGCGGCGACAAGCGCGTCGGCCATCCATTCGGCCACGCGGCGAAGGTCCGCTTCGCTCACGCGGGCGCCGAGTTGCCAGTCGAGCCCGGCGCGCGCGGCTGCAAGCCGGCCAGCCGGATCGAGGCGGATGAGCCGGCGGTCGGCATCCACGACCGCGAGTCGGCCGCCGAGGTGAATCGCCGCGGTGTGGAGCACCGCACCGTTCTCGACGAGCGCCAGCTTGGTCGTGCCGCCCCCGATGTCGATGTTCAGGATCGGCGCCCCGCGATCGCGGGACGCCTGTGCAGCGCCCGAGCCGTAGGCCGCGAGCATCGACTCCATATGATGGCCCGCCGCCGCGCTGACGAACTCGCCGGCGATATCGGCCAGCACTTCGGCGATCGCCTGCGCGTTCTCGCGACGAAGCGCTTCGCCCGTCAGGATGACCGCGCCGGCGTCCACGCCGTCGGGATGAACGCCCGCTGCCTCATAGGCGGCGTCGACCAGTCGTCCGATTGCCTGCTCATCCATGCGCGTATCGCTGAGATACGGCGTGAGCGCGACCGGCGACTGATAGAGCGCTTCGCGCCCGAGGACGTAATAGCGGCTGGTCAGCGAGTCGGACAGTCGTCGCAGGTGCAGCCGCGAGAACACGGTCTGTGTCCCGGACGACCCGATGTCGATGCCCACCGACACCAGCGACAGGTTGTCCTGCAGCCAGAGGCTCGATTTCGTAGGGTCCTCGCCATCCTCGATGTCGTGGTCATGATCGTGGTCGGCGTCGACGTCCTCGTGGACGTGGTCGGGATCGACGCCAAGAAGGTGATCGTCGAGGTGATGCGGGCGCTTGGGCTCTGAGCTGTCGCTCACGTCAAATGACCCCCGCCAACACCAGGTGGATGGTGGTCGTGATGCCGATGAGGACCACGGTGGCCGCGATGCCGATCCGGATCATCTGCTCCATGCTGATCTCTCCGCCAGCAAACGCGGTGGCGGCTGTGGCCCCTGCCCACGGGAAGATCAGGCCGACGGCCACGTTCCCAATCAGGATGGCCATCGAGGCAGGGTTGTAGCCGATCTGCGCGGCCGCGGGGATGAAGATGCTGCAATAGAGCGCGGTTCCGGAAATGAAGTTCGTGGTCACGGCGACCACCGTGGAGGCCACGTAGGGCAGCACGGTCGGGCCGATCCCGAGGCCCTTGACCATGCCGCCCATGAGCTCGACAAAGCCGAACTGCGTCAGCGCATCCGTCATCGCGACGGCCCCGCCGACCAGGAACATCGTGCCCCAGGGCGCATGGCGTTCGGTGTCGGTCCAGGAGAGCAGCGCGCCGTCGCCATCCGACGAGCGAATCGTGAAGAGCAGGAACATCACGGCCGGCGGCACCACCCAGACGGGGAGGGCGCGCGTCGCCCATTCTGCCTGCGCGCTCTGCGCTCCGAGCGCGAGTGCGGCGACGGCCGGCAGCGTGAAGAGCGTCACCATCATCGCGAACACGAAGAGGACCCGCCACTCGTTCGGCCGTACCGGGCCGAGCGTGGCCTGCTCGGCGCGGAGGAACGCCTCGCCGCTCGGGATGTCGCGGATCTCCGGCGGCACGAACGCCCACAACGTGGCGTAGAAGGCCGCGAGCAAGACCACGAACACGGGCAGGCCGACGCGCATCCACTCGAAGAAGCCGAGTTGCCGGCCCGTGAACTGCTCGAGCAGCGACACCGAAATGGCATTGTGCGGGACACCCATGATCGTCGCGGCGCCACCGGCGACCGAGGCATAGAACGTGCCGAGCGTGATGAATGCCCCGAAGTTCGTCCTGGCCTCCGCTGGTGCGCCCGCGAGCAGCCGGACGTGATGGACGACCGACATGCCGATCGGAATCGTCATCGCGATGGTCGCCGCGTCGGAGATGAACATCGAGATGATGCCGACGATCAGCATGTAAACGAACGTCAGCCGATAGGTGTTTCCGCCGATACCCGGCAGGGCGAGCAGCGCCAGCGCGAACCGATGCGCCAGCCCGTGCTTCTCGATCGCGTACCCCATGAGCACGGTGCCCATGATCCAGAAGAAGATCGGCTGCCCGTAGAGGCGCATCGTCTCGGTGATGTCCATGACGCCGGCCGCCGGGAAGACGAGAAACGGCAGCATCGCCGCCATCGCCCAGGGCAGCGGCTGCGTCATCCACCACACGATGGCGCAGACGAACGTCGCAAACGCGATCCGTCCCTCGTAGGACAGGGCCAGCGGCAGTGCGTAAATCAGCGCGAAGGCGAGGGGGCCCGCGACGAGCCGGACGAGGTAAGAGGTCACGGGAAGGGAATTATGCTCTACGAGGCATGATGCGCCCCGAGCGAAAAACGGCTTTGGTGACGCGCGGGCACACGCGAGCCTTGAAGGATGGCACGGTGAGGCCGGCGAGGTTCGACTTCGCGTTCGAGGAGGTGCCGCAGATCATCCAGGCGTTCCGGCGCATGGTGCGCGGCCTCGAGTTCGATATCTCGGAGATGGCGATCACCACCTATCTCTGCGCCCGGGCGCACGGACAGGCGTTCACGGCAATTCCGGTCTTTCCGATGCGGGCCCTGCATCACGGTGCGATCGTCGTCCATACGAAGGCGGGTATCCGGACGCCGAAGGATCTGGAGGGCCGGAAGGTGGGCGTCAATCGCGGATACACCGTCACGACGGGCGTATGGGCCCGGGCCATCCTTCAGCACGAATACGGCGTGGACCTGGGGCGAATCACCTGGGTACTCTCCGGAGACGAGCACGTGGCCGAGTACACGCCGCCGGCCAATGTGGTGCCGATCGCGCCGGGCCAGACGCTCGAAGGCATGCTCCTGTCGGGCGAGGTCGCAGCGGCCATCGGCGTGCAGGTCGAATCGTCCGACGTGCAGCCGCTCATCCCCAATGCCCGCGAGGTGGGGATGGCTGCGCTTCGCGCTCGCGGTTTCTATCCGATCAACCACACGGTCGTGGTCCGCAACGATCGCCTGGCCGAAGACCCAGGCCTCGCGGCAGACATTTTCAACGTCTTTGGTGAGGCGAAGCGCGGCTACGTCGAGCGACTCCGGGCGGGCACGATCGAGGAACCGTCAGCCGACGACCAGTTCTTCCGGCGGGTGATGGAGATCACGGGCGACCCGCTGCCATACGGCATCGAGCCCAACCGGGCGATGCTCGACGCCATCGTGCGCTACGCATCGGAGCAGGGGATTCTCACGGGGCCGACGCGCGTCGAGGACCTGTTCCCGCCGAGTACGCATTCGCTCACGGCTTGACGCGCCGAATTACCCGCCACGAATCTGGCGTTCCGCACGCACGTCGTCTGCATAGGCCCGAACCGCGTCAAGAGCGACCCGTGCGACATTGGCGTACCGGTTCGCGTCCGCGTCGTCGTCGAGCGCGCGTGCGACGTAGCCGGTGGCGTTGGCCACCGAACGGATGCGCCCATCGAGCCACGGCCCGCCGCCGAGTCCACCGAGGACGGGAATGGCGACCGCCGCGACCACGGCAGGTCCTGCGACTGGGCCCGAGTGCGTGAAGTCGAGCAGCGCCGCCCCCGACTCTTCGAGCAGCTTCGCCTGCGCCACGAAGCGCTCCGCATCCTGGTCTTCCGAATCGCGAACCGTGACTCCCGGCTCCCGTCGCGCTGCACCGTGAGGCGTGTCTCCAAACTGCGCCCATACCGGGATGCCGGCGCGGACGACCGCGCGCACGGCGTCGGGGTACTCGGCGGCGGCATCGAGCTTCACCATGTCGGCGCCGTCTTCGGCAAGCAGCGTCGCCGCGCGAACCGCCGCGTCGGCGCCCTGCTGCAGCGGCCCGTAGGGCATGTCGCAGCTCAGGAGGGCCCGCGAAACGCCCAGTCGCACGGCGCGGCATACCAGGCGCATCTGGTCGAGCGTCACCTCGAGCGCGTCGCGCTGGCCCCACATGGTGACGCCGACCGAATCGCCGACCGAGACGAGGTCCACGCCGGCGCGATCGACGACCAGCGCCATCTGAACGTCGTAGATGACGACGCCGACGGCCTTGCGGCGGTCGCGTTTCATCTGCTGGAGGGCGGGGAGCGTGATTCGGTCCGGCATTGGCCCCTTGACAGTCCTCTCGGACGACTACCGAAACGACCTGAGGATGTCGTCGAGATAGCTCGGGTCGCCGGCAACGACGACCATCAGCGACCACGGACGTACGCGTGCGAGCGTGCGGGCCAGCATGGCATCGGTGGCATCGGGGCCGCGGATGACGAGCGTGGTCGTCACGACACGCGCGTCGCTGCAGGCGAGACCGATACGCGACACCGCCGGGGGATCGACGCCGGCCGTGGCGACCATCAGCACCATGTCGGCCGCCGGCACCGCGTCGATCAAGGCGGCGACCTCGCGATCGCCGGCCGTGTCGAGCTGCACGACCCTCACGACGCGCCCTGTCGGAGGTGAAGCCATCACACCGTGGCGGGCGCGACGCCGGGGCGCGCAATCAGCGCCTCGCGCGCGCCATCCTTGAAGGGTTGATCGGGAGGTAACAGGACCGAGGCCGATCGCACGCGCTGATGCGCGGGGTCGACGCCAGGCGGCACCACGTCGCCGTCGGCCATCGCCTTCACCGCACGCAGCAGGCGCTGACGCGCCATGATGATGCCGCTGTCGGTCGAGACCAGCGTTTCCCTCGAGCGATCGACGATCGGCCCCATGCTTTCCTGCAGCGAGGCGTCCTGCATGGCGAACCCCTGGACGCCGCTGTAGGTGCGGCCAGCCTTCTGCGCCGCGCGGTCCATCAGATAGTCGTTGTCCTTGTTGGCGAGCGGGCGATACGTGCCGGGCGCGACGTTGGCATGAATGCCCTTGCCGGCGCGCATGGCCGACACCTCGTCATCGGTCAGCGGCCGCGTGGGGTGGTAGTCGAAGCTCCACGTCCAGCAGCGCTCGTCGTCGATCGGAATCCAGAGGTGCCCGTGGATTGAATGGTGGCCGCGCGGGGCGATGAGGGTGAACGACGGCATCACCCACTGCGTGATGCGCCAGTAGTACTGGCCGTCCTCGGCGTTGCGCCGCGCGCCGATGTGGAGGCCGCCCGGGCTTTCGACCACTTCGAAGACCGGTCGGGCGTCGTTCAGGTTGTACTGGTTGCCGCGGGCGCCCTTGAAGAGGGGATCCGAGTTGAGGTCGCCGCGATGGAGAAACGATACGTGGCTCGAGTCGATGCCGCCTTCCATCGCCTGCAGCCAGTTGCATTCCTGCCGTCGCTTCGAGGTGAACGACTGCGCCGCCGGCACGGTCGCGAATTCCCACTCGGGCAGCGGCGGCCGCCGGTCGGCCGGGCCCATGTAGGTCCACAGCACGCCGCCGCGCTCGACGAGCGGGTACGACGTCAACCGGATCTTCTCCGCGAAGCGTGAACCATCCGGGTCAGACGGCAGGTCTACGCACTGACCCGTCACGTCGTACTTCCAGCCGTGGTACGGGCAGCGCAGGCCGCACTCTTCATTGCGGCCGAACCAGAGCGACACGCGGCGATGCGCGCAGTACTCATCGATCAGACCGTACCGGCCCTTGCTGTCGCGAAAGGCGATGAGTCGTTCTGACAGCAGCTCGACGCGTACGGGTGGACAGTCGTTGTCGGGCAGCTCCTCAGCCAGGAGCGCCGGCGTCCACGAGGCACGGAAGAATCGCCCCATTGGGGTACCAGGCCCGGTCTGGGTGAGCAGGTCGTTCTGGTCCTTTCTCAACATCGCCGTAAGTCTACCGAGTCCGCCGATCTCTGGCGTTGTTTCTGTTGACAAGGGCAGGCAAAGGGTCGATTCTTGGCGCCTGAAATAGACCCTACCCTAGTATCCCAACCGGTCTCGGAAAGAGAGGCTGACATGCTACGCCGTCTGGTGTGCGTCGTCGTCGGGACCCTTCTCTCTCTCGTAGCCACTTCACCCGCGTTCGGACAGGGCGCCGTCTCGGAAGTCAACGGCACCGCTCTCGATCCTTCGCAGGCCGTCCTGCCCGGTGTAACGATCACACTCACAGAGGAAACCACCGGTCTATCGAGGACCGTCGTGTCGAACGAGGCCGGACGCTGGGTGCTGCCGGCCGTGACGCCTGGTCGCTACACCATCAAGGCGGAGCTCGGCGGCTTCCAGACACAGAACCGGTCCGGCGTCGTCGTCAACGTCGGCCAGGCCATTACGATCAACCTCACGTTGCCCGTCGGGACGCTGTCCGATCAAGTGACCGTCACTGGTGAGGCTCCGCTGGTCGAGGTGACCAAGAGCGAAGTGGGCACCAACATCACGGGAGAGAACATCGAGGCGCTGCCGACGGCTGGGCGACAGCAGTATGCGTTGCTGCAGTTGGTCCCCGGGCTCACCCCGACGCTCGCGGCGGGATCGTTCGAGGGCGCCCAGTACAGCGCAGGTGGTCAAAGTATCTCCAACAACATGTTCATGGTTGATGGGGCCTACAACAACGACGATCGCACGCAATCGGGACCAGGCATGCAAACGCGCATGACGATTGACACCACGGCCGAGTACCAGGTGCTGGTTCACGATTTTGGCGCGGAATACGGCGGCGCATCGGGCGTGATCATGAACGCCATCACCAAGGGCGGCAGCAACCAGTTCCACGGCCGTGCCGCGTACTACCTTCAGGACAGCAGCCTGAACGCCACGAACTATTTCTTAAAGCTTGCCGGCACCGAGCCTGCGGACAGCGGGGTGAAGACGATGCTCGGCAACATCGGCGGCCCGCTTGTCCGGAACAAGGCGTTCTTCTTCTTCAACGCCGAACGGCTGCGGATCCAGCAGGCGGCCGATCTGCAGTACCCGGCGAACGCCGCGCCACTTGCGGTGTCGTACTCGACGGTGCTGCCCGTCGGTTCGGAGAACTATTTTGCTCGTCTCGACTACCAGATCAACCAGTCGAACAACGTCAGTGTCCGCGCAATCTTCGATGTCAACCGCGTGAACGGCCAGGACCACGTGGCCCAGCTGCGCACCATCGAGGCGATGCGGATCGAGCGTGTGCCAAGCCCTGGCGAGACGTTCATCAACGGCCAGTGGCTGAGGGTGATGGGCAACCGGATGGTCAACGAGTTCCGGATGTCCCGCGTCAACGAGAACCTCCAGATCGGTGACCAGCGGATGTTCGACACGGCCGGCTCGAACACCATCTTCACGGACGATGAATTCGTCGGCCTCGGAACGGTCGATCAGTTCGACTTCGGATCCGGACAGTCGCATCCCGATTTCCTGACCGGTCCATACGCCAGCCCCGGCGGGGCGAACGTCACGACGACGCAGTTCAGCGAGCTGCTCACGTTCACGCCGACGAAGCACACGATCAAGTTCGGCGGCGGCGCGAGCAAGAACGGCGGCGTCAACATCGTCGGAGCGAACTACGTCGGGCTGTTCACGTTTGCGGGCAACGCCGCGTTCGACCCGGCGATTCCCTCCACCTATCCGAATCGTTTCTCGATCCAGCTCGGCGAGATGTTTCGTCCGATGCAGGACTGGCGGATGAACTACTTCGTCTCGGACAAGTGGCAAGCCACGTCGAAGCTCACTCTGAGCCTGGGGGTCCGCTACGACTACCAGGATCAGATCCCGAAGACCAAGGACGCGTTCGCGCCGAGAGTGGGCATGGCGTTTGCGCCCAACAGCAAGACGCTCTTCCGTGCGGGCTTCGGCAAGTTCTTCCAGTATCAGTCGACAGCCATTCCGGCGAATCTCTTCGCAGGCGCGGTGAATGCGCCGGTGTTCACCTTCGACACCGGTCAAGACAACAACCCGTCGGCCGGACGGCTTCCGACGAGGGACGTCTGCCTGCTGCCGGTGAACCAGGGTGGCTACGCGGAGATTAGTCCCGCGTGCCGTACGCAATTGTCGGCGCTTCGCACATCGGTGAGCGCGGTCGGTTTCGTGAACACCGAACCAGTGCTCGACGGCGATCGACACATGGGTTATCTGTGGTCGTACGACGTCGGATTTCAGCGCGAAGTCCTGCCGGGTGTGGCGGTGACCGTCGATGTGGTCGCGACGCGCGGCTACGATCAGACTGGGCGCATCGACATCAATGAACCGCGCCTGCTGCCCAATGGAACGATCGGTCGCCCGGGACCGGCCGTGTTCGACCCGACGGGCGAGCTGATTCCGGCCTCGGCCAGGAACGCCGCCTTCCAGCGGGTGCTTCAGTACACGTCCAGTCCCGCGTTCAACTTCGATTCCCAGGCGCTCGAACTGAGCGTCGTGAGGAGGATGGCGAACCGCTGGTCCGCGCGTATGGCGTACACGCTGTCGAAGGCGAACGATGTCGGGATCGGGGAACGTGGCGAGGCGCGTGTCGTGAACGATCTGGATCCACGGTCGGACTACGGTGAGGCGACCTATGACAACCGGCACGCGTTCTCCGGTGGCGGCAACTGGGACGTGTGGAGGGGTGTGAGCGCTGGCGCGACGTACCGGTTCTATACCGGCAATCCCGTCAACGAGACGATTGGCCTCGACGCCAACGGCGACCGCGACAACACCGACCGTCCCGTCAAGGGAGTCAACGACCTGACATTCCCCATCAAGTCGCCGGTGGACAAGAACGGCGTGGCCGTCCGGAACGGCATCCCCGGCGAGCACAAGTCGCTCCTCGACCTGCGGCTGCAGTACGTCGTCACGCTGCAGCGACAGCAGACGGCAGGATTCTTCTGGGAGGTGTATAACGTTCTCAACACCGTCAATTTCGGGAACGTGAACGGAAACCGCAACGCCACGTCGTTCAATACGTCGACGGTGGCCGACACGGCCCGTTCGATGCAGCTCGGCGTTCGCTATACGTTCTGATACGGCGCGACTGACTTCGGGTTCGGAATCGAGCGGAGGGGCGGGGGGAACCCGCCCCTTCGTCATCGATGCACGGACGAACAGAGAGGTGACGGATGCAGTCGAGAACTCGGTTGCTCGTGGTGGTCGGGCTCGCCGGTCTCGCTTTTCTCGGGCCCGGCGCGATCTCCAGCGAGGCACAGGTCGCAATCGAGAGCGTGTTTCCCGCGCAGATACCGCGAGGCCAGGCCACGGTCGTCAACGTCGCGGTTCCCGGCCGTGACCTGGTCGCGCAGGCCGTCGAGATTGCCCCGGCCGCTGGCGTGACGGTGTCGGGCCTCAGGCGGGCGGTCGAGTCTCAGGGCATCGCATGGTGGGAGTTCACCGTCGATGTTGCAGCAGACGCGGCGCCGGGCGACCGATCGCTGGTGCTCGTGCTGCCGGCGGGCCGCTCGCTGCCCGTCACGATTGCGATCCCGGCGCACGTGCCACGCATTTCCGATCTGAAGGTCGTGTCCGCGCGGCCGGGCCAGGCCACGGTGGAGGTGGAATTCACGGTCGCCGATCCGTCGGCTGATCTTGGAACGTCGCCGTATGTCTGGTTCACGACCGGATGCGTCGGCGGTGAGGGGATCGTCGGAGCGGTCAGGGGCACGGTGAGTGCGGGCCGCGTTCGCGCCGTCATTCCGAGTCCGCGTTCGACGGTCGCGGGGGCCCCGCCTGCGGGTCCATGCGACCTCCGGCTGCGGGGGACCGATGCAAGCGGCATCGAAAGCAACACCCTGAACACGGCGATCGAGTTCCGGAACTAGTGTGCGACTTCGGAGGATCACGATGACGCGTCTGATGATGCCGTTTCTGTCCGCAGCCCTACTCCTGACGATGTCGGGGACCTCTTTCGCGCAGGAGTGGGCCGACTTCGCCGCCCGCGAGGACCGGTTCGCGGTGAACTTTCCGGGGCAGCCGGCGATCACCGAGACGACGTGGACATCGCAGGTCGGCGTGGTGTTGCCGGCCCGCGTGTACAGCGGCATGTCGGGCGCCGGCAAGTACTCGGTGACGGCTGTCGACTACAACCCGATGAGGCGCATTCTCGAGGAGAAGTCGCGGCATTGCCCGCCGGGCGCCGAGACGTGCGCGGGCATCCACGACTGGGGGCTGGGTTACTGGAAGATCGACACCCGCGGGGCGGTGGTGTACGCCGTGTCGAAGCTGCTCACCAAGAACGTGACGATCACGAACATGATGGCCAACTATCAGGACCTCGTGGCCGGGCAGGAGCTGCAGCTCACCAACAACGCCGACCAGTCGCGAATCTTTGCGTCGGTCTACATGCACGAGAACCGCCTCGTGATTCTGCAGGCCACCGTCCCGAAGGGCTACCCGCCGCCCACGATCTTTCAGCAGTCACTCGGCTGGCTCGACGAGAAGGGGGTGCGCGTCCGCTACAACCTCGTCTACTACAACGAGCCCGATTTTCCGAAGCCTGCCATCCGCGGGCGATGAGCGGCGCCGCTCCGTCGGTTACTCTCTGAGGGTGTCCACCGATCGGTTCCTGCTCGCCGGCGTGATGGGCTGGCCGGTGATGCACTCGCGCTCGCCGGCATTGCACAACCACTGGTTCGCCCGCTACGGCCTCAAGGGCACCTATGTGCCGCTGGCGATCACGCCCGACGCGCTGCCGGCCGCGCTCTCTGCGCTGGCGCCGCTGGGCTTCTCGGGCTGCAACCTGACGATCCCGCACAAGGAACGCGCGCTTGCGCTCGTCCACGAGGTCGATCCCGCGGCCCGTCGCATCGGCGCGATCAGCTGCCTCGTCGTGCGCGAGGACGGCACGCTGCTCGGCACCAACAACGACGGCTTCGGCTTCGTCGAGAACGTGCTGCAGCAGCAGCCCGACTGGCGGGCAGACGCAGGGCCGGCGGTCGTCGTTGGCGCCGGCGGTGGCGCCCGTGCCGTCGTCTTCAGTCTGGCCGAGCGCGGGGCGCGAGAGATTCGACTCGTCAATCGCACGCGTGCGCGGGCCGAGGCGCTTGCGCGCGAGTACGGGCCGCCCGTGGCGAGCGTGCCGTGGGACGATCGTCACCGTGCGCTGGATGGCGCAGCCGTGGTGGTGAACACAAGCAGCCTGGGCATGGTCGGCCAGCCGCCGCTCGACCTCGATCTCGCCGTGCTGCCCACGACAGCCCTCGTCTGCGACATCGTCTACGTACCGCTCGAGACACCGTTGCTGGCCGCAGCGCGCCTCCGTGGCAACCGTACCGTGGATGGACTGGGAATGCTGCTGCATCAGGCCCGCCCCGCCTGGCGGGCGTGGTTCGGAATCGATCCGCAGGTCACGCCTGAGCTGATCGCGGCCGTAGCCGGCCGATAACCACCAACCACCAACCCCTAACCGATCTTGGAGTAGTAATGTTCCCACGTCTTCTTGAAGAGGCTGGCTGACCAGAGCTTTTCGCGGCAGGCTTGCTGTTCGGCAAGGCTGAATACATACGGCGTCCCGATCTGCATCGCCATGTACTGGCGGTACGCGTTCTCTTCGAGATACGCCGCCAGCACGAAGGCTTCGACGATGTCGGCGCCGACCGTGACGGCGCCGTGCGCCTTGAGCAGCACGGCGGGGCCGCGACCGAGTGTCGCGGCCAGGCGCTCGCCCATCGGCGCGGTATTCACCGACAGCGGCGAGTCGAGCAGCGGGATGTCGCCCAGTAGCACGCCTTGCGCGTACACCGGCTGATACGGCACGCCAGCCATGGTCAGAAAGGTGGACCACTGCGGGTGCGTGTGCATCACGGCCTGCACGTCGGGTCGCGCGCGGTAGACCGCGGCGTGAATGTGAAACTCCAGTGGCGGCTTCGCCGCGCCCTCGACGAGCGCGCCTTCGAGATCCGCCGTGACGATATCGGCCACCGTGAGCGCGCCGCGCACGCAGGCGCCGGAGTTGATGTAGAACGACGTCGCGTCACGTCGCGCACTGCAGTGGCCGTTGTGGTCGATGATGCCCGCGCGTTCGAGCATCCGAACCGCGTCCACGAGCTGCTGTTTGATCACGTCCGCCTCCTGCACCCGTCAGTCCTTCTGTGGCGTGACCCGCCGCTTCCACAGCTCCCACGAACGGTCGACCGTCGCGATGTTGATGGCGTCGGCCAGCCGGCCTTCCTCGGGATCGAGCGCGGCGAGCGGACCGCCCAGGGCCGCCGCGTGGAGCTGGATTCGCGCGCTCACTTCCGTGAACACGCCACGAAACACCGCGACAGGTACGGTCGGTCCAACCGCCACGAAGCCGTGCGCGCGCAGCAGGACGACGGACTTGTCGCCCAGCACCCGAGCCAGCGCTGCGCCGCGCGCGGTATCGCTGATGACGATGTCGGTCGTGGCGAACTCGTCGCGGATGTCGAAGACAGGCACCCCGGCTGCCAGAAACGCCGCGTTGTGATACGTGGCCACCATCGGCGTCGCCACGAGACCGAACGGAACGACCGAAGGCGAATGGCCGTGTGCGATGGCGGCGACGTCCGGACGCGCGCGATAGATCTCGGCGTGCAGGAAACGCTCGACGAACGGACGCCGGCCGCGGGCGTCGCAGGGTTCGCCGTCGAGCGTGAGTTCGAGGATGTCGTCACCGGTCACGAGCGCTGGTGCCAGCGACCTCGACATCAGGAATCGGTCGGCGCGGTCTGGGTGACGCATCGAGACGTGACCCGCGGCGTCGAAGACGCCCTGGTCCGCGAGGATACGGCTCGCGGCGGCGAGGTCGTCGAGTGCTATGCCCACGGCATCACGGAGACGTGAATGGCCCCCGGCGCGCCCTCGCCGCCCACCGACTTGATGGCGAAATCCACGTCGGCCAGCCCGAATCGATGCGTCGTCAGGCGATCGAGCGGGAAGCGCCGTGAGGCGAGGTGTTGGAGACCGAGCTCGACCGCACGATACGAGTGGCCGCGCGCGCTCTTGATGGTGATGCCCTTGCGCGTGAGCCGACCGATGGGGAAGTCTGGGAACGTGGCGTTCCCCTCGCCTTGTACCACCATCGTTGCGCCTCGCCGCTTGGTGGCCTCGATCGCCAGCAGCATCGGCGCCGGTCCGCCGCCGCTCGTGCAGTCGACCGCGACATCCACGCCGCGTCCGCCGGTGATCGCGAGGATGCGTGCGAGTGGGTCCTCCTTCTGCACGTCGATCACCGCATCCGCGCCCATGAGCATGGCCACCTCGAGGCGGCGCGCGTCTTTCGACGTGCCGGTCACGATGACGCAGCCGGCGCCGGCCTGCCTGGCCGCCATGGCGCAGCACAGACCCTGCTGGCCCGGTCCCTGGATGAGCACTGAGGATCCGTAGCCCGCGCCACCGTCGAGCAGGGTCCACTGCACGCCGTTGGACATCGGTGTGGCGATACCTGCTTCCTCGGGCGACAGTCCCGCCGGCACGCGGTGGAGCACGGCGTTGAGCGGCAGGTACACGTAGTGAGAGAAACCGCCCCACAGCGAGGGCGCGGTGCTGATGGGCGTGTAGCCGTACCGGATGGCCGTCGGGTCATAGAACCACTCGGTGGCCGCGCAGTGGCGATACTCGCCGATGTGATCCCATTCGCAGTGGCCGCAGGGCAGATAGTGTTCGAGAAACACGAGGTCGCCCTCGGCAAATCCCTTGTGGCGCGCGAACTCGGTACCGACCCGGGCCAGCGTGCCGACGTTCTCGTGACCCATGATGAGCGGGGCGCCGCGCAGCGGCAGCTTGTACTGGCTGACGTCGGTGCCGCACACGCCTGCCACCTCGACGCGCAGCAGCGCCGCGTCGGGTGGGATGTCAGGCAGATCGAATTCGCGCAGTTCCGTCGCTGATGGCCCGACCTTCAGCGCGGCAAGGGCTTTCTCGGACACGGAAACGTCTCCTTCAGATCACGACCTTCGTCATGATGCCCGCGGGAAAGAACTCTTCGGGCGCCATCAGGCGGTGCGCGATACCCTGTTCGAACGTGTAGCGAGCCATCAATTCCCACGTGGGACGGTTTTCATCGATACCATACGGGAACAGGTCGCCGCCAAACGCGTCGCGCATGCGACGCGCGTAGGCGGTGAGCCAGGGCACCGGGTAGCGCGACACCGCGGGATCGAGAATCCGCTCGATCGATCGACGCTTCGACTCGAGAAAGGCGTTGTACAGATTGCGTGCCGCCCACGGGTGTGCGTCCAGGATGGCCTTCCGCATCGCGATGATATGCATGATCGGCCAGACGCGCGTCCGTGCGTAGTAGGCCTCTTCCATCGGCAGATGGTCGGGGAAGAGGCGCACGACATCGGGATGGCCTTCGAGGAAGCACGTGGGCGGACGCGCGATGATCGCGGCGTCGATCTCGCCGGACGCCAGCATCTGGCTGAGGCTCTTGTCCGGCACGCGCGTCAGCGTGACGCCGCGCGGTAGCGTGATCTCGACCTTCTCTTCGCGGCCGGGCGCGTTGGCACCGGCCTGCACCCACTGGACGTCGGCGAGGCCCACGCCCATTTCATCCTGCAGCCAGCCGCGCATGTAGACCGCGGCTGAATGCGCCCACTCGGGCGACCCCACGCGCTTGCCCTTCAGATCGCTCGCGCCGGCGACGCCGCTTTTGCGGTTTACGTAGAAGGCGGAGAAGCGGAACAGCCGCGAACAGACGACGGGCAGGCCGACGATATCGGTATCGGGCCGGCTGACCTGCGCGGTGAACTTGGCGAACGACAGCTCCGACAGGTCGAATTCGCGGTTCGCCGTGAAGCGCGCGAAGCACTCGTGGTGGCCGAGCGTCAGCCATGTGGGGTCGATGCCCTCGGCGGTGACGTCGCCGAGCCGGAAGTCGCGGAAGTGGTCGTAGTCGGTGGTCGCGATGGTCAGTGGCAGAGAGCGCATTGGGGCGATGGATTCTAGCAGTCGGCAGCGGGCGGTGGGCAGCGCGAGATGCACATGACGACGCCGACGTGCGCGATCCTGCGCGGAATTCGCTCGGTCCATCTTGTCGGGCTCATGCGTGAGCGCTACGATCTGGCGTTCCCTCGAGGAGGCATTTCGTGAAGATAGCCCTGGTCGTATCGAGCATCACGGTGCTGGCCCTTGGCGGGCTCGCACTGGCGCAGTCGCCGAATTCATTTCAAGGACGCTCGGAGACGGGTGAGATTCTCCACATCTTGCCGCCGCCGGCCGCGCTCCATTCGCCGCACGATACCGGTCCCACGTTCACATCGCCCAGTCAGGAGACGCAGGTCTATTCGCCCAGCTACGGGAGCGGATCGCTCGTCAACCATGGCGGCGGAGTGATGAGCAACGCGGGCTTCTGGGCCGTCTACTGGAACAGCGCCGTCGCGGGATCGACGCAGACGTCCATCAATCCGGCGACAGGCGTGAAGTTCGCCAAGCTCTCTGATCAGATCGACGCGTTCGTGAACAGCTTCGGCTCGAACGCGCCGTACAGCGCTTCGCCCACGGACGACTTCTCGATCGTTCAGCAGTACGGCCCGGCCATCGACAGCACGGTCCACAACTGGGGCGCCTACGTGGACAACAAAGCCGCTAAGGCGAGCATCTCCGACGCGAGTATTCGCAGCTATCTCGCGGGCCTGTTCAGCGCCGGCAAGATCCAGGCGGCGGGCAACATCATTTACGGCGTGTACTTGCCGGCGAAGATGAAAGTGACGATGAGCGGCGGTGCGTCGTGCTCGTCGTTCTGTGGCTACCACGGGTCGTTTTCGTACGGCGGCGTCCAGATCAAATACGCGGTCTTCCCGTATCTCAACTGCGCGGCGTGCAGCCTGTCTGGCCTCACGGTCGCGGACATGCTGACCATCGTCGGCAGTCACGAGATTCGCGAGGCCGTCACCGATCCCAACCTCAACGCCTGGTACGACGCCTCGGGCTACGAGGCCGACGACAAGTGCGCGTGGCACAACCTGTACAAGACGAACGGGGGGTTCATGGTGCAGCCGGAGTACTCCAACGGCGGCGGCACGCAGGCGGGAGGTTCGGGTCCGTATCCGGGCCCGGGATGCGTCGTGCCTAACCGATAGAGGAAGGATGTCGCCAGAAGCGACTGCCCCCACGCCGATCATCGAGTCCAGCCCAAGCTGGGTCGTGGCTGAGATGCCGCCTGGCTTCCAGAACCGCGTCGCTGAAATCCAGCGCATGATGGCGGACCTGGAGGAAATGGGTCGCTTCGGGCGCCTGCTCTACAAGGTTGGACCGGACTTGGGGGAGGTCGTCGCGCAGCTCTGCTCGGCGATGAAGTACGAGACCGCGGTGATTCCCGGCGACGCGCGGGGTGTCGCCGTTCGGCTCGACCCGCATCGCCGTCTCCTGCTGCATCCTGCGGCCTCTACGACGACGATTCAGCGAAAAGATCCGGAGGTCGCCCGTCTCTTCCACCTCCTGCACGAGGTGGCCGACGATACGGACCGGGTGGTGCTCGTCACGAACACCGAGCCCGACAAGCCGTTGATCGATCGGGGGGAGGTGCTCGCGCCAGACGCGCTGGCGTTCCTGGCACGTATGGGGACCGGACACCTCGCGTCGTCGACGCTGTTTGCGATCTGGAAGCTGTGGCTGGGCGACCCAACCCTGGCCAGGGCACAGATCGATCGGCTCTATACGGCGCCGCCTGGTACGTTCGATCTGCCCGCCTCGGCGACGCGCTAGCCTCGCCGCCGGCGCGGAGGGCACGGGCCGCGCCCGTCCATTCCGTGGTACCTTACCGGCTTCCTCGCGTCCCGGCGCCGCGTTATCCAACCTCGCGCGGTGCCCGTCGGCCGCGACACTGATCGAGGTCAGCATATGCGCATCGCCATCCCCATCGCGACAGCGGTCGTCGTCGGGCTCGTCGTTGCGGGCTCCTGGGTTCGGAGTTCAGAGGCGCAGGCGCCTCCGGCCGGAAACGTCGTTGCGCTGACCGGCGCGCGGGTGATCGACGGCACAGGGGCGGCGCCGATCGATCGCGCGACGATCGTCATCAGCGGCGGTCGCATCCAAGCCGTGGGCGCCACCGTGGCCGTGCCAGCCGGCGCGACGCGGATCGACATGACGGGCAAGACCATCCTGCCCAGTTTCATCAATGCGCACGGCCATCTGACCGCCGATACGTCAGACCGGTCGTCCCGCGACAAGCTGATCAACCAGCTTCGAATCTATGCCGACTACGGCGTCACCACCGTCCAGGTGTTGGGCCTCCCCCTCGACAGCGTGGCCGACGCGGTGACGCTGCGGGAAGAACAGGCGCACGGTTCCATCGATCGGGCCCGCGTCTATCTGGCGGCTCAGAGCATCCGGGATTTGAAGACCACCGCAGAGGCGCGGGCCAAAGTCACCGACTATGCCGACCGGAAGGTGGACATCGTCAAGATGCACATCGTCGGCAACGCCAACGACATGACGCCGGAGGTGTACGGGGCGATCATCGACGAAGCGCATCGCCGCGGGCTGCGGGCAGCGGCGCATCTCTACTACCTCCGCGATGCCAAGGGCCTGCTCGACAAGGGCATCGACGTGATCGCACACAGCATTCGCGACCAGCCGGTGGACGCGGCGACGATTGCGGCGATCAAGGCGCGCAACGTCGGCTACATTCCGACGCTGACGCGTGACCTGGCACAGTTCGTCTACGAGTCAACGCCACCGTATTTCACCGACCCGTTCTTCCTGCGCCATGTGGACGCCTATCGGAAGGAGATGACGCTCCTGAGCGATCCGGCCCACCAGGAGAAGATGCGGACCGACCCGGCGGCGCAGGCGATCAAGAAGGCGCTCGATCAGGGTAGCCGCAACCTCAAGACGCTGGCCGACGCGGGCGTCACGATCGCCCTGGGCACCGACACCGGCACGAACGAAGGGCAGTGGCAGGGTTACTTCGAGCACTTGGAGATCGAGATGATGGTCAAGGCCGGCCTCTCGCCGATGCAGGCGCTGGTCGCGGCCACGAGCGGCGCCGCCCGCGTCGCGAACGTTGGCCAGCAGCTCGGCTCGATTGCGCCTGGCAAGCAGGCCGACCTTCTCGTACTCAACGCCGATCCGCTCGCCAACATCCGGAACACCCGGCAGATCCACTCCGTGTGGATTGGCGGCCAGCGACTGGCGGGGACGTACTAGGAGGAGCGAGCCTGATGGGAATCCGCACGCGCGTGGCGACGTGTGCCCTGGCACTGACGGTGCCGGTTGGGGCCGCCGCGCAGCAGGCGGCGGCACCCGAGCCGCCGCCAAAGACCTGGGAGGGGACGGCGGGGGCCGGCCTGTCGTTCACGCAGGGGAACAGCGACACCGCCACGTACAACGTAGCGTTCGATGTGGCGCACACGCCCAAGGCCCGCAATGTCACCAAGGCGACAGGGCTCTACATGCGCGGCGAGCAGGACGACGACCTGACGGTCAATCGGACCGCGCTCGCGCTTCGGCACGAGTACAGCCTGACTGACCGGACCATTCTGTTCGGACAGTTTGGCTACCTGCACGACACGTTCAAGCTCATCGACTATCTCATCGCGCCCACGGCCGGTGTCGGCTACAAGGTCGTGAACACCGAGCCCACGAAGTTCCTGATCGACGGGGGCGCCGGGGGCGTGTGGGAGAAGAACCCCGACACCGACGTGCACGCGAGCGGCGCCATCACCGCCAGCGAGCGTCTGACGCACGACCTCACGCCCACCGCGGCGATCAAGCACGCACTGGCCGGACTGTGGAAGACCGACGACTTCGGCGACGCGCTGTTCACGGTGTCGCCGGC
>Ga0210380_10000328_pt1 | contig 22380 bp, 22 predicted proteins | sample PLM4_5_coexredo_FD_155476 | JGI IMG/M metagenome (GOLD analysis project Ga0210380, IMG submission 155476) | Groundwater sediment microbial communities from an aquifer in East River, Colorado, USA - PLM4_5_coex redo | ecosystem: Environmental > Terrestrial > Soil > Riparian zone | place: USA... | reverse complement strand
CGGCAGTCCGGGTGGGGGAAGACGCGCTGGTGCTCGCCGTTCTCCAGCAGGGTGGAGGCCACGACGCTGGCGTACTGCGACGCCATGACGTCGCTGCTGGTGATGGCCAGCACGCTCCTGTCCGGGTGCCGCCCCAGGTACCAGCAGACGGTGATCAAGCTCAAGGCCGTACTTTTCGATGATCCCGGCGGCGCCACCAGGCAGACCCGCCGCCGCTCAGGAGGTGCGTCCTCGACGAGGGCCTCCATCCATCTGGCATACCACTCGAGGTGGTGCGGCGCCGGCGGCAGACCGAAGACGACGGCGGCGTAGACGTCGAGACGCTCCCGGGCGGTGGCGTAGATGTACTCGACGGCCCGCTTGCGGTCGGCCGCCGTCAGCGGGCGCTCGGCCGGGGAACCTTTACGGGGACGTAAAGGTTGGCGCCGCGGCGCGGTCTCAGCCGGTGAGGAGGCCACGCGCCACCCGATTGATCATCTCGGGGGAGAGGTGCTCCGGGTGGTGCTCCTCGACGACCACCCGGCCTTGCAGCTCGGTCACGTTCTCCGTGCGCTCGACGTAGCCGCGGCTCTTACCCAGCGTCTTCAAGGTCAGCGAGATGGCCCAGCCCTCGCCGTTCTGGATGGCCTTGACCAGGGCCAGCTCGGCCAGGTCGACGATCCCCTCCCGCTCCTGGCGCCGGGCCTCGGCCACGGCCGGGTAGCGCTCGATGTAGACCTCCACCGTGGACGGGCTGCAGTGCAGCAGCCGGGCGGTCACGGTGACCAGGCCCTTCGCCTGCTGCAGCGCGGTGATCATCTGCTCTTGGGTGAACCGCGGCTTACCCGACATGCGCTCCCTCCCTCGGCGTCGCGTAGCCAGGCTACGCCGGCGTGCGCTCCGTCGATGGGGGCTAACTCCCCGGAGATGTCGATGATGGCCCGCCGCCGGGGCGCAGCACGGCGTCCACGAAGGCGTTTAGCTGCTGCTCGGCGGCGGCGTCGGCCACCTCGACGGCCCGGAGGATGTCCAGGGCGCTGGCCTGCGGGTCGATCCGCAGCGGGCCGCCGTGGCGGAGCTGTGCGCCTGCCCAGGCGCCACCCAGTCCGGGCGAGCCGGGGAAGCGCCGGCGCAGGGCCCGGTCGAGCGCGCCACGGGCCTCCGCTCCGGGGCCGAGCGTGTCGATCTCTCCGGCCCGGAGGGGGTCGGCCCCATACAGGGTGTGCCAGGCGGTGACCACCAGCTCGGCCAATTCGTCCAGCGCGGTGTCACGCATCGCTCGTCCCTCGCCCCGGCGCGCGTTTCTTTTTTGGGGGTCGCCCCCCGGGCCGCGGCGCCCCGTGAGCCCCGGTCACGCCACCGCCGCCTGCCGGCGCTCCTTGGGGGGTCGGGACTGGGCGTGGGCGATGCGCTCGGGGTGCTGGAGCAGCTCGACCAGGGAGGCCACGCCGGCGGCGCCCAGATACTTCAGCGCCTGCCTTGCGAACGAGGTGGGAGTCAGCCGGCAGTAGCACTGGGGGACGGCGAGCCCGCAGCTCAGCGCCGCCTCGTAGACGGAGGCGTAACGGCCCTCCTGGAGCGCCTGGAGCACGGCGGGATGGTCCCGCTTGATGCGCGCTACGTAATAGTCCGTCCCGGTTCCGCCCCGGGGCACGGCCGTCCCGGCGAGCTCCGACCGGCCGCTCCGGCGCTGCCCATGGCCGACGAGGACGGCCGCCGTCTGGGCGCGCCGCCGAGGGTCCTTGCGCTCCGTGACGATCGCCTCGATGGCGCCGGCGGAGTAGCCCAAACCGCACGGTTGCGGGCTCAGGCAGAAGCTCTCCCAGCTGGCGAAGGGGAGGCCGTGCGCATTCGCGAGCTTCGTCCAGATGACGTGCCGTTGCGCTTCGACGAGCAGGCCGGAGAGGCGGTTCCGGCCGCGAGTGACGCCCCCGACCAGGCGCTGGAGCTCGCCGCGCAGGGCCTGCGCGTGCGCCGGCGTGCCTTTGTGCGGGGGGGCGCCTCCGGCGGTGGTGGCCTGGAGCGAAGCCGGCGCGTGCGAGCGCTGCGAGCCATGGGCGGAAGCAACACCGGGGGCGGCCACCGGATCGAGCAGCATGCGCCCGGACCGTAGACGCCCGCCCGCCGCCCTGTCAAGAACGAGTAAAGAGGTGGCAGTCGGTGACTCGCGCCAGATCAGCGGGCAGCTGGGCGCCGCCGCCGCTCGGCGCGGGCGGGTACGCGGAGCGGATCGAGGGCGACCAGCACGTAGCCCGTCTCGCGGTACGGGCTGCCCGGCCGGTGGCAGTGCGCGGCCCGGTGCCCGTAGGCGGCGCGGCTGCGCGGCGCACCCCCAGGCACGCCGCGGCCGTGGTAGTGCCAGGCGCGGCAGTGCCCGCACCAGACCCGGAGCTGCTGGCCGGTGTCCTCAGCGGGCAGCTCGGGGTACGCGAGGGCGTTCGGCTCGGTCATCAACCCCTCCGGTGCTCGTGCTTGTGCTCGGCCGCACGGTGGCCGGCCTGGGGCGCTTCGGGCGCGCCGGGCCGCGCAGCAGGGCCTCCCACAGCCGGCGCAGCGCGGCCGGGGGCAGGGCAGCGAGGTGCGTCTTCCAGAGGCCGGGCGTCGGCCCGAGCGCGAGCCCCGGCAGCGCTTGCAGCCTGGGCCAGCCGCGCTCGGCGGCCGCGATCAAGACGGCGTCGTGCAGCGAGTCCAGTTCCGTCGTCGTCGTCGTCATCCAGCCCCCTCTCCCTCCAACTGCCCCCCGAGCTCTACCCGGAGCACCTCTCGCTCGGCCCGCTCACGTACCAGTACGTCGGCCAGGAGACGCGGCAGCAGCGCATCCAGGCGCTCCCGCAGGAGTCCCACGATGATGTGCTGCCCCAGGGCTTCCGTCTCGACCGCCGGGTAGGCGCGGGGCGGTTTGTAGGCTCGGTCCGTCTTGGAGATGACGGGCAGATCGTGGTCGCGTACTTGTACCTCCGTCAGGGCCACCCGCTCCCACTCCCCCAGGCCGTACTCCGCCAGCACCCGGCGAGTGTTGGCCTCGATCAGGCCGCCCCGGTGGTCCCAATCGCCCAGGTACAGGACGCGCCTCTCGCTGTCGCCCAGGAGGGGAGCCACCTCGTTGTGCAGGAAACCGGCGGTCTGCCCGTTGGTGGGGGCCACGAGGCAGCGGTACTCCGCGACGAGGCCGGCCAGCACCCCCGCCAGGCTGCGGGACTCGCACAGGATGAGCGGGGCCTCGTCGGGCGCCCAGGGATCGAGCCGGGCCTGGTCGAGCGCGGCGCGCACGTACTCCCGGACCGTGGGAAACCCCTGGTGGTCGTGGAGCGTCCGGGTCTCGTCGGCGATGGCGTCCCAGGGGATCTCCCCCGACTCCCGCAGCTGCGTCAGCGCTTCCGTCACGTCCTGGTCGACGCCGCGCTTCACGCCGGGGTGCCCACGCGCCTTCGTCTTGTCCACGACGCCGAGCTGGACGAGCTCGTACCAGAGGAAGCGCCCGCTCGTGGGGAGGGTGTCCTGCGCCAGGTGTTCCTCGTAGAGCCGGAGCAGCGCCTCCCGAAGCCGGCCGATCTTGGTCTGGGGTGGCAGGGTACCGGCACCCATCGGTTCAGCCCTCCTTCCCCTCATCTGCCCCGGTATCCGGCAGCGGCCCCAGCGCCGGCACCGCCGACGGGGGCCGGTAGGGCAACGCCGGTGCATCCAGGGAGTAGGCTCCGTAGGTCAGGCGCTGCCGGTCGGCCTGCACCTGGCGGTGCCCCGGGAGCAGCGACGCGATCTCCGGCACGGTGAGCTCCGGCAGCAGCTGCTCGGGCGCGGGGATGGCCTGCAGCAGCCGGGCCGCCCGATCGGACGTCAGGCTCTCGGCCAGCACCGCGCCCTGGACGTCCAAACACCGGCGCTTGAGGGCCGCCTCGGCCGCCTGCTGGTCGGCCTCGACCCGGGCCTGGGCCACCGTGCGCAGCTCCTTACGGCGCTCCATCAAGCGGTTGCGCCCTTGCGGCGACCAGCCGACCTCGAGGTGCCCGGCGAACTCCTCCGGGATGCCCAGCTCCTTGAAGCGGGCCAGCACCCGAGGGCGAGCCTCCTCGACGATCACCTTCGCGTCCTGCACCGCCTGAGCCCAGACGGCGTCGTCGTCCCACTGGTACTCGGTCGCCAGCTGGCGCTCGAACTGCGCCAGGCGCTCCGCCGCCACCTGCTTGATGCCGGCCAGGCCGACGCGCTCGGTCTGGCGCACGTGGCGCAGCAGGGCCTCACGGTCGGCTTTGCTGATGGGGTCGGGGGCTGAAGCCGCGTTCGGGCCGCTCACCGGGTGTCTCCGGCCGCCTGGCTTGCCTCGAGGCGGCGGCGCCGCTGCTCGCGGTTGCGCCGGGTCTCCGCTACCGCCCAGGTGTGCCACAGGCCGAAGCCGCTGGTGAGCCGCTCCGGATGGCCCCCTTGCCACTTGCCGCGCTCATGCCGGTACACGGCGATGAGCTCCGCCGACGCGTACGACTCGTGGCGGGCCGGGTCGTACCACTCGGGGGCCAGGGCGGTCCCCTTGCAGGCCGGGTAGCGCTCCGCATCCAGCTCGGTGACGGTGCGCCAGCCGAGCAGCGGCGCGGGCCAGACGGACCGGTCGCCGAACGCGTCGGCCTCGGCCTGCGCCTCGGTCTCGAAGGCCTCGGCGAGCACGGTCAGGTTGGTGTAGCCCGCGCGCCGGTCGGCGTCCGCCAGCGGGTCGTGTTCTCGGCGGAAGGCCTCCAGGCGCTCCGCGAACGACCGGCGCGCCGCGGTCCGAGCGAGGAACGCTTCGGCGTCGTCGCCCAGGCCCTGCTCGAACCCGGGTCGGTGGATGGCCCGCTGGTGCGCCTCGCGGCGCCGCTGCTCGCGAAGGACCGCGCGCACGGCGGTGCCGGCCTGGGCCCCCAGACCCAGCAGCTTCGCCACCTCGACCACCTGCGGGATGACCTGCGCCACGCGCGCCTCTGCCGCCACCCGGTCGGCCTCGGTCGCGGGGCGGGAGCAGTGCGCGAAGTACGACGGGAGGCGGCTCAGGAGGCTCATCCGGGCCGTCGCGTCCATCCGGCGGTAGGCCTCCTCCCAGGTCAGCCCCGCGTCGCCGTCATCCGCCGACTCGTCGTTTCGATAGACTTCCATCCGCACGGTTCCTCTCTTCTGGTGAGCGCAGCGCCCCGGTCCCGTGGCGACCAACCCGGCCGGGGCGTTCGTGTGTCTGCTCCCTAGCGCGCCGGGGCGCCCTCCCGCTCCACGTCTGCCGGAGGCGCCACGTACACCAGCAGCTCGTCCACGCCGCAGCCCAAGGCCGCGCACCAGCGGGCGAGCATGCTCAGGTCGACCCGCTGCAAGCGGTCGTGGCTAAAGCTGATCGCGCTGTCCTTGGTCACCCCGGCCGCGCGGGCCGCCGGGGTCAGGCGCAGCCGACGCGCGGCCAGGGCGAGGTGCAGGCGCGCCTCCACCCGCCCGACCGCCGGCGCCACCTCCACGCCCCCTCCTTCGGTCACGGCCGCCACCTTTGCCACGGGCATCACCACCACTCCTTTCTGCGGGGCACGCTGCGCGGTTATCCGGTCGGTCTCGCCAGACCGGCGGCCGGTGGATACGGGCCGACGGTAGGGGAAAGGCGGCCGCAGCGTCACGCGGTGGCTGCCGCGGCGGCCGCCGGCCGCTTCTCTGGGGAACACGGCCGACCTCGCCCCGCCGGCGTCCTCCCCCAGATGGGAGCGAGGCGGAGAAAAATGCGGCCGCCGGCGCCAAAATCGGCTCATCCGGGGGCCGCCTCGGCCGGAGCGGTGGCCCCTCCCGCACGCCGGTGCAGCAAGAAGCGCCAGGTCGCGGCCGCCACGTGAAAGCCCCGGCGCGCCCCGTCCGGGAGCTGGTGGGGGCCAGCCAGGACACCAGCTCCCGTCAGGCCGTAGTGCTCACTGAGCACCCGGCCACAGGCCACACACCACGCCTCGTCGTCACCCCGCGGGACGCTGGCGTGCCGCCGGCGGCACAGGGAGCAGCGGCCCCCGCCCCGCGCCCGGCGGCGCCAGCCCCGCGGCCGCAAGCCACGGCCGTCCGCCCGCCAGGGAGAGCTGTAGGCGTCGTCGGTGGTATGGCCAGGCGGCCAGGTTTCAGAGATGAAGTGCGGACTCGGCGGTAGGGCGAGCTCGTGGTCAGGTATCGTGGCCATCCCTTGCTCCTCGTAGGGGGCCCCCGCGCCCGGGCAGCTGGCAGGCGGCCGGGCGCGGGGGGTTCTTGTGCCTCTTGTGCCGGTACGTCACAGGTCGATGTGCTCCACCGGGAGCTCCTCCTCGGGCACTTCGGCAACGTCCTCGATCGAGGCGACTACCTGCCCCTCGTGGGCGGTCACCTCCCAGCGGAAGCGGTGCCCGCCCGCGCACAGGAACTCGAGCGCTGCGCCCCCGTCGTCGCGGCCGACCGGCGGTTGGCGCGCCTCGACGGTCAGCACGTGCAGGCCGGCGTAGCCGCAGGCGGGGCAGGACAGCACCCCCTCGGGGAGGGCCACCTGGCCCGCCGCCTCGGCCTCCTCGCTGAGCTCGAAGGGGTGGTCGAGGCCGACCTCGGTGCGGCGGACCGGACTCATGCCTGGTCTCCTTCGGCAGGGAGCAGCGTCAGCCGGCGCACGTAGCGCCGCCCGCTCGATGCCGTGTCCAGCTCCACCTCGACCGCCTGGCCCCGGCGCAGGCCGCTGAAGTCCACCGGCGGGTCGGCGAAGCGGGAGCTATTGGCCCAATTGCCGTCCACCTCCGGGTCGCCGGTGCCGACGAGGATGATCCCGCCCCCGTCTTTGCTGACCGTCCTGACCGTGCCCCGCACCACGGCGGCCGGAGCGCGCCCCCCACCACCAGCACCGCCGCCGCCCGCACCGCCGGTGCGCCGCGGCCCGACCGACGACACGTCGAAGCCGACGGGGCCGGGCGGATCCGGCTCCACGCCGTCGGCCTCGAAGGGCCCCCAGTCGGCGTGCAGCCGGTGCAGTTCGGGCCCGTGCGCCTGGGCGTCGTGCCAGTCACGCACCAGGGCCTCCTCGATCCCCTCGAGGCGGCCCCCGGTCCAGCCCCGGGGCAGGGCGTTCGTGGGGGTGGGGGTGGGGGTGGCCGGAGGCGTAGGCATCAGCGGTTGCTCCTCTCCTCGTTCACGGCTGCGCAGCGCGCAGCCCACTGGCGGGCTCATAGGGGGCCTTCGGGGTCGAGCCAGGGCTCTGGCTCTGGCTCTGGCTCTGGCTCTGGCTCTGGCTCTGGCTTCGGTTCCGGGCCGGCCCAGGTGGGGCCGGTCTGCACGTCGATCGCGATCGGGGCGTCGGGGTACAGCAGGCGGGCGGCGTAGGACATGGCGTCCGTGAGCCAGGCCGTCGCCGCCGCCGTCGCCGCCTCGCTGGCGGGGTGCGTGATCAGGAGCTCGTCGTGAATGGACAGCAAGAAGCGCCCTTCGGGGCAGCGGGCGCGCGTCTGGTGCAAGCGAGCGATGGCCACCTTGATCAGGTCGGCGCCTCCGGCCTGCACCGGGTGGTTGATCCGGGTGGGCTTGCCGTCCGCCTCCGTCCAGCGCCGGCGGCGCCCCAGCGGCTTCGAGACCAGGACGGGGTCGGTGCCGTCCAGGGCCAGGCGGCGCATGCGGGCGACGCCGGGGTAGAGCCGGGCGTGGCGCCGCAGCAGGTCGCGCAGCTCGGTCACGGTCACGGGCAACCCCGCGGCGATGGCGCGCCGGTGCAGGTTCGGGGCGCCCGACCCGTACAGCGACGCCAGGTTCACCATCTTGGAGAAGTCCCGCGCCGCCTTCGGCACGGCCTCCCCGTCCGGGATCTTGTAGAGCTTGCGGGCCGTCCCCGTGTGGAAGTCGGCGTCGGCGGCGAAGGCCTGCAGCATGGCCGGGTCCGGGGCCATCGACGCGGCCAGACGGAGCTCGATCTGCGAGTAGTCGGCGCTGCTGATCGCCATCCCCGGCCGAGCGGGGAAGCACGCCCGGGTCGAGTCGTCGTGGGGGATGCCCTGCAAGGGAGGCGAGGCGCAGGTCAGCCGGCCGCTGCAGGCGCCGAGCTGGCGCACCTCGGGGTGCAGGCGCCCGGTGACGGGGTGCACGGCTCGGAACTTCTCCAGACTGGTCAGGCGGGCGTAGAGGCCCTTCAAGCGCAGCAGCGCCGGCAGCACGGGGTGCGCCCCCGGCGCGGTGGCCGCGGTCAGCAGGGTGGCCTTCTGCGTGTTCTCGACCGTCACGCCGCAGGCCGCCAGCAGGCGCTGCTGCTGGTCGCCGGCGCGGGGGTTGAAGACGCGCTTCGGCTGCACCCGGGGCTTGCCGTTCTTCGTCGGCGTGGCCAGGCGCTGGGCCACCGCCTCCGGGTACGGCGTGACGGTGTCCAGGTAGTCGTCGCTGCCGGGGGTGAGGGCCGCGGCGAAGGCGCGGACGGTCGCCTCGGCTTCGGGCAGCTGGGCCCGCGCCTCGGCCAGGAGCGCCTCCAGGCGGGGCAGGTCGACCGCCAGCCCCTCGAGCGACGCCTCGACCAGGGGAGGCACCACGGCGTACTCCAGCGCGGCCACGCGGGTCTGCCCGGTGGCCGCGAGGGCCTCGTCCAGCTTCGCGCGCAGGGGGTGCAGGACGGTCACGTCGGCCGCGGCGTAGCGGAGCTGCTCACCTGAGAGCGCAGGCGACGCCCAGTTGCCCAGCTGCTCCGTCTTGTCGAGGTCGACGCCGAGGCGCCGCCGGACGATCTGCTCGAGCGTGAAGTAGCCCCTCAGCGAGTCGCCCGGGGAGTCGGGTACGTCCGACCTACGGGAGACGCCGGCGGGCGCGGCGTGGTCGGCCTCGAGCTCGTCGTCGCCGTCGTCCCCCTCCGCCTCGCCTTCGGCGTCCGAGCCGAGGGCCGCTGTCCTCACCTTCGGCTTGCGGAAGTGGACACCCTCGTCGGCAACCCGCTCGCCCAAGAACAGATCGACCAGCCGGCGCCCGTCGGGCAGGGGCAGCCCGGCGGCCGCGAGGAAGGACAGGTCGAAGGCCACGTTGAAGCCGACCAGCTTCGGCCCCACCCCGGGGCCCCGATGGGGCGCCTCGAGCAGGGGGCGCAGGTGCTCACGCACGGCCTCGCCGACGCCGGGGGCGAAGAGGTCGACCACCACGGTCGGCCCGTCGGGCGCCGCCAGTTGCAGCAGCCGGACCCGACCGCGCAGCGGATCGAGCGACTCCTTCCGGAGGGCCACGAGCTCCTGGCGCCAGGCCCTGAGCTGCGCGAGCGGCGGGGGCTCCGCCCAAGGGGCGATCGACGACGCCGCCTCCGAGGGAGCGACGGCGGTGGCGAGCAGGTTCTCCAGGGCGAGGATCCGGACGACGGACGGGGCGCTGGGGCAGGTCTCGACGTCCAGCGCCACGCTGGCAGACTCCAGCAGCCGAGGCAGCTCGGTCTCGAGCGCGGCCGCGCCGGCGACGTAGACGATGTCGGGGTCGGGTACGTCGGGGATGTCGTGGGGGACCTCCGCCCGGGCAGCCGGGGAGAGCCACACCGGGCGGGCCTCGGCCGCGCGCAGGGCCTGCGCCTCGGCCTCCCGGAGCGCCTCCTGCAGGGCCGGCGCCCGCCGAGTGGCTTCTGCCTGCTTGTGGGCGGCCGCGGTCTGCGCGTCCACCAGGTCGGCGTCGCCGATGACCTCGCCGCTCTCGGTGGGGTCGGGGTCGGATGGCGTAGGAGCGGTAGATGCCGTAGGCGATGCCGTAGGCGATGCAGATGCAGATGCAGATGCCGTGCTGGATGCCGTGGACGCCACCGTCCCGTTCGCAGTGGCGGTGCCGTTCGTGGCCGGGGGAGGGACCGCTTCGAGCAGCGGGAGCTGCAGGAGATCGGCGCCCGCGGCGGGTGCGGGTGCGGGCGGGTAGGTCCCTATCGGTTGCGGGGCCTCGGGCGGGTCCGCCTCGGCGAGCGGCGGCACGAGGGGGCGCAGGGGGTGCAGGAGAGGCAGCGGGCGTCCGTCAGCTGCCAGGGCCTCCCCCGCAGCCGGGTTGAACCAGAGGATCTCTGTCCGCTCGTTGTGCCCGTTGTCCCGCACCGCCAGCTCGGCGCGCGCCCAGCCGGCGTCGTCGTACAGCTCCCGGTACAGGGCGCAGTCGTAGCCGCTGAGGACGACCATGCCGGTCACCGCGTGCAGCCCCCTGGCCAGGTGCCGGTGGTCGTCGTCGGTCAGCTCGCGCTTGCCGTACCCCCGGCGCCGCCAGTCCGGGTGCCGCGCCGATGGGGGATAGGGCGGGTCAACGTAGAAGAGCACCCGCGCGCCGTCGAAGCGCACCAGGATCGGCTTGCGGGGGCGCCGGGGCTCACCCGGCTGGCGCCCGGCGAGGTCGGCCAGGACGTCGGCGCGGTCGAGGTCGACCCCGTCGAGGCGCGGCGCCGCCCAGCGCACCGCCTCCGGCAGGAGGGCGAAGTTGCGCCCGGTGTCGCCGTAGCTCTCGGGGTCGGTGTTCTGGCGCCAACCCATGCGCCGGCTGGGCGGGTAGCCGTGCTGGCCCGTCCGGCTGGCGACGGCCACCAGCCGAGCGACTTCCAGCTCCCCCTCCGGTGTGGCGAGGAAGGCGTCCAGCTCCTCGTCGGACAGGCGGCACAGGTCGCTGGCCCGGTCGGCCTCCTCGCGGGCGTAGGGGGTCAGCTCGAGGGCCCGGGCCAGGTCCTCCGTCCGGGTACGGACCATGCGCCAGAAGGTGTAGAGCGCCCGGTCGGCGTCGTTGAGCACCTCGTGCCGTGCCCGGGGCTTGGCGAACAGGACCGAGGCGCTCCCGGCGAACAGCTCCACGTAGCGCTCGTGGGGCGGGAAGTAGCCCACGATCTCGGAAGCCAGCAGGTGCTTCCCGCCGTGGTAGCGCAAGACGGCCCCTCGCGTCGGCGGGCGGGGGCGCAGCGCCGGCGGCGGCACCAGCGGGCGGGGAGGCGCGGTCACCTCCCCTTCGGCTTCGGCCGCCTCGGCGCGCAGCAGCTCGAGGAGGGCCGGCCTGTGGGCGTCCAGCAGCTGGAGCCGGTCGCCGGTCAGCGCTGACCGGCGGCCCTCGTATTCCAGCTCGCCGTCCGCGGTCAGGGCGAGCGTGACCCCGGCGTCGGCCAGCGTCTGCCTCACCCGCGCGGCCGCGCCGAGGGGTGCGCTTTCGCCGGGAGGCGGCGCCGCGCGCGTGAGGGTCACCGCACCACCCCCCGAACCACGGGGTCGTCGTCTTCGTCGTCGTCGGACGGTCCGGACGGTTCGGAGGCTCCCGGCGCGGGGGCGATGGTAGGGGATGGTACGTCGATGGTTTTGGCCGGTTTTGATCTGGCGGCGGGTACCATCCGACCATAAACACCATGTTCCGGCGTTTTTGAAATCGGGGTCCCGAAAAACTGTGTGTTTTCGGCGTCGGAGGCAGACACACAGTTTTTTATTTCCGTCGTTTCAGAAATCTCCGGAACATGGTCATCATGGTTGGATGGTGCCTCTACCAGATCAAAACCATCGACACACCATCCCCTACCATCGCCCTCCGCGGCGTCGCTCGGGGCCGTTTTCGGGCCGTTTTCCGCCTCCTCCGGGGCGCGAGCGCCCGCTGCGGAGGCCCGCGGCGGGGTCCACGAGCGCGGGACCGGGGTCATGGCGCCGGCGGCGCCGGCGGCGCCGCCGGCGCCGGTCGCAGGGCCCGCGGGGCCAGCCGACGGCCTGGGTGGCGTCGGCGCGGCCGGCCCGGAGGCGCGGTGCGGCTCGAGGTGCCAGCCGACGACCGCGTCCTGCTTGTTCAGGGAGCGCCGGACGGTGACGGCGACCGTCCCGAGGGTGTAGCGCCGGTCGGCGCGGTCGCGCAGGAGGGTGCCCAGCTTCTGGCGCCGGGCGCTGTCGTCGGCGCCCCCGCTGCGGGTGGTCAGCGGGACGTCGACCTCCACGGCCAACAGGAAGAGCTCCCGGACGACGGCGGTACCGTCCTGGTGGGTGTCCCACCACCGGCCGACGAACGCCCGGAAGGCGACCTCCTCGGAGTCCTCGTTGACGCTGCCCTCGTCGTCCGGGGATAAGAAGCCGGGGATCCCGGAGGTGTAGAGGATGCCGGCCATGGCGTCGCTCCAGACCTCGTAGCGCCCCAGCGCGACGAAGCCGGTCTCCGCCGGGGGCAGCGGCCGCCCGGCCTCGAGCCAGGCGCGGATCATGACGAGCGCCGCCCAGACGAGCTCCCCGCGCTGCTCCCGGACGCGGCGCATCAGGTCGCGGTAGGTGAAGTCGGACAGGGGGCGCTGCCAGGGCCGGTCCATCTTCGCGTCCAGGCGGATGCGCACCGTCCGGCGCCGGATCTCGCGGTGGAGCTGCACGTTGTTGCCGGTGCTGATCCAGACGCAGCGGACGGGGACGGTGATCATGCGGCTGAAGCCCAGCAGGCGGTCCGTCCAGCGGTCGGCGGTCAGGGCCGCGGCCAGGGGCGCCCCGCGCAGCGCGCGGGAGTTGTCCAGCACCAGCGCCGACGGCCCCTCGGCCAGCGCGGAGGTGAGCACCTTGCGCTGGCTCTCCTCTTCGTCGGGGAGCTTGCAGATCGGCGGCGGGGTGCCCAGGAAGGGGTAGGTGAGGGTGTCGACCAACAGTCCGGCGCCGGTGCCTTCTGCCGGCTTGTCGATCAGGTGCAGGGGCGTCGGGCCGTCGATCAGGTCGCGGGCGAAGGGGAGCAGGAACAGGGCGACGGCGTGGGCCAGGCTGGCCGCCGAGGCGAAGGCGAAGTCTTGGAGGACGTCCCAGACGATCGCCCGCGCCCGCCCCACGGCGTCGGCGCCCGGCCGCGCCGGCACCGCCGGGACGGTCAGCCCCCGCCCCGGGACGTAGTAGAGGCGCGCCGCCGGGGTGTACCCGGGGTGATCGACCAGCTCCCCCGCGCGGGTGACGACCGGCGCGGTGATCAGCCGGGAGAGCTCCGGCAGCTGCGGCCAGACGGTGCGCCCCTGGAGGTGCAGGACGAGCTCCCCCGAGGCCCCCACCGGCGAGTAGACGATGGCCGCGTCGCCGTCGTCGTCCTCGACGATGGTGCGCTTGTAGAAGTCGACGACGTCGTTCAGCTGGTGGCGCAGCTTGTCCTTCCCCAGCGGGTCGAGCATCGGGGGCCGTGGCCCGCGCTCGTCCGGAGGCGGGGACACCACCTGAGAGGGGACATCGCCGTGGACGAAGAACCGCTCCCTCGCCGGCCCCCTGTTGACGTAGATCAGGGCGCCCAGCGTCTGGGCCTCGACGTCCCGCACCCGGTCGAGGTCGGTCCGCACCCGGGGCACCGGAGGCGTCAGCGGCGGCGTCGGGTTCGGGTCCTCGTCCTTCCAGGAGCCGAAGCTAGGCCAGGGCAGCGTCTGCCGCGCCCCGTCGACCAGGACGAACTCCGGCAGGCCCGCGGAGGCGGCCCCGGGGTCGTCGGCCGCCCCGTTCGTCGCCTCCGCCGCGCTTGAGGCCCCCGGCGGCCCATGCGGTACCGCCCCGTTCGTCGCCTCCGGCCGGGCCGCCTGCCTCAGGCGAGCCTCCTCCGCCAGCTCCTTCGGCATCAGGCCGATCAGGTCGTTCAAGGCCTGCTCGGTCGGCCCCGCCTCGAGGCGGGGCTCGGCGGCGAGCAGGTGCTGCAGGAACGCTCCCCGGCGCTTCGCGGCGGCCAGGTCGAGGCGGTCGTGGTGCAGGGGCCTCCCGTGCCGTTTCGCCCACAGGACCGTCCCCGCCCCTGTCCAGCGCCCTTCCCGGGCGATCGTCTCCGTAATCTGGAGGACGACCTGCGACGTGGGGTCGCCGGGGTCGAGCTCCGCCGCCATGACCTCCACCGGGTTGGTGAAGACCACCACCGCGGTAGCGCGTCCGGTTGTCTTCTTCGTCGTCGTCGTCATGCTCGCGCCCTCGTCGTCGCGGCGGCGGAAAAAGGGACGGCCTTCGGAGGTACCCGTGCCGGCGGCGCCCACGCCCGCGCCCGGGCGTAGGGGCGGACGAGCACCGGCCGGCCGTCGACCAGGGCGTCGTCGATCCCTTTCGCCGGGGTGTAGGCCCCGCCGGGCGTGTGCTGCGACCAGGCGGCCCGCTGCACCGCATAGCCCTCCCGCTGAAGGGCGGCGGCCAGGGACGCCTCGGCGGAGGCGACGGCGGCATTCGTGCTCGCGTCGGCGTCGTAGGCCAACGCGACCTGGAAGCCCGCACCGCCCCCGGCGGCGGCGCGCAGCTCGGCGAGGACGGTGAGCGCTGGCTTCCAAGCGGCCACGCCCTGCACCCCCAGCGCGCAACCGCCCCCGGGCCACAGATACGAGGTAACCAGCGCTTTCAGTGAGCCTTCGGTGATCACGGCCTGGCCGTCCCGCGCCGCCGGCTCGGGCCGCCAGACGGCCACCGGGCTGCCGCAGCTAGACCCGCCGGGTTTCCGGCCGGTGCTGAAGAGCAGGTAGCGGCGCTTCGGATCGGCCGGAGGCGGGGCATCCGCCCGGAAGACGAGGCCCTGGATGCGCCCGAGGCGATCGGGCAGCGGAACCAGCAACCCCGCGGGCAGGGTGAGCGAGACCGGGTGCCCGCCGTGCATGAAGAAGCCGGGGATACCGCGCAGCTTGGGCACCGAGGCCTGGGTGAAGGTCAGCTGGTGCCGACCGTCAAGCTCGTCTGCGGGGACCGACCACGACGCCGGGGCCAGCCCCCGGGCGAGGAGCTCCTCGAGCGCCGCCGCGGGCAGACCCCGGCGCTCAATCAGGTGGGCGCGGTGGGCGTCGGAGAGGCCCAAGTGGCTGAGCAGCCAGCGGTACGTCGGGTCGAGCTTCGTGATCGGTGCCAGCGGCACGGGCGCCGGCCAACCCACCGTCTCGGCGACCGGCCGCGAGGCCGCGTGCGGGCCGGCCTGGAGGTAGTGCACCCACCCGCCGCCGTCGCGCGCCGGGTGCGCCGCGCCTGTCTCCTCGCGCATGCAGACGGCCAGGTACCCGTCCGCGGAGAACCCACACCAATCAGGGCGCGCACAGATCGGGCAAGGTTCGGCGGCGCTGACCCGGAGCAGATCGGGCTGGCGGAGGGCGCCGCCGGGGCTGCTCGGGTGGTGGGGGCTGTTGTTGGAGTCGGGGATGGCGTACGATGGAAGGGCCACGTCTCGTCCTTAAGCGGGGGGTGTGGCGACCGGTCGGGCCCTTGGCGGGGGTTTGCCCCGGGCGGTCGAAGTCGTTCTTCAGTTCGGCGAACACGCAGCAACCGCCGGGGTCAGCTCCCCGGCGGTTGCTTTCGTTCCGCGCGCCGGCGCGCGGCGACGCCCGTGCCGCTGGCGGTGGCTGCCGCAGACGCCGGCCGCTGCGCAGCCGGCCGCAGCCCGGCGCGCCAGGCGTCGGCGACCAACGCGCCCAACCACGCCCCGAAGGCGGCGGCGTCCGCTGCCGGGAGCCGGCCAGTCGGGAGCGAGGCACGCCGCTCAGGTGCGCCGGTCACGCCGCCACCCCGACGGCGTCCGGCGTCCGGCTACGCCGGGGCGGCCGCGGCGGCCGGGGCGGGGGCTCGAGGGGGTCAGGCTCGCCGTCTGGGGGCAGCTTCGCCCAGTCCGGGACGGGCGGGTCGGGGAGATCCGGCAGGGCCTCGATGACCTCGATCAGCAACCTCCGGGCCTGGTTGGCCGGGGTGCGGTCCTGATCGAGCGAGTAGCGCAGGAGCTTCAGGAAGAGCGGCGGGGGGACGTCGAGCTGCAGCCTGGCCATGGCCCGAAGTAGGCCGCGCCCAGGCGGGCAATAAAAGGACAGAAATGCGCGGGCGTCCGGCCTGGTCGAGCCGGGGCTACGCCGGCGGGGTGCGTCGCGCCTCCTGTCGCGCCTCCTCGACGAGGTGCTCGAAGACCAGGTGGTGCGCCTTCAGCCAGCGCCGGAGCGAGCGGTCGTCCGCTTTGCGGACGCGGGGGTTGTTGGTGACGGTGGCGATGGCCCCGGCGACGGTCGCTTCGGAGACGAGCGCCCGGTTGGCGTCCAGGTGGCGCACCGTGATCTTGACCGCCGCGGCCAGCTCCGCGGTGGCGCCCGGGGGCCAGAGGCCCGACCCCGACCGGCGCCCCCGCTTGCCCGCCTGGGCCTCGCCGGTGACCCGCTGGTAGAGCCAGGCGTAGTACGGGTCGATGCGCCGGCGCTCCGCCTCCGTGCCCCCCAGCAGGGCCGGCGCCCGCCCGGTGGGGCTCCGATCGTCGGGCGCCCAAGCGAGCCGCACGCGCTGTCCCTCCCAGAACTGTTGGAGCGAGAGCGGCGGGGCCAGCTCACCGGCCCGACCGGGGGTGTCGCCGTAGGCCACGCTCAGGAACATGCTGAGCAGGACGCCGAGCGCCTCATCAGGGGAGAGCCACGCCCGCGCTGCGGCGCCGGAGGGCGTCTCGTTCAGCAGCCGCTCCGCCAGGATGCGGAACATGTCGGTGATGTGCGCCAGGATGGCCGCCCCCTCCCCATCGGGGTCGTCGGCCGGCAGGGTGTCGCGGTACCGCTCGTCGTCGACGAGGCCCTGGAGCTCGCGGTGGAAGCGGGCCATGGCCGCCGCCTGGGCGGGCGTCAGCGCCGCGAGCGACACGGCGTGGTGCGCCTCGTCGGCGGTTATTCCACGGGCCTCGGGTGAGGGCGGGGGAGGCGCCCCGGTGCCGGCGAAGACGAACTCGTCGAGCGCCCGTGCCACCAACGTCGTCGCCCGCTCGAGCGCGGGGCGGACCAGGTCCAGCACGGCCTTCGGGGTCGCCTCGCGCCGCGGCCGCGGCGCGCCGAAGCGGTTGCCGGGGCCGGGCAGCGGGAGCCGCACAGCGGATGGGGTGCCGTTGCGGAAGTAGACCACGGGCGTCCTCCGGGGTAGGCGAAGTGCGCCGCGGGGGCCGTGGGTCTACCCAACCGGCGCCGGCGTCCGGGGTCATGACTCCCCTTCCGTCGACTCACGGCCGCGCCGCGGTGCCGGCCGACTCTACCGCGGCGGCCGCGTCCCCACCCACTGCCGGTAGTGTGCTCGCCCACTATCTCGTACGAAATCAAACTAATGTGGTGACTTTCACGTATTATCGTATGAGTACGCGGGCGGGGGCCACTCCTGGTAGGAGGCCCCGGCGGCCCGAGCGGGCAGAGCGGGCGGAAGGAGCGGGCCGGTGGTACGGGCGGCGCTGGAGCGGATCGACACCCTCGACGGGCTGGACGCCGACGAGGCGGCGGAGCGGGCGGGGGCGGCCGCCGGGTTCGACGGCGTGTCCCCCGTCTACGGGATCGGGCTGGTGCGCGTCTCGGGCGGCAAGCAGGCCGAGGAGGGGCTGTCGCTCGACACCCAGCCGGACGACCTGCGGGCCTACTGCCGGCGCTCACGCATCTTCCTGCTGAAGGTCTACGAGGAGCCCGCCGTGCGGGGCTGGAAGGAGCGCGAGCAGCGCCCCGTCTACGCCGCCGCCCTGGCCCACGCCAAGCAGCTCGCCCGCGAGGGCAAGCGGGTCGTGTTCGTCGTCACCTACGTCGATCGGCTGGGGCGCAACCACGCCGAGCAGTCGCGGGCGCTGGCGGAGCTGGAGCTGGCCGACGTGCGGGTGCACACCGCCGTCGAGTTCGGCGGCGCACCGCTGGACGAGGACATCGGGGGGCTGGCGACCTGGATGGCCGAGCGCAGCAACCGGCAGCAGGGGATGAAGGTGGGCGGCGTCTGGGCCCGGGCCCGGGAGCGCGGCTGGGCGTTCGTGGGGCGCAAGCTGTGGGGCTACGACCACCGCGAGCGCACCCCGGAGGAGCAGGCGGCCGGCGCCCCGGAGAAGGTGCAGGTGCCCCACGCCGTGGAAGCGCCCTTCGCCCGCCAGGCCCTCGAGCGCCTGGCCGCCGGCGAGTCCGCGGCCTCCGTCCACCGCTGGGTGGCCGCCCTGCCGGCCGAGGCCCGGGGCGGGCGGGTGCTGGGGTACAGCACGTTCGTGGCGACCATGCAGAGCCCGGCCTACGCCGGCCGCCCCTCAGCAGCCGAGGGCCGCCCGCGGACGGCGGGCCGCTACGCCAAGAAGCTGTGGCGCCGGGACGACGCGCCGGCGCTGCCCCAGACGCCCGAGGCGGTCCTCGCACTGCCCCCGGGGCGCTGGGAGCCCCTGGTGCCCGACGAGGTGTGGCTGGGAGCGCAGCGGACGCTCCGCGCCGGCCGCCGGCCCCGCGGCCGCCCCGCGACGAGTGGGCGCTACCTCCTCACGAGCCTGGTGCGCTGCCCGGTCTGCGGCTCCCGGATGGTGGGGCGCCCTGACGAGCGCACCCGGACGACGCGCTACGTGTGCACCGCCGTGCTGCGCAAGACGAAGGACGCGGCGCCCGGCCCGGACGGGAAGGTCTGCCGCTTCTCGTGCAGCGGGCGCTCGCTCGAGGCGGCCGTGCTGGAAGCGGTGGCCACGCTCGTGCGCACGCTCGTGCCGGTCAACCCGGCGGCCCGCCGCGCCGCGGCGCGGGCCTACGAGGCGCTGCGCCGCCGGCGCCCGGAGGAGGAGCCGGCGCTGCTGGTCGTACGGGAGGCGCTGGCCCGTCTGCAGCAGGAGGAGCGGGGCGTGCACCAGCGCCTGGCCGGCTACGTCGACCTGCTCGTGCAGAAGCGCATCGGGCAGACGGCCTACGACGCGGCCCAGGCCCAGGCGCAGACCGCGCTCGACCGCCTGCAGGCCGAGGAGCGCCGCCTGCAGGCGGATCTGACTCGACTCCTGGGGCCAGCCGGTACCGGCGGCGCCGGTCGTGCCGAGGAGCTGCTCCCGCCGTGGGAGGAGATCGAGGATCGCCTCCTGCCGCTGGCGGGGGACGCGGCCCGCTTGCGGGAGGTGCTGGAGGCGATCTCCCACACGACTACCGAAGCCGGGCGGGGCGCCCCGTCACGGCTCGCCCCGCTGATCGAGACGGTCGTGCCCCGGCGCCAGGCGTACGGGGTCTACGGGGCCGCGATCGGCTGGACACGGCTCGGCGAGGTGCTCAGCGCCACGGCCGCGGCGGTCGCCGCTTCCTGACGGGCGCGTCGACGCACGACAGCTACGTCGTAGGCGCGGCGCCGGCGGCCTCGACGGCCTCGAAGCGGATCCGACCCGCAGCGTCTCGAGTCACCCGGACGCCGCGGTGCGCCGTGATGGCCTCCGTGATCACGGCGCGGGTCTGCCGGGTCCCGAGACGCCGGCGGGCGAGCAGCTGGGCGGCGAGGGCCTCGATCACCGGCCAGTGTCGTGCCCCCTGCACCAACGCCTCGGCGCGGTACTGCAGCCAGGCTACGTATCGCCGGACCCCCTCGCCGGAGGAGTCGCTGACCGCCCACCCCGCCAGGTACATGGCCTTCTGGTAGTCGTCGTGGGCGCCGGCGTGGCTGCGCCGCCCGGCCCAGTGGGCCTCGGCCGCCGGCCCGGCCAGGGCGCAGATGATGTGGGCCTCGATGCGGCGCTCCATCCGCCGATCCTCGCCGTACCACGTCTCCGGTTGGAAGCTCGCCGGGGGTGGGGCGAGCGCCATGCGGCCCAGGGAGTCCTCGTTCTCGACGAGGGAGGTCTCCTGCATCGGGAGACGCAGGGTGTAGGCGGCGACGGCGTGTCCGGCCTCGTGGTAGGCCGTCCGGAGGAGCTGCTTCGTTGGCTTCTTGGGGACCCCGCCCCGAGCCGGGACCAGGCGGGGGGCGCGGTTGGCCTTGCCGCTCATCGCGCCGCCTCCAGCGGCAGCCCGCAGGTAGCCAACCACACCGCCGCCGACTCGACGGCTACGGCCAGCGCGGCCGTGCGCACGACGCTCTCCCCGATGAGCCCCTGCCCGTACGCTTCCAGGCTCTCGCTCAGGTCGGCGCCGAGCTCCAGAAGGCGGTCGGATCTGAACGCCGGACGCTCAAGGGCCAGGGCCTCCAACACGTCCGGGTGGACGCCGGCCAGGCGCCGGGCCAGCTGCAGCGCGGACGCCCCGCCTGGGGCATCCTGGGGGACCACAGCGGGCGCCGGATGGTCGACCCGGAGGGCGAGAGTCAGCAGCAGGGGACGTCCGCGCGGCCGGCGATGCCGCCGGCGCTGGGTACCATCAGCACGCATCGGTTCAGGGCTCCTTGCAGTCCTGGCTGGTGAAGTCCCTCGGTTCCTGTTCACTGCAGGAGCCGGGGGGCGCCTCTTTCCGGGCGGGCGCTTCCCGATGGTACGCCATCCGCGGGCCGGGGAGCGGGCTACGGCCGGCGCCCACTCCCCGGCGTCTGCGCCTGCGCCTTCCAGCGGGCCACGTCCGCGTCGAGGCACCCCTGGGAGCAGTAGCCGTAGCCGTCCCGCCCCCGGATGGCCAGGGCGGGGTCCTTGGCCGGCTTGCCTCACACCGGGCAGGTCAGCGGCAGGCCCCGCTCCCGCATGACCTCCGTGCGCCGCATCTCGAGCAGGGCGCGGTCGATCTCCTCGATGTCCGGGTCGACCCAGACGCCCACGTCCTTCGCCACGGCGCACAGCAGGTCGTAGAGGACGCGCCGGTGGCACTGCACCCGCGCCATGGCTCGTTCCTCGCACCCCTCCGGGGCCTGGGCCTCGCCGACCAGCGTGACGTCCTCCACCGCCGCCTGCTCCACCAGGTCGACCCACAGCGCGGGATCCTCCCGGTAGCGCTCCCGCATCTCCTGGGTGTAGCGGCGCTCCAGCTGGCGCCAGCCGCAGCGCCCGGCAGAAGCGAAAGCGTCCGCGAAGGACGGGGCGGGTGGTTCTTGTGCACCCTCTGCATCACGTCTGGTATCACTCCCAGCATCACGCCGAGCATCGGGAGGGTGCGATGAGCGACATCGGGGGAGCCGACGAAGCGCGGGCGCTCAAGATCCGGGAGAACCGGCTGCGGCGGATGGCCCGGCGCCAGGGGCTGGTGCTGTGGAAGTCGAGGGCGCGGGATCCGCGGGCGCTCAGCTACGGCCACTACGGGCTCGTCGACCCCCAGACCGACCGATGGGTGCCCTGGGGGGGGAAAGGCACCGTCCCTCCCCGGGGCGGCTCCCAGGGGCCCAACGCCGGGACCACCGGGATCGCGGGCCTGGCCTATGGGATGACCCTGGACCAGGTCGACGCCTGGCTGCACACACCGCGCCCCGTGAGCGCGTCACGGCCCGCAGGGCCCTGGACGCACGACGGCCTCACGCCGGAGCAGATCGCGGGCGGGATGTGGCGCTGCCGCTGGACGGACGACGATGGGGTCGCGCACGATGTCCTGGCCGTGCCGGTCCAGACGGGCGCGCCCCGCCCGGCGCTACCGGGGACCGAACAGCAGCCGCCCCGGCTGCTGCGCCTCCCGCAGGGCCACCCCCAGGGCACCGTTGGTGGCATACGCTAGGGCGTCGGGGATGTCGTCGTTGGCCCCCAGAGGCAGGGAGAGCAGCTCGCGCTCGGCGGTGGGCCACAGCTCCATAGTCTTGTCGCAGTAGAACAGCCCGTTCTCGGCGTGGATCGCCAGCGCCCGGCTCCGGGTCACCTTGTCTGTCACGCTCCGCACGCCGTAGACGTTGGGCATGTGGCGCAGCCGGCCGTACAGCTGCTGCCGCAGCTGCTCGATCAGCAACTGGGTAGCGTCGACCCGGAAGGCGCCCAGCTCCACGATGACGGCGTGGGGCTGGACGGCCAGCAGATGCTCCGTCAGCTGAGCCAGCAGCTCGCCCTCGTCCAGCCGCCGGCGGAAGAGGTTGAGGCAGTACAGGCGGTGCATCGGGTCGTTGACGTCGGTGCCCAGGGTGGCCACCGCGGTGTAGTCGGCGCCTTCCCTGGACGACCAGGCCAGGTCGATCCCGCTGACCCGCAGCAAGCGGTCGCGGGTGTCCCGGTCGAACCCCGGGGGCAGGGGCTTGAACCACGCCGCCGAGCGGAACACCCCGCCGCCCACGGCCACCGGGTCGCCCATGTGCAGCAGCTCGAACTGCGCCGTCCCCAGCCGCCGCCGCTCCGCCTCCACCCAGGCCAGGTCGTAGCGCGCCGGCCAGAGGGGCACCCGGCCCTCGGCGTCGACCTGCTCGGGCGCGTCCCGCTCGAGCTCCGCCTTCCAGGGGTACGCGTCGCTCAACTGGGGGTAGGTGATCACCTCGGTGCCGGCTTGCTCGAGGTGGGCCACCAGGTCTTGCTCGCTCCACCGCGTGCTGATCGCCAGCAGGACGCCGCCGCCGCTCCCGGGCGGGTGCAGCCGGCTGAGCAGGCTCTGATCGGTGTAGCGTCGGGCGTTGGCCATGCCCACCGCGCTCTGGGCCGTCTCCTGGCCGACGGCGTCGTCGAGCACGAGCAGATGGCACCGCGAGCCGATCACGCTGGAGCCGAACCCGGCGAAGCGCAGACTGGGGTCCTTCTGCTTCGACGGTACGCCGGCGAGGTAGTACCCGTCGGTTGACCAGCCCCGCGTCCGATCAGGGCGGCAGTCCGGGTGGGGGAAGACGCGCTGGTGCTCGCCGTTCTCCAGCAGGGTGGAGGCCACGACGCTGGCGTACTGCGACGCCATGACGTCGCTGCTGGTGATGGCCAGCACGCTCCTGTCCGGGT
>Ga0210380_10000327_pt1 | contig 22383 bp, 11 predicted proteins | sample PLM4_5_coexredo_FD_155476 | JGI IMG/M metagenome (GOLD analysis project Ga0210380, IMG submission 155476) | Groundwater sediment microbial communities from an aquifer in East River, Colorado, USA - PLM4_5_coex redo | ecosystem: Environmental > Terrestrial > Soil > Riparian zone | place: USA... | reverse complement strand
ACGCCCCTCGGCCAGGATCATGACGCTGTGACCGTCGGCGAACCGCCACTCGTCGTACTGCGGCTTGATGTTGATCCGCTGGATGCCCTTGGCCTTCTTCAGCCCCGCCATGTCGATCTCATTGTCGAAGTGGCCGATGTTGCCGACGATGGCCTTGTCCTTCATCCGCTGCATGTGATCGACGGTGATGATGTTCAGGTTGCCGGTGGCGGTGATGAAGATGTCGGCGTCGTGGACGACGTCGACCAGCGTCTTCACCTCGAAGCCTTCCATGGCGGCCTGCAGCGCGCAGATCGGATCGATCTCGGTGACGATCACGCGGCAGCCCTGCCCGCGCAGTGCCTGCGCGCATCCCTTACCGACCTCGCCGTAGCCCATTACAACCGCGACCTTACCCCCGAGCATGACGTCGGTAGCGCGCGCGAGGCCGTCGGGCAGCGAGTGGCGGCAGCCGTAAATGTTGTCGAACTTGCTCTTGGTGACCGAATCGTTCACGTTGATCGCGGGGAAGAGCAACGTGCCGGCCTCCATCATCTGGTAGAGCCGGTGCACGCCCGTCGTCGTCTCTTCGCTGACGCCACGGATGGCGCGTGCCACCGCGCTCCAGCGTCCCGGATGCGCCTTCAACTCCCGAGCGATGGTCGTGAGAATGACGCCCCACTCCTCGGGTTCCTTGTCGGCGTTGAACGCGGGCACGGCGCCCGCCTGCTCGAACTCCGCCGCCTTGTGCACGAACAGCGTTGCGTCGCCGCCGTCATCGACGATCAGAGTCGGACCGCCCTCGTCTGGCCAGACGAGCCCTTCGACCGTGCACCACCAGTACTCGTCGAGCGTCTCGCCTTTCCACGCGAAGACCGGCGTGCCCCTCGGCGCCTCGACCGTACCTCCCGTTTCGGGACGACCCACGGCAACCGCAGCCGCCGCGTGGTCCTGGGTCGAGAAGATGTTGCACGACACCCACCGGACGTCGGCGCCGAGATCTGTCAGCGTCTCGATCAGCACCGCCGTCTGAATGGTCATGTGCAGGCTGCCCATGATGCGGGCGCCCGCCAGCGGTGTCTTCCCCGCATAGCGCGCGCGTAGCGCCATCAAGCCGGGCATCTCGTGCTCGGCGAGCCGAATCTCTTTTCGCCCCCACTCGGCGAGCTTCAGGTCCGCCACCTTGTACGGCGGTCTCCCCGCCTTGCGCGCCAGGTCGAACGCATGCACCTTCTCGGTCAACACAGTTGCCATCTCTGTTCTCCTGCAGGGAGTGGGGACTTTCGGTTCCCTAGCTCCTTAGTTCTCTAGTTCCTGTTGCAACAAATAGCGCTGGGCCTTTCGCATCCGGATCGAGAGGCAGCGATCGCGCCCGCACCTCCTCGAACCCGGCGCCGGTCAGCAGCTTCACCATCTGCGTCTCTGAAAACCCGAGCCATACGTGCCCCATCTGCTGGCGGTACTCCTCGTGATGATGGGGCAGCATGTCCACCACGACCACGCGGCCGCCCGGCCGGCACACCCGACCCACCTCGCGCAACGTACGCGCGGGGTCAGGCGAGTAGTGCAGCACGAGCGACAGCAGGGCTGCGTCGAGCTCGCCGTCCTGAATCGGCATCGCCTCGAGCTCGCCCCGCCGCAACTCCACGTTCCGCAGATCCGCGACGCGCTTGCGGGCGGCAGCAAGCATGTCGACCGAGCTGTCCACGGCGAGCACGCGCCGAACGTACGGCGCGATCGTCACAGCGAATTGCCCTGTGCCGCACCCGAGGTCGCCCACCGACATCGTCGGATCGATCAGCCCGAGCGCAGCCCAGAGCGCAAACGACTCGCCGAAGAGATCGCTCCTCAGCCGGTCCCACTTCCCCGCCGCGGTCGCGAAAAACTCCTGCGACTTCAGTCGCCGTCCGTGCAGCACGCCCTGGAGCCGCCGCGCGTCGTGAGCCGCAGCCGGAGTCGAGCCCAGCTGCTCCCGGATCAACCCCCACAGCCGGGCCGCCCCCGGGTCGAGGTCGTCTGGCGACATCGCATAGAAACGACTCGTCGCGTCGCGCCGCGAGCTTACCCAGTCATCATCGGCCAGCGTCTTGAGATGCCGGCTGACGCTCGACTGCGGCATCTGCAGCACGGCGCACAGCTCCGAGACGGTCAGTTCATGCTGTTCCAGCATGAGCAGAATGCGGCACCGGACCGTGTCCGAGAGCGCCGTCATGTGCTCGAGGATGGCCACCATTCATCCGTACATCCGGATGAATGATAACCCAGCTAGAACCGGTGTGTATAGAGGAATTTTGACGAGGCCCGACGGTCGAGCGTAAAGAATCGGTTGCGCAGCGGATCGTCTACCCAGTTGTGAAGGTAGACGAAGTAGATGTCGGTGCCCGGCCGCAAGATCCACCGGAACCGCGACTGCCAGCCCAGCAGGCTGCTCTGCGTGTCGTACTGGACATTGTTGACCCACGACATGAAGGGCGAAAACTGCAGTTCCGAGACGCCCCGGAAGAGGCGGGTGTAGAAGCGCCCTTCCTCGAGCGACACGCGATTCCACTCGTTGGCGAACGTGAACATCACGCCGGGTCTGGCGCGCACGTTCACCTGCAGCTCGGTCCGCAGGAGATCGCCAGAATAGAAGCTGCCCCACTCGATCTGCGGCTGGAGCGCGATCAGGCGGCGACCGGCGGTCTGCGCTTCGACGGTATAGCGTGTGAACGAGTATTCGTTGCCTTTGGGCAGCGTAATCCCGGGCGCGATGTTGAAGTCCTCGTCGAGCCGTTCGTAGGTCGGCGTCATCCCGATCTTGAACGAGTCCTGCGAGTGCGTGTCCACCTCGAAGAGCGTCAGATCCAGCTCGCGCGTCTGGGCGCGATTCGTGATCGGATCGACGAACAGATCGTATTCGCCCTCGAAGTTGAAGCGCCGAATCCAGGGATGCTGCCGAGGGCGCGGCGAGAACGTCACGCGCGGGTCGTACTCGCGAAACCCTACGCGACGGGCGTAACCGACCGCCGCATCGTAGTTCTCCTGGACCTCGCGAAATTCCATCTGCGCGCTGAACGGATCGTTCGGGTAGTCGAGCTGGAGATTCATCGCCGCATCTCGCCCTGGACTCAATTCATTTGGCGTCTTGACCCAGAAGCCGTTGAAGTCGAGGTTGTCGGACCCGAGGAAGTTGGACGTGGCGAGCTGGAAGTCGAGCCCGACGGTGTGTCGGTCGGGAAGCGACCCGCCACGGGTGGCGCGGCGGGTGTACAAAGCGCCCACAGAAGATTGGCTGAGCAGCCGGCGCTTGGCACGTACAACGGTGAAGTCCTCGCCGGGCACCAGGTCATCCTCGCGGTCATCCTCGCGTGTCTGCACCTGCAGCACGCCGACGTCGAAGGCGCCCGCCTGACCGGTGAGCTTGCCTCCGAAGTTGATCGCCTGCGGTGTACCCCGCTGGTCGAGTCCGATCCGGCGGCTGAAGAACGGCGCCAGATCCACGCCGTTCCCGCCGCCACCTCCGCCACCTCCGCCACCGTCGGCGAAGTTGAAGAACAGCGCCCCATCCAGGAAGAAGTCGCGCTTCTCCGGGAAGAACAGCGAAAACCTCGTGAGGTTGGTCTGCCGCTGATCCACTTCGGCCTGTGCGAAGTCGGTGTTGACGGTGAGGTTGGCGCGAAGGCCGGGAGTAAGGTTGTAGAAGAGATCCACGCCCACGCTGCCGTCCTGCGTGGCCTGCGTGCCCGGGCGGCCGGGCGTTGCCTGCGACGTGCCTACAACGTAGGGCTTGATGTCGAGGCCGTGGCCCTGCGTCGCCTCGCGAATTCCCGTCACGTGCCCGGCGTTCGACATGCGGCGCAGCCCCTGGTTGCGGGCCCATCCCATCCACAGGCTCTCTTCGTTCTTCCGTCGGACCGTGCGCTGGAAGTTGATGCCCCAGGTATCGCTGTCGGGATTGAAATTCAACGTCCTGAACGGAATGGCAATCTCGAGGGTCCAGCCAATCTCGCTGCGGTGCACGCGCGCGTTCCAGATGCCATCCCACTGACGGTTGCTCGTGTTGTTGGCGCCCTGCAGGGCGTCGGCCATCAGTCCCGAGGGATTCATTTCGAAGAAGTAACCCGTGCGGCCGTCGAGGAACGTGTCGATCGTCCACTGAAAGCGGTCGTCGGAGCCGAGTCCACCGTCGCGTCCGAGTTGGAAGCCCAACCACTTGTCTGGCTCGGAATCGAAGCAGGTAACGCCCATGTAAAGGGTGTCTTCGTCGTAGACGATTCGCACCTCCGTGGGCTCGGTCGCTGGCGCGCCGTTCTCCGGATCCTGTTGCCTGAAGTCAGATGCTGGTATGGCCCGCTGCCAGACGCCTTCGTCCAGTACCGCGTCGAGGACGATGCGCTCTTCCCCTGCGAGCCGGAAGGCCGTCATCGTCCGCCGCTCCGGGGCCGCAGATTGCGCCGCGAGCGGCGGGGATTGAGGGGATTGCGCGGCAGCGCTCGTCGACACGCACACAACGAGCAGACAGACAACACCCCAGCGGACCCCCGTCATCCTTCTTACCTACGAACGCCCGCGCCCGGGCGTTTACTGGAGCTCGCGCTCGAGGCGTGCTACCAGAGTGTCGAGTTCGGTCGAGACGGCGCGGACGGTGTCGGGCTGGCTCAGATCGACCCCAGCGAGAGACAGCAGATTCATCGGATAGTCCGACCCGCCCGCCTTGAGCAGGTTGAGGTACCGCGCCACCGCGTCGGCGCGTTCCCCTGGTGCAGTCGAGCGAACGCCCTGCATCAGCCGTGCGGTGGACGCAAAGCAGGTCGCGTACTGGTACACGTAGTACGGCGTACTGAAGAAGTGCGGGATGCGCGCCCAGGTGACACGCGACACCTCCTCCCGGTCGATCACGTCGCCGTAGTAGGCGTCCAGCAGCCCGGCGTAGATGGTATTGAGCGATTCGGCGGTCACGGGCTGGTCCTGCTCCACCAGGCGGTGAGCCTGCAACTCGAAGTCGGCAAAGAGCACCTGCGTGTAGAACGTGCCCGCGATGCTGTCGATGGCGTGCTGCAGCAGGACGATGCGCTCTTCGCGGCTCTTCGCCCGGTCGAGCATGAGGTCGAGGAACAACGCTTCGTTCAGCGTCGACGGCACCTCAGCCACGAAGATCGTGTACCCGGCATACACGAACGGCTGCGCCTGGTGTGACAGCAGCGTGTGCATCGAGTGCCCCATCTCGTGCGCGAGCGTGAACACGGCGTCGAGCGTCTCGTTGTAGTTGAGCAGCATGTAAGGATGCGCGCCGTACACCGGCGCCGAGTACGCCCCGCTGCGTTTGCCCTGATTCTCGAAGACGTCGATCCAGCGGCCGTCGAAGGCGCGGCGCACCTGCTGCTGATACTCGGCCCCCAGCGGCGCGACGGAATCGACAATCCAGCCGCCCACCTCGTCGTACGGATACTGCGCCGTGTGCGCCACCAGCGGCACGAACACGTCGAACAGTCGATACGTGTCGCCGCCCAACACGCGCCGCCGCAAGCGGTGGTATCGGCGGAGCGGTTCCACGCCCTGCTTCGTCACCTCGATCAGGTTTTCGACGACCGACGTCGGGATGTTGTTACCGTGCAGCGCCGCGTCGAGGGTCGTCGCGTACCCGCGGGCGCGCGCGTGGAACCAGTCGCGCTGCAGCACGCCGTTGTAGAGGGCCGCGTACGTGTTCTGGTTGTCGGAGAAGGTCTGGTGAAACAGCCGGTAGGCCGCGGCGCGATCGACCTGGTTGGGATTGGTTTCGAGCAGCGCGCGATAGTGACCGTAGGTCAGCGTGAGCGCACGGCCGTCCGACAACGTCAGCGAGGGATGCTTCGCGTCGGCGGTCGTCAGCGCCGAATAGCTGTCGTACGGAACACTGTTGAAGCGCCCGGCAAACGACATCAGCCGCTCGCCAGCCTCGTCGAGCACGTGCTCCTGTTCGTGAAACAGACTCTCGACCGCAAACCGGTAGGTCCCGAGCGTGGCGTTCGCCTCGAGCCAGGCGCGCACGGTGTCGAGCGGAATCGACAAGAGCTCGGGGTTGAACCACGAGCTCGCCTGCTGCTGGCGCGCGAACAGGATCTGCACCTGCTGCCGGCGCGCGTTGACGTCGTTGCTCCGCTGATCCTCGTCGTACTGGAGCGAGGCGAAATACCACACGCGGTACGCGAGCTCGCCCATCGCGTCCATGGCCTGGAAGGCCGCCAGCAGCGGCTCAGGGCCTTGCGCCAGGGTGCCTTGAAGCGCGGCAAACGCGTTGATCGCGGAGTCGAGCGTCGCGTACGTTCGCGACCACTCGTCCCAGTTCGTGCAGATCGACGTCAGATCCCACTTGTAGCGCGTCGGAATTGCGTCGCGCGTCGGCAGCGATCCAGACTCGGGGCGGAAAGTGTCGAGCATTGGCATGACGGTCAGCGGATGCGCGCGAGCAGCAGGTCGCGCAACTCGGGGTAGTTGGTGTCGAGCCGTTCGCTGTGGCGCGGGCGCGTGATGGCCTCGGCCAGCGCCGGCGGCAGGCTGACGGTTTCGCCGATCGCCGGTTCCACCACCTCGCGAAACTTCGCCGGGTGAGCGGTCGCCAGGAAGACGCCGGGAACACGGCTGTCCACGTCCGCACGAACAGCCTGTAACCCCAGCCACCCGGCCGCCGCATGCGGATCCAGCAGATAGCGATGTTGCCGATACACCGTGCCGATTTCCCGGACGATCATCGCATCGCTGAAGGCCGCGCCCGAGATGTCACACCGAAGGGCCTCGACGCCGCCGCCGTACATCGACAGCATGCGCTCGAAGTTGCTCGGCTCGCCCACGTCCATGGCGTTGGCGACGGTCTTCACCGATGCCCGCGGCCGGTAGTCACCCGACGCCAGGTACTGCGGCACGACGTCGTTGGCGTTGGTCGCCGCGACGAACCGCTCGACGGGCAGGCCGATGCGTTTGGCAATCAGACCGGCCGTGAGGTTGCCGAAGTTGCCGCTCGGCACCGACACGATCGGCGCCTCCAGGCCGGCCAGGATGAAGTAGTAGAACACCTGCGGCAGCAGACGGCCCAGGTTGATCGAATTGGCCGGGGTCAGCCAGACGTGCGCGCGAAGATCGTCGTCGGCAAAGGCCTGCTTCACGAGCCGCTGGCAGTCGTCGAATGTGCCGCGCACCGCCACCGCGATGATGTTGTCGCCCAGCGAGGCCATCTGCGCCTCTTGAACGTCGGTCACTTTCCCTTCCGGGTACAGCACGACCACGCGCGTGTCGGGGACACCGTGGAAAGCCTGCGCGACAGCGCTGCCCGTATCCCCCGACGTGGCCACGAGAATCGTCAACGGCGTCCCGTCGGTGAAGTGGTGCAGCAGGCGCGCCTGCACGCGAGCGCCGACGTCTTTGAACGCCATCGTCGGACCGTGGAACAGCTCGAGTGCCCAGGTGTGGTCGGCGACCTGGACGAGAGGAATCGGAAAGTCGAGGGCGACCCGCACCAGCGCGTTCAGGTCCTCGGGCGAAATCTCGTCGCGCAGGAGGTGCGCGCCGACGATGGTGCCAATCGTGACGATGTCGCCGTTGGCCGCGCGGATCTCGTCGAGCCGGCCTGGCGGAAGGGGGTCGAACCGCTCGGGCATGTACAGCCCCCCGTCGGGGGCCGTGCCCGCGAACAGGGCGTCGATAAAGGGCACCGCGGGCGACGCCCCGCGGCTGCTGACCCACTTCATGACGCGGTCGTTTCGGGCAGGATCGGCACCGGCTGGCCGTCGGCGTCCACGGCGACGAGGATCACTTCGGCCTCGGTCACCTTCACGCGCTCGCCGCGCCCGACGCGCCGTTTCGCCTCATCCAACCCCCAGCGTTCCGCCTCGACCTCGACGCGCACGGTCACCGACGTCCGGCCGACGCGGATCGTCGAGGTGAAGAAGCTCACGAGATCGCCCATGTAGACCGGCTCGTGAAAGTCCACCTCGCGCATCGCCTTGGTCACGTAGAGGTGCGGCGCCACCTTGAACGCCTCGACCGCCGAGGCCAGGTCGATGTTCGAGAGGATCACCCCGCCGAAGATCGTGCCGTGCGCGTTGGTGTCCTTCGGCATCATCATGACCTTGATGGCGGGCAGACGCTCGCTCATCCCGTCAGCATAAGTGTGGACGCGGTCACGCTCCAAGATATTTGCGTTTACGTCACATCGCCCCTGGAAAAAACGCTTATCATGATGCAAACATGAGCACGGTGACGAACGGGCGACCGACAGCGCCCGCGCTGGCCGGGAGCACGTCGTCGACCACCGCGTGGAGCGTGCACGACGCGAGCGAACTCTACGAGGTGCCCCGCTGGGGCAACGGGTACTTCTCCGTCAACGGCGACGGGCACGTCCAGGTGCACCCCACCAAGGATCCGGCGCGCGCCATCGACATGAAGGAGCTCATCGACCGCCTCCAGCTGCGCGGTATCAGTCTGCCCGTGCTCGTGCGCTTCACCGACATCCTCAGGCACCGCCTCGGCGAGATTCACTCGGCGTTTCAAGGCGCGATCGCGCAGCATCAGTACCAGGGCGGCTACAGCTGCGTGTACCCGATCAAGGTGAACCAGCAGCGCCAAGTCGTCGAGGAAGTGCTCGACTTCGGCCGGCCCTACGGCTTCGGTCTCGAGGCTGGGTCCAAACCCGAACTGCTGGCCGTCGTGGCGCTGGCCGACAACGAGACGCCGATCATCTGTAACGGATTCAAGGACGCCGAGTTCATCGAAACGGCGCTGCTGGGGCAGAAGATCGGACGCAACATCATTCCGGTCGTCGAGAAGTACACGGAACTCGGCCTCATCCTCGACGCGGCCGAGAAGCTTGGAGTCCGGCCGCAGATCGGGATGCGCGTGAAGCTCGCCTCGCGTGGAAGCGGGCGTTGGCAGTCCTCCGGGGGGTTCCGATCGAAGTTCGGCCTGACCGTCAGCGAGATCATCCGCGGGCTCGACGAGCTGAAATCGAGAGGCATGCAGGACTGCCTCAAGCTCCTACACTTCCACCTAGGCAGCCAGATCACCAACATTCGCATCGTCAAGGGCGCGCTGAACGAGGCCGCCCGGTGCTACACCGAACTGGCCAAGCTCGGGGCCGGCCTGCAGTACCTCGACGTCGGCGGCGGGCTCGGCGTGGACTACGACGGCTCGCAGACCAACTTCGAGTCGAGCATGAACTACACGCTTCAGGAATACGCCAACGACGTCGTCTACCACATCCAGAGCGTGTGCGACGAGGTTGGCGTCCCGCATCCGACGATCGTGTCGGAAAGCGGCCGCGCCGTCGTGGCGTACCACAGTGTGCTCGTGTTCAACGTCCTCGGCGTATCCGGCTTCGGCGATGAGCAGATCCCGTCAACCGCCAATCCCGACTGGGAACAGCCGCTGGCCGACCTGATCGAGACGTACAACAACGTCACGGCGCGCAACGCCCTCGAGGCCTTCCACGACTCGCAGCAGGCGCTCGACATGGCGCTCAGCCTGTTCAACGGCGGGTACCTGCCGCTCGACCAGCGCAGTCTGGCCGAGAATCTGTTCTGGGCGATCTGCACCAAGCTGCAGAAGATCGTGCAGACGATGCCCGAGGTCCCGGAGGACCTGCAGAACCTCGACGAGCAGCTCTCCGATACCTATTTCTGCAACTTCTCGCTGTTCCAGTCGATTCCCGACAGCTGGGCGATCAAGCAGCTGTTCCCGGTGATGCCCATCCATCGGCTCAACGAGAAGCCGCAGAACCACGCCGTGCTCGGCGACATCACGTGTGATTCGGACGGCAAGCTCGATCGATTCGTCGACCGGCGCGACGTCAAGAAGACGCTGCCCCTGCACGCGCTGAACAGCGACGACTACTATCTCGGCGTCTTCCTCGTCGGCGCCTATCAGGAGATCCTCGGCGACCTCCACAACCTCTTCGGTGACACCCACGCTGTGCACGTGTCGCTCGACGAGCATGGCCACGCCCGCCTCGATACCCTCATCAAGGGCGACACCGTACGTGAGGTACTCGACTACGTGGAGTTCGATGCGGAGTCGCTGCTGGGCAAGCTGCGCACCGACGTAGAGTCGGCAGTGCGGGCGGGACGTATGGACTACGAGGGGGCCGGGCGGCTACTGCGCTTCTACGAAGACGGACTGCACGGCTACACCTACCTCGAGGGTTAGGCCAGGCACCGAGCCTTCATTCGTAGAGCGGTTCTGATTCAGTTCGCCGGTGGCCGCCAGTTCTGCTTGATTCGACGCAATGAATCGAGCGCGACTCGATGGGACCGATGCCGCGATCGATGATCGAGTCATCGATCATCGATGCGCCGATTGGGGGCGTGCCTGGAAGAAGCGCCGGCAGGCCTGCTGAAAGCGCTCGTTGAGCGGCCCGGCGACCTCCGACGGCAGCGGACCCAGCCGCATCCACTGCGACTGGGCGTTGCGAACCTCCTGCTCGGCGTTACGCCACCGAATCGCTTCGTTCTCCTCCGCCACGCGCGAGCCGGCGATCGTGTTGGCGGCGAGGCGTTCACGCCAGCGCTCGGCCAGCAGCTCGGTGGGCGTGAGCGCTCGTGATACCGGGCGCTCGGACTCCGACGGGAGCAGCCCTTCGACCTTCGACAGCAATTTCTCCATCCGCCGGCGCGTCGCTTCGGGGTCGAGGTCGGTTCCGGCGAATGCCTCTGGCCACGCGCCCAGCACGCGCGACAGCGCCTGCTGATACCGGACGCCCAGATCCTGCTGCAGGGCCCTCGGCACCTCTGGTGCCCCTTGCCATCTGTCGCGCACGTCCTGGATCACGCTACGCAAGTTCGCTGGAGGCTCTGGGCGGGCGCCGGGATGAGCGTCGGGATGAGCGTCGGGATGAGCAGCGCCATCGGCGGGAAGAAGGGCCTCGAGCTCCAACACGATCGCGGCGCGCGCGGCGGCCTTCTGCTGAAGCTCCACCTCGTCGCGGTGCTTGAAACGATCGAAGAACCGATCGCACGCGGTACGGAAACGCTGCCAGACGGCGTCGGACCTCGACTTCCTGACCGGACCGATCGTCTTCCACTCGGCCTGCAATCGTTTCAGCTCGCTCGCGGCCGAATCCCACTCGGTCGAATCGGCCAGCGTCTCGGCCCGCTCGCACAGGGCTTCCTTCCTGCCGAGGTTTGCGGCCCACTCGGCCTTGCGGTGCTTCAGGTCCTCCTGACGACGGGTGAAGAACCGGTCGCACACCGCACGAAATCGCTCCCATACCGCCTTCTCGTGCCCGCGGCTCACCGGACCGATCGTCTTCCACTCGCCCTGCAGCTTCTGGATCTCTGCCGCCGTGCGCACCCAGTCGGACGAATCGGCCAGCTCGGTTGCGCGCTGAATCAGCGCCTCTTTGGCGGCGAGATTCGCCCCGCGCTGTTCGTTCTGGGCCGACAGGTGGGCGGACGTGCGTGCGAAGACCTCGTCCTGCGCCGCCTTGAACCGGCGCCACATCGCCTCACCCTGCGTTCGAGGCGCCAGCGCCACGTGCTTCCACCGCCCCTGCAGCTCGCGCATGCGCCGGCTGGCGGTGTCGAGGTTCTCCTCCGTCTTGAGGGCTTCCATCTCCTTGCAGAGCGATTCCTGGACCGTCAGATTCGCCCAGCGTTGCCACTCGTCGGCCTCGCGCAGTTCCTGAACGCGAGGTGCGATCGCCATCCGCGCGGCTTCGAGCCTGGCCTGCACGTCTTGTCGGTCTCGTTTCGACGGCAGGGGCGCGCGGTCGTCGAGCGCGGCGCGAATATCGCGCAGGGCGCGATCGCCGGCTCGCAAACTCATGTGCTGCGTCCCTCCAGCAACCGTTTCGACCTGCCGGACGATCTGAAGCAGTTGCTTCAGGTGGTCCTGTTCGGCCTTCGTGCGGACCTCCCGGTGTTGATGCTCCTTCTCCTCGATGCTCGAAATGGCCGCCTCAACGCGCGCGGCCGCTGCCGGGTTTGTGGAGGCATGCTCGCGCAGCATGTCGGCGTCGCGCCGCAGGCCTCGCCATCGCGTGACGATCTCGTCGAGACCCTGGCTCGACGCGATCACGTGTTCGAGCTCTCCGGCCAAAGCTTCGAGGCGTCCGGACGCGGCCTGCGCGAGCATCCGCCGACGCTGGCGATCCTCGAACGCACGACAGCTGTCCTGGAACCGGCGGGTCAACGACGCCGCGTACTCCGACGGCATCGGCGGCAGCCCATCCCATCGGACCTTTAGCTCCGCGATGCGATCGTCGGCGGCATCGCCTTCGAGCGCTTCAATCTCCTGGCAGATCGCAAGGCGATCGGCCTGTTCACGGGCCAACGTCTCGGCGCGCGCCAGCTCGGCGGCATGCTCCTGCCGCCGCAGAGCAATGGCTTCTCTGACAGCGTCCGACGCGGCGTCGAACTGCTGGGTCAGGGCGGGGTCAACCACGACGTCGGCCTGAAACTCGGCCCACGCCAGGCGAACCTCGGCCAGCGACGACGCTGCAGCGTCCGGGTCTGCAACGGCCACGATCGAGTCGGCACGACGCAGCAGGTCGAGGCTCCGCTGGCGATCCTCGGCCGTCATCGGCACGTCCCGCACGTCTGCCGTCGCCGGCGGCGCTTCTGCGGTACGCAACCGGGTGCGTGCACGCCGCGAGGCCACTTTATTACGGGCACGCTGGGCGATGGCGGCCAGGTCGTCGGGCGCGACAATCCGCTCGAGTGCCGCCACGGCAACGTCGGTATGTTCGGCTTTGAGCGCGACGTTGAGCAGAACCTCGGCATCGCCGATACGCGCTAGGGCTCGCAGGCGCGTCGCCGTGTCCGGCGCGTGGCGACTCACCGAACCGAGCGCCTTTGCGTCCTCGAGCAGGTCGACCACTGCTGCCCGCGCGGCCTCGCTCTCGCCGGCACGCGCCGCGACGATCACTTCCTTGATTTTGCCGAGCGCGATCAGGTGACGCGCCGCCTCCGCCACGCTGGCGACGTCGTCGGCCTCCACCGCACGCCCTGCCAACCCGCGCACGGCCTCTGCGCGAACGTCTTCGTCAGGATCCGTACGCGCCACGTCCGCGAGCAGGCCGATGTCGTCGAGGCGTGTAACCGCCGCGCGACGCACCCGGGCATCGGCATCGTCTCGCGCGAGGGCGCGGAGCGCGTCAGCGTCCTCGGATCCGAGCTCGAACACTGCCGCGGCACGCACCGAGGGATCCTGGTGCTTCCAGCGGGGAGTTGGACGGAGCCGCTCCAGAATGCCCATTCGCTTCAGACCGCCATAAGCCGAGGAAACGTGTTCGGAAGTTTGGATTGGATCCAGAACCCCGGAGGCCTCTTGAGTCTTCATGAGTAGTCGCGTTCCGTAAGTAATTACACTGCTCGTCGCGAGCGTGGTGACGTTCTCTGCCCGACCAGGTCCGCCGTAGTTCGGGAGGACCTCACGGGAACGAGATGCCCGAAGAACTCGATCCGCCGATGCGCTTGGAGCGCAGCCGGCCGCACACACGTCCGCTGGTCGTCCAACTCGCTCGAATCCAATCAGTTGGCACGTTCGCGACCCGAACCGTCATCCAGGCAACCCCAACAGCACCCGACCCGTCGCACGGCCGTTCCTGGCCGCCAAGACCGTCGACCGACAACGCAGGCACGGACTCGACGAATGGGTTCTTCCCCCCAGCCAACGCAACTACGATTCCAAACGGGATCGCCGTCACCCGAGTCTGGACGCACGTGTGCACGATGGGTACCAGGTCGGCCCCAAAAACGAAGGGCCGGTGGAATAGGTTCCACCGGCCCAAGAAGGCAAGTGCCCGAGCGGGCACGCGTCCGACGCTACTTGACGAACAACATCTCGCGATAGGTCGGCAGCGGCCACAGCTCGTGCGGTGACAGGACCTCGATTTCGTCGCCGACGATCCGCAGCTTGGCCATCGCCGGCACGATCTTGTCGCGCATGTACTTCGCGTGCTTTTCGGCCGAGTCGCCGTGATGATCCAGCAGATCACGCAACGCGTCGGCCTGCGCCTTGAACTGATCGACCAGCTTCGCGTACTTCCCGAGCAGTTTCTTGGCCTGCACGCTCTTCTGGCCGCCTGCCTTGACCGCCGCCACGCTGCGCCCGATGCGCTCCTGGTATTCCAGGGCTGCCGGCAGGATGTACCGATTGGCGATGAGTACCATCAACTGGCCCTCGACGTTGACGGTCTTGTTGTAGTTTTCGAGGAAGACTTCGTACCGGGCGTGGATTTCGCGCTCGTTCAGGATCTTGTACTTATCCAGCAGCTTGATCGCCTGGGGTGTGACGAGCTGCGGCAACGCGCCGACCGTGTTCTTGATGTTGAGCAGCCCTCGCTTGGCGGCCTCCTTTTCCCACGCGAGCGAATAGTTGTTGCCGTTGAAGACGATGCGCTTGTGCTGCTTGGAGACCTTGGTCAGCAGCTTCGCGACCGCCTTGCTCAGATCCTCGCCCTTGGCCGTGGCACCCTCAAGCTCGCCGGCGATCTCGTCGAGCGAGTCGGCCATCGCCGCGTTGAGCATCGTGTTCGGGAAGGCGATATTCTGCCCCGACCCCACCGCGCGGAACTCGAACTTGTTGCCGGTGAACGCGAAGGGGCTGGTGCGGTTGCGATCGCCCGCATCACGCGGCAGCTTCGGCAGGACGCTGACGCCGATGTCGAGCGTACCGCCCTGCTTGGTCGACTTGGCGCTTCCCTTTTCGATCTGCGCGAAGATGTCGGTCAGCATGTCGCCGAGGAAGACCGACAGAATCGCCGGCGGCGCCTCGTTGGCGCCCAAGCGGTGATCGTTGCCCGCGCTGGCGATCGACGCGCGCAGCAGTCCCTGCCACTTGTCGACGGCCTTGAGAACGGCCGCGCAGAACACCAGGAACTGCATGTTGTCGTGCGGCGTGTCGCCGGGGCCAAGCAGGTTGTTGCCGAACTCGTCGGAGAGCGACCAGTTGTTGTGCTTGCCCGATCCGTTGACGCCCGCAAACGGCTTTTCGTGCAGCAGGCACGCAAGGCCGTACTTCGGCGCGATCTTCTTCAACATCTCCATCGTCATCATCTGATGGTCGGCGGCGACGTTGGCGTTCTCGAACACCGGGGCGATTTCGTACTGGCTTGGCGCGACCTCGTTGTGGCGCGTCTTCACGGGCACGCCCACCTTGAAGAGCTCCATCTCGGCCTCGGCCATGCACGCGAGCACGCGCTCGGGAATGGCGCCGAAGTACTGGTCTTCCATCTCCTGGCCCTTGGGCGGCATCGCGCCAAAGAGCGTCCGCCCGGCGTTGATGAGGTCGGGACGACCGAAGTAGAAATTACGGTCGATCAGGAAATACTCCTGCTCGGGACCGCACGTCGCGAAGACGCGCTCGGCCGTCGAGCCGAACAGCCGCAGCACGCGGACGGCCTGCTTCGACACCGCTTCCATCGAACGCAGCAGCGGGGTCTTCTTGTCGAGGGCCTCACCGGTCCAGCTCACGAACGCGGTAGGGAGAACCAGCGTCACGCTGTTGCTGGCCACGTGCAGCCATGGCGGGCTCGTCGGATCCCACGCCGTATAGCCCCGCGCTTCGAAGGTCGATCGCATCCCGCCCGACGGAAAACTCGACGCGTCGGGTTCGCCCTTGATGAGCTCTTTGCCGCGGAACTCGGCGATCGCCGAGCCGTCGCTCGAGGGCGACAGAAACGAGTCGTGCTTCTCGGCGGTGATGCCGGTCAGCGGCTGGAACCAGTGGGTGTAGTGCGTCGCGCCGTGCTCCACGGCCCAGTCCTTGAGCGCCGTCGCAACGGCGTCGGCGGTGCCGGCGTCGAGGGTTTCGCCGCGCGTGATCGTGGCGCGCAATGCCCGATAGGCCGCCTTCGGTAGGCGCTCCTGCTGTGCCTTGTCGTTGAAAACCAGGCTGCCAAAGGCATCGGCCGCCTTCCCCAGCGATGAAGAGGAGTGGCCCATCGACCAGTCCTGGATGCTCTTGACGGCTGCTGTGAGTGCTGCGGATCCCATCGTGACGGCCTGCCTTTCTGCTACGTCCGTGCAGTGGATATGAAAACGCTGTGGGCGACCAAGTAGCGCGCGGAAGTTCAAATTATGCACGAATAGAAGCTCATCTCGCAATAATACGGACCGCTTCGGCGCGATGGCGATCCATTTTCTGCTTGGTGATCATTCATCAGTGCAAGATATGCAGGAATTAGCGTACAGCTCGCACGATTCATGGCTCTTTCTGCACGAATCTGCGCCGATCCCGTGCGCGACTGCAGCCGGCCGACGATCTGGTCAGGCGCCGCGATGGCAAATCGATATCTCTATATGTATATTTAGAGATACATGCAGCAGGCCTCTGCCCTCTTCCGCCTCCTGTCCGACTCCACCCGCCTCCGTCTGCTGCGCATCCTCGCGCAGGATCGCTTCAACGTCACCGAACTGACAGGCATTCTCGGCGCGGCGCAATCGAACGTGTCGCGACACCTCGGACTTCTCAAGGACGCGGGCCTGGTCACCGAGGAGCGCGAAGCGGGATTCGTGTACTACCGCGTGACGGATCGGGCCGTTTTCCCCACGGGAGAGCCGCTGTGGACGCTGCTCGGCGAGCACTTCGCCGCCGCCGCCACCGATCGGGCCGTCAAGGCCGACGAGGCGCGCCTGCAGGAGGTGCTCCGGCTGCGCAAGGAGAACTTCGAGACGCACGGCGATCCCCGCCAGCTAGTGCCGGGCCGAAGCTGGGCCGCGTGGGCGCGCGCACTCGGTCACCTCTTGCCCCCGCTCGACGTGGCCGACATCGGCTGCGGCGAAGGCTACCTCACGCTGGAAACCGCCCGCTGGGCTCGAACGGTGGTCGGCATCGATCGCTCCGATGAAGTACTCGAGCGCGCGAAGGCGCTTGCCGGCCGACGACGGATCGTGAACGTTGAGTGGAAGAAAGGCGACTTGTCGCGGCTCCCCCTCCGAGACGACTCGGTGGACGTGGCCATGCTGTCGCAGGCGCTGCACCACGCCAGCGACCCCGAGCGCGCGATGGACGAGACCGCGCGGGTGCTCCGTCCGGGCGGCAGAGTGCTGATCCTCGACCTGCGACAGCACGATCAGGCCTGGGTGCGCAGTCGATTTGGCGACCGTCACCTGGGCTTCTCGAGCGGCGAACTCAACGCGCTGCTCGACGGCGCCGGGCTGACCGACATCCGCGTGCAGGTCGGCGCCAGCAAGGCGGGCGACCCGTTCGCCGTGCTGATCGCCAGCGGCGTCAAGTCTGGCGCCACATCGACGGTCACGCGTCCCTCTCGCGTGGCCCACACTTCATCACGGCGGTACGCATGACGACGGTCGAGCAACTCCGGCGCCTCCTCTCCACCCGCATCCTCCTCCTCGACGGCGCGATGGGGACGATGATCCAACAGCACCGGCTCTCGGAGCAGGACTTCAGAGGCGAGCGGTTTCGGGATCATCCGCGTGACCTGAAGGGCAACAACGATCTGCTCATCCTCACGCGACCCGACATCGTCCGGCAGATCCATTTGGCATACCTCGAGGCGGGCGCCGACATCGTCGAGACGAACACCTTCTCGTCGACGGCCATCGCGCAAGGCGACTACGGACTCGAATCGCTGGCCTACGAAATGAGCCGCGAGGGCGCTGCCCTGGCCCGGTCGGCCGCCGACGAGTGGACGGCCAAGACGCCGGACCGGCCGAGATTCGTCGCCGGCGCCGTCGGACCTACGAACCGGACGCTGTCGATCTCGCCCGACATCGGCAACCCCGCCTTCCGGGCGGTGACGTTCGACCAGGTCGTCGTCGCCTACCGCGAGCACGTGCGGGGGCTGATCGCCGGCGGGGCAGATCTGATCCTGCTGGAAACGATCTTCGACACGCTCAACGCCAAGGCCGCCATCGCGGCGACGCTCGACGTCTTCGAGGAGACAGGGGTCGAGCTGCCGCTGATGATTTCGGTGACCGTCACCGATCGCAGCGGGCGGACGCTGTCGGGGCAGACGCTCGACGCCTTCTACGTTTCGATCCGCCATGCCCGGCCGTTCAGCGTGGGGCTGAACTGCGCGCTCGGCGCGCGCGAGATGCGACCCCATCTCGTCGAACTGGCGCGTCTCGCGGAAGGCTATGTGACCTGCTATCCGAACGCCGGCCTTCCCAACGCATTCGGTGAATACGACGAGCTGCCCGACGAGACCGGCGCCCTGCTGCGCGACTTCGCCCAATCGGGGTTCGTCAACATCCTCGGCGGCTGCTGCGGCACCACGCCCGATCACATCCGGGCCATTGCCACCGCCGTGAAGGACCTGCCGCCCCGGCCACTCGGAGGATCGGGGATCGGCGATGAAGGCACGCCTGCCGGGTTCACCCAGCTCTCGGGGCTTGAAACGCTGACGATCCGCCCCGAGAGCAACTTCATCATGATCGGTGAGCGCACCAACGTCACCGGCTCGAAGCGCTTCGCTCGACTCGTCACGGCCGGCGAGTTCGGCACCGCGACCCAGGTGGCACTCGACCAGGTGCGCGGCGGCGCGAACATCCTCGACGTGAACATGGACGAGGGCATGCTCGACTCGGAAGCGGCGATGACGACCTTCCTGAACCTGATCGCGACCGAACCGGAGATCGCACGCGTGCCGGTCATGGTGGACAGCTCGAAGTGGTCGGTGCTCGAAGCCGGCCTGAAGTGCGTCCAGGGCAAGGGCGTCGTGAACTCGATCAGCCTCAAGGAAGGCGAAGACGATTTCTTGCGCAAGGCGCGCACGGTGCGCCGGTACGGCGCCGCGGTGGTCGTCATGGCATTCGACGAGCAGGGCCAGGCCGATACCGTCGCCCGTAAGGTCGCGATCTGCCAGCGGGCGTTCCGTCTGCTGACCGAGCAGGCGGGATTCGAACCGACGGACATCATCTTCGACCCGAACGTGCTGGCGATTGCGACCGGCCTGGAGGAGCACGCCGACTATGCGGTGAACTTCATCGAGGCGGCGCGGACGATCAGGGCCACGTGCCCCGGGGTCCACGTCAGCGGCGGCATCAGCAACCTGTCGTTCTCGTTCCGGGGCAACGACGTCGTGCGCGAGGCCATGCACTCGGCCTTCCTCTTCCACGCGATCAAGGCCGGCCTCGACATGGGGATCGTCAACGCCGGACAGCTGGTCGTCTACGAGGACATCCCCGCCACGCTCCTCGAGCACGTGGAGGACGTGATCTTCAACCGGCGACCGGATGCCACCGAGCGCCTCGTGCAACTCGCCGACACGGTGAAGGGCGAGGGCGCCCGGCGCGTACACGATCTCGCGTGGCGCGAGCAGCCGGTCGAGGCGCGCCTGTCGCATGCGCTCGTCCACGGTGTGGTCGACTTCATCGAGGCGGACGTCGAGGAAGCGCGCCTCAAGCTGGCGCGTCCGCTCGACGTGATCGAAGGACCGTTGATGGACGGCATGAAGGTCGTCGGCGATCTCTTCGGCGCCGGCAAGATGTTTCTGCCGCAGGTGGTCAAGAGCGCCCGCGCCATGAAGAAGGCGGTCGCCTATCTGCTCCCCTACATGGAGGACGACAAGCGCCGCGGGGGCGGCGCGCCGCGAACCCAGGGCAAGATCGTGATCGCCACGGTGAAAGGCGACGTGCACGACATCGGCAAGAACATCGTGAGCGTCGTGCTCGGCTGCAACAACTACGAGATCGTCGACCTGGGCGTGATGACGCCAGCCGCCCGCATTCTGCAGGCAGCCGTCGACGAGCAGGCCGACTTGATCGGTCTGAGCGGGCTCATCACGCCGTCGCTCGACGAGATGACGTTCGTCGCCCGCGAGATGGAGCGACGCGGGATGACGATACCGCTGCTCATCGGCGGTGCGACCACGAGCCGGCAGCACACGGCGGTCAAGATCGCGCCGGAATACCGCCACCCGGTCGTCCATGTCCTCGACGCGTCACGCGCGGTGGACGTCGTGTCGAGCCTGCTGAGCGACACCCAGCGCCCCGCATTCGACCAGGCGAACCGGGCCGAGCAGCAACGGCTCCGGGAGGTGCACAAGGCAGGACGCCGCCGGCGTCTCCTCCCCTGGCCGGACGCCCAGCGCAACCGCCTTCGACTCGAGTGGACGCCCGAGGCGATCGCCACGCCGTCGTTCACGGGACTGCGACTGCTCAGCGACGTGTCCCTCGAGGACGTCCGGCCGTACATCGACTGGACCTTCTTTTTCTCGGCGTGGGAGCTCAAAGGACGCTTCCCCGCCATCCTCGACCATCCGCAGTACGGCGCCGCGGCGCGCGATCTCTACGACAACGCCCAGACGCTGCTCGGCCGCATCGTCCGCGACAGGCTGCTGACGCTGCGCGGTGCGTACGGATTCTGGCCGGCGAACGCGATCGGCGAAGACATCGCCGTCTACGACGCGAACACCGAGTCCCGAACACTGAATCCCGTCGAGCTGCTCCGATTCAACATGCTGCGACAGCAGGAAGAGATCGGCGACGGCAAGCCGAATCGCTCGCTGACCGACTTCATCGCACCAGTCGAAAGCGGCCTCGTCGACTACCTCGGCGCGTTCGCGGTCACGGCCGGCATCGGCGTGGAGCCGCTGGTCGCGCACTACGAGGCCGACCACGACGACTATCACGCGATCATGGTCAAGGCCCTGGCCGACCGACTGGCCGAAGCGTTCGCCGAGTATCTGCACGCTCGGGCGCGGCGCGAGTGGGGATACGGCGCCAACGAGCACCTGACCCCCGACGATCTCGCCCACGAGCGCTATCGCGGAATCCGGCCCGCGTTCGGCTACCCGGCGTGTCCCGACCACAGCGAAAAATGGAAGCTCTTCTCGCTGCTGGACGCCGGCCGCGCGGGTCTGGCGCTGACGGAAAGCGGCGCCATGACGCCCGCCGCGTCGGTGAGCGGTCTGTACTTCTCGAACCCACACGCCAAGTACTTCAATGTGGGTCGGATCGGCCGCGATCAACTCGAAGACTATGCCTCGCGGAAACGCCAGTCGATCGCCGACGCGGAGCGGTGGCTGGCGCCGAACCTCACGGACGAAACGTCCCTGGCGACGATATAGAATTCACGGCACAGCTGGGAGCCACGTTGGAGTACCTCATCAAGCAATACACGCTCGAAACGGGTGCGCCCGAAATCCAGTACATCGAGGAGTACTTCGGCGAGTTCCCGCGCAAGAAGACGGCGTATGAAATCATCAAACGCCTGCACAACCGCGAGTTCCTCATCCTGATGGCCGAAGCGCCGCTGCCGGACGACCCGGCACTCGTGGTGCCGGTGTCGTACAAGATCGTCCACGAACTGCGCGCGAACGAAGACGAGCCCAAGCTCGCCGACCTCGTCGATCGACTCAAGCATTCGGTGCGATTCGACGGCCGAAAGGTGCTCTACAGCTGGATCGGCGGCACCCGCCGCGACTGGCGGGGTCAAGGCCATTTCCGAGCCCTCACCGAGGAGTCCGAGGCGTGGGCGCACGCGGCCGGCTACCACGAAGTCGTGGTCAAGACGAAGAACCGCTTCTACGACATGCGCGGCACGCTCGACCAGCTCGAGTTCGACGTGGTGAAGTACGAGGTGCACCCGCACGACAACCGCGAGTCGAAGGTGTACCTGAGCAAGCAGCTCACCTCGGACGTGGTCCGCGCGCACACCAGCACGCGGACAGTCGTGTTCGCCGACTGAGCATGCCGTCGGATCGCCGCCTCGCGCGCAAGGTCCGTTTTCCGCGCGTGGTCAACATCGCCGACCTGCGGCGGATGGCGAAACGCCGGCTGCCGGCCGTCGTCTTTGCGTACATCGACGGCGGCGCCGAGGACGAAACGACCCTCCGCGACAACTGCCGCGCGTTTTCGTCCGTGAGATTCCGGCCTCGCCAGTGCGTGGCGGTCCCGAGCTGCGACCTGCGGACGACGGTCCTTGGTACGACCTTCGACCTTCCGTTCCTCCTGGCCCCACTCGGATTCAGTCGAATGTTCTATCCGCGCGGCGAAGTCCACGCCGCCCGGTCCGCCCATGCCGCTGGAACCGGATACATCCTGTCAACGTTCTCGGGCACGCCGCTCGAGGAGGTGCGCGCAGGCTCCGACGGTCCACTGTGGTACCAGCTCTATGTCCCCGGTGGGCGCGCGGTTGCGGAGGCGTCGATGGCGCGCGCCAAGGCGGCCGGCTATGCCGTGCTGGTCGTCACCATCGACACGCCGGTGTCTGGCATGCGCGAACGCGACTTCAGGCATGGTGTCCGGCCGCTGCTGCAGGGAGACCTGTGGGGCAGCCTCCCCTATCTCTGGCAGTTCGTGACGCGGCCCGGCTGGGTGATGGGCTATCTCGGCGACGGCGCGCCGCGTGTCTTTCCGAACGTCGAACTGCCCGGTGTCGGCCCGATGCCCTGCGGCGATGTCGGCATCCTGCTCGAAAAGACGACGGTCACCTGGGACGACTTCGCGTGGATGCGCGATGCGTGGAAGGGACCGATCGTCGTCAAAGGCG
>Ga0210380_10000326_pt1 | contig 22434 bp, 29 predicted proteins | sample PLM4_5_coexredo_FD_155476 | JGI IMG/M metagenome (GOLD analysis project Ga0210380, IMG submission 155476) | Groundwater sediment microbial communities from an aquifer in East River, Colorado, USA - PLM4_5_coex redo | ecosystem: Environmental > Terrestrial > Soil > Riparian zone | place: USA... | reverse complement strand
GATCGATCGGGAAAAGCCGAAGATTGACCTCCGCAAGCCGCCGAGCGACCAGCCCAAGGCCGAGCCGCGCGAGCGGGCCGAGCATGGTCACTTCGCGCCGCGCCAGCAGGAAGGGCGAGAACCCCCTGCCGGCGACCGGGGGGTTGCGCCCCAACCGGGCCGCCAGCACCCACAATTGCCCGAGGGCACGCCTTACCAGCACCCGCCCCAACGGATGACCGAATTTGCCAAAAGCCAATGGGCGGCCACGCCAGAGCCAGTGCGGGCCGATGTGCATCGCATCCATTCGGAGTTTCAGCGCGCCTACGAGCGATACCGGCCAGACGTGGAGACGTTCCAGACGATCAAGCACTTCGCGCAGCAGGCCGCGCAGCAGGGGACGACGCTCGAGCGAGCTCTGACCTCCTACACGCAGATGGAAAACAAGCTGCGCCAGGATCCGATCGGCGGCCTGGACATCATCGTCAACAACCTGAACCTCCGCGCCGAGGACGGCACCAAGCTGGGCCTGCGCGACGTGGCCTACGCGATCCTGTCCCAGACGCCCGAACAGCAGAAGCTGGTGCAGAGCTCGAATGCGCAGAACGCGCAAAGCCAGCAAATCGGGCAGTTGCACCAGATGGTCAACACACTTGCCACCGGCATCCAGCAGATGCAGTATCAGCAGACGTTCACTCGCACCCGCAGCGCGGTTGATCAGTACGCTGACACGCACCCGCGGTTTGACGAGCTTGGACCCGCTATCGAGCGTGAGATCAAGTTAGGTTTCAACCTCGACCAAGCCTACGCCAGGGCAGACCGACTGTACCCGGCAACACACGCGGATCAGACCCGCAACACACCGGCTCAGACCCGACCTACCGCCAGGAGCATTTCCGGCGCCCCCGCTGGCCCCTCAAACGGGACGGGACGCAGACCGGACAAGCCTGTCGGACGCCGTGAGGCGATCGCGAACGCGATGAAGCGCGCGAACAATTCGTTCTGAACCGATGAACCCAATGGAGCGGTCTGATGCCGAACGTCACCAGTAATGCGCACTATCAACAGATCCTGAGTATGGCGCTCGAGGACCGTTCCTCGAGCTACGAAGATCTCGTCTCCAACAACAATGCGTTGTTGGCGGTCATGAAAAAGAAAGGCCTCTGGCAAACCTACAGTGGTCCTCGCATCCGACAAACACTACAGATTGCAAAACAGGTTGCACAGTGGTATTCCGGCTACGACCAGTTGCTGAACCCAGCCATCGATCTATTTAACGATGCATTTTTTGAGCCTAAGATGGTCGTCGTGCCTATCATATTGAGTTACCAGGAGATTTTGAACAACCAGGGCGATAGTCAGATCATGGATGTTCTCGACAGCTATATGGAAGCTGCCGAGCGAGCCCTGGAAGACACCATGGACGCTGGGTTGTATGGCGACGGCTCTGCCAACGGTGGCAAGCAGATCACCGGCCTGGCGACCGCGGTGCCGATCGCCAACACGACCGGCGTCTACGGCGGCATCGACCGCAACCTCAATACGATTTGGCAGACCAAAACCTTCAACGCCAACTCGTTCATGGCCGGCAGCACCCAGGTCAACAAAGACACCATCCGGCCGATGTTGAACTACGTCATGACCAAGCAGTCGCGGAACCGCGACTACGCCGATCTGCTGCTGATGAGCCCCGAACACTACGCCGCCTACGACGCGGCCACGCTGACGATCCAGCGCCAGACCAACGAGACAAGTCTTGGCAAGCTGGGCTTCTCGGCTCTCGAGTATATCGGCGGCGGAAAACGTGCCGAGATAGTATTGGACGGTGGCATCGGAAGTAATATGCCGGCCGATACAACCTTCGGGTTGAACACGGATACTTTCCGTCTACGCTATCACCCGTCGCGTAACTTCGATAAGCTGTTCGACGGCGACGGAATGCAACCTATAGACAAGGACGCGATAGCCCAATTCATTGGATGGATGGGCGAGCTCACAATGACAAATCCGATGTTTAACTGGAGGTTGTACGACAGCGCGCCAGGCGCCTGATCGAAGTCGGGGGAGGGGTCACCATACCCCCCAACCTTCCCGCCCTCTCCCCTGATCCCGGAGCCGTCGCCTGTGGGTGTGAGCCCGCCAGGCGGCGGTTTCCATCAAGGTTTCATGTGAAACAAAGAGGACCGACATGCAGTACCAGAGGCCAGGTGCAGACCCTGACGAGAACCTGATTGCCACGTTCCACATGGGCACCACGAAGCATGAGGTGCGCAGCGCCGCCGAGGGCCGCCCGATCTACGAGGATGTCGAGCATTGCCACATCCGGGTGCCAGGCTCGCGTGATTGGCAGGCATACCCGGCGACCGCCTTCTCCCGCTGGGTGGTGGACCCGGAAAACGGCGAACAGGTCAAGCAGACCTATGCCGAGCGGTTCAGCCGGCAGTATCGGCAATTCAAGGCCAACCAACAGCAAACCAAGACCGGCACGCCGCTCGATCACGCGCCGTTCCTGACCGAGGCCAGGCGGGCCGAGCTCCGCGCCCAGAACGTCTACACCGTCGAGCAATTGGCGGCGATCGACGGGCAAGAGTTGAAAAACCTGGGGCCTGGCGGTCGCGACATGAAAAACCGCGCCCAGGAGTATCTGGCCGAGAGCAAGGCCGGCGCACCCAACACGCAACTCGCCCTCGAGCTCGAGGCGCTGCGGGCACGCAACGCGATCCTCGAGGAGGACAACGAGGCGCTTAAGAAGAGCGGTGGTGAGGGCATGTTCAAGGACATGACCGACGAGCAGATCCGCGAATACATCACCACGCACGCCGGCAGCGCGCCTGTGGGGGCATTGAACCGCAAGGTGCTGGTGCGCATGGCGCTCGACGCTCGACCTAACAAGGCGGCGTGATGACGATCCTGACGGTGGTGAGGGATGTCTGCGCGGTCGTGGGCGTCGTCACGCCTACGTCCGTGTTTGCCGCCCTCGCCGCCAACCGGACCATGCAGGAGATGGTCAACCTGGCGAACGAGATGGCCCAGAGGATCGCCTACGACACGCGCGACTGGACCCGGCTGAAGACCGCGGCCTACTTCACGGGTGACGGCCTCACGACCGCCTGGGAGCTCCCGGCCAACTACAAGCGGATGCTGCCGACGACCAACGTCTGGTCCTCGACCAGCATGCACACGCCGATGATGTTCATCCCCGACACCGACGAGTGGATGCGGCGGCGCGCGCTGGGCGAGACGGACAGCCGCGGCGAGTGGACCCTGCTGGGCGACCACATGCACATCTGGCCGGCGCTGGGTGCGCTACCGCCGCTCACCGCCTCGTTCACCTATCTCGATCGCAACTGCGTGTCGCTCGCCAGCGGCGGCTACGGCGATCGTTTCCAGACCGACGATGACAGCTTCCGCCTGGATGAGCGGCTGTTGAAGCTGGGTATGACCTGGCAATGGAAGGCCCAGAAGGGCTCTCCGTACTCGGAAGACATGGGCACCTACAGCGATGCGCTGCAAGTCGCGATGAGGAATGACGGTCCTGCGCCGATCATCATCGATCGGCTTCCGGTGTCGAGGTGGACCCGTCATGCCATCTATTAACAGCCGGCCGCTGGGCAACTTCGGCGCCTACAATGTCGGCCTGGAAGGGCCGCAGGGTCCGATGGGTCCGATCGGCCCGGTGGGGCCGGAAGGTCCGACAGGTCCGCAGGGCATCCAAGGCATCCAGGGCATCCAGGGCGAGCAGGGTGAGGTGGGGCCAGCCGGCGCCTCGACCAGCCGCTTTTTCTATCGGTTCGACAAAAACTCGACGGCACCGACCGATCCTGGCGCGGGCAAATTCCGCTTCAACAACGCCAACCCGGCGCTGGTCACGCGGCTCTACATGGACGCGCAGACGCAGGACGGCTTTGACCCCACCGTTATGTTCCAACTGGCGACGTTTGACGACCAGTTCATCCTGCAGGACAAGGACATCTCGGCCAGTCGCCAAGTCTGGCGGCTGACCGGCCCCGGCATCAACCGCATGGACTGGTTTGAGGTGCCGGTAGAGTTTGTCTCGGCCGAGGGCGCGAGCGACTGGAACCACAATCAGGAGCTCGCCTTCCTGCTGCGCGCGATGGGCCAGCAGGGCGAGCAGGGCATCCAGGGTCCGCCTGGCGCCGACAGCACGGTGCCAGGTCCGCCTGGCGCGACAGGCCCAGCAGGCGCCACCGGCCCGCAGGGCATCCAAGGTGTGCAGGGCGTCAAGGGCGACACCGGAGCGGGCGTCGCACCCGGCGGCACGGCGGGTCAGACGCTGACCAAGATCGACGCCACCAATTACAACACGCAGTGGACGAACCCGCCGGTTGGCGATGTCACCAAGGCATACACCGACACGCAGGACGCGCTGCGGGTGCTGAAGACCGGCGACACGATGACGGGTGGACTGACGCTCAGTTATTCAGACCCGACAATTGTTTTGTACAAGCCCACTGATGCCGCCGTTAATCAGATGTATGTCCAATCGGCGGGGAAATCTAAGTGGCTTTGGCGATTTGCTGATGCGACCGCCAATGATTTTAATTTATTCCGCATAAATGCTGCCGGTGACGCGGTTATCAGCACACCTATATCGGTCAGTTGGTCTACTGGTGATGTACGTCTCGGTAACATCGCCGGGGGTCTTAGATTTGGGGCCACCGTCGCCAGCAGCCCAACGGATCTGTCCAATCACATCAATCTCTGGGGCACCAATAACTACGGATTTTGCGTCACGGGCGGCACGCTCAATCTTGTTGCAGCAGGTACGGCTCATCAATTCACTGACACATCTTTTACCACCGGGAATATCACGGCTAAAAACGCTACCTTTAATATGGAAAGTGACGGTTTCAAGGTGAACACCGTCAGCGGCTCTCACTCTCGAATATTTACCAACGTAGTAGGAGTACGATCTTGGTCAATTGGTACAGTTAATTGGGGTTCGTTCTATCTTGCCGATGAGACTGCCGGCGCTATGCGGATGACCATAGACACCAGCGGTAACACTACGTTTGCTGGGACTGTCACCTCTGCCAATGGACGCTTGTGGGGTACAAACGACTTCGCCAATCCATCCGGTGCTTACCTCCCAATAGGTGGCGGCACAATAACCGGAGCTTTTGGTGTTACTGGTGTATCTTATCTTAACGAAATACAGCTCGCGACATCGGGGTCGGGCGCGGGCATATGGCATGCGGTGCCCGGATATGGCAACCGTTATTACGTAGGTACCGAAGGTGGCAGTGATTTGTGGAGAGTGTATACGACCAGTGGCGGTAACGCTCTTCGTGTTGATGGTAACGGTAATGTCAGCGGTAAGAATATCTCTTCAGACAGTCACGTCCATGCGACCAACGGCTATCGTTGCAGAGCGGGTCAGAACGATCCGGGCTACGTCTTCTCAATTGATTGGCCGGGTGCATGGTTTTACATCGGCGGCACCGCCGTCGCGCAGCTTGCGTTTCAATCGGACTATCGCATCAAGAAGGACATCGAGCCGCTTAAGGGCATGTGGGATCGGGTCAAGGCGCTTAAGCCGATCAGCTACACGCCGAAGGAATATACGCCGCCCGGTCTTGAGGCGACAGCGAAGAGCGAGGGCAAGCCGTTCGTTGTTGAAACCAACATTGAGCATTGGGGCTTCATCGCGCACGAACTGCAGGACACGCTGCTCTACACGGCGGCGAGCGGGCGTAAGGACGATCCCGATGTAGTGCAGTCGCTCAATTGGCCGCCGATCTTGGCGGCAACCGTGAAGGCGCTGCAAGAAGCAATGCTGCGCATCGAGGCGCTGGAAGCAAGGCTTGCAGCATGAGCGCACACGCCGCCTTCCGCCGCCAGCCGGTGCCGCAGCAGACCGCCCAGAACCTCAAGGCGATCACCATCCCTGCGCCGACGCGCGGCATCATGCAGAGCGAGAACGAGGCCTACATGGGGCCTGGCGCGTGCGTGATTTCGGACAACTGGTTTCCCACCATGCGCGGCGTGAAGCTGCGCGGCGGCTGCGAGCGGCACTGCGATCTGCATGCGCTTGATGGTCCGGTGCCGCCGGTCCCCTCGAGCTCGCGCAAGCCGGTTATCTCCGCATTCGAGTATGTCACCGCCGCCAAGCAGCGCATGTTCGCTGCCCAGGACACCAAGCTGTTCGACGTCACCAACACGACGCCGGTCCTGGTCAAGAGCGGACAGACCAGCGGCAACTACGCCGCGGCTCAACTGTCCAATCTCTCCGGTGATTATCTGCTCGCGGTCAACGAGACTGGCGACAGCGTGCTGCGCTTCGACGGCACGACCTGGGTCACATTGACTACCGAGATAACCGGCGGCCCTGTCCCCGGCACCTCGCAGAAGCTGAGTTACATTTGCAAGTATCGCAGCCGCTTGTACTTCATCGAAACGAAATCGATGAACCTCTGGTATCTGCCGATCGACAGCATCCAGGGCGCACTGGTCAAGATCCCGATGTCGGGCGCGGCGACGCGCGGCGGCTACCTGATGTTTTTAACTGTCATCACCATGGATGCAGGCGATGGGGTGGACGATAAGCTGATCGCGGTCACGTCCGAGGGCGAGGCCCTTGTGTTTACCGGCAACGATCCCGGCACCACCAACACCTGGAAGCAGGAAGGGCGCTTCACCATCGGCAAGCCGCTGGGGATGAACGCGCACACGCAAGTAGGCGGCGACGTTGTCATCCTCACCACCGAGGGCATGGTGCCGTTCAGCCAGGCGGTGCAGAAGAGTGCGGGCGAGCTCGAGCTCTCGTTGGTTTCGCGCAGCATCAAGCGGATGTGGCGCGAAGAGGTTCTCGACAAGCGCAACTTCCCCTGGTCGATCAAAAAGTGGGAGGAGTTCGGCGGGATCTTCGTCACCTTCCCCGGCGGCTCGCCAGGCAACCGCTACTGCCTCGCGATGAACAGTGCGACCGGCGCGTTCGCGCGCGCAGTCGGCTGGGATGCGCTGTGCTTCATCCGCATGATCGATCGCATGTATTTTGGCACGCAAGACGGCATCATCATGCAGGCCGAGCGCACCGGCACCGATGACGGCAAGCCTTATGTCGCCACGTTGGTTGGCGGCTGGGAAATGTTTCAGGCGCGATCGACCAACGTGACCTGGCATCAGGCGCGCGGCGTGTTCACGGCCGGCGCCAAGGAGCCGTTCATCCCGCAGATCGATGCGACCACCGACTTTCTGATCGATCTGCCGGCGCCGCCGCCGATCGGCGCGGACCCCGGTGTCTCGGATGTTTGGGACCAGGGCAAGTGGGGACCGGACATGGGCGGGCCGCCGCCGCCCGTGCCGACAGCGCCGCAGCGGACGCAGTATGCGCAATGGGATCAGCCGCCGCCGCCGCGGCCGTCGAACCGAAACACGATGTGGCTGTCTGTCGGCAAGACCGGCTTCACCCACGCGATGGTCGTGCAGATCTCGATCGCGCAGGCGGTCAAACCGGATGTCGAGCTCGTCTGCGTTCACGCGACATTCGAGACGGGCGGCATCAATGTGTAGGACTGTGCCATGAGAGTGTACGCGCAGGACATCGACAATCTGCGGCTCCCGGCGCCGGCCGGCTTCGGTGATCCGAAGGGGATGGTCGACAAGAATGCGCTGCGCGCCGCGGCCTGGGGCACTGACTTTGATCCTGGCTCGCGCAACTCGATCACCCAGGCGCTGACGCAACAGCCAGCCGCACAGCAGCCGATCGGCGGTGGTGGTGTAGGGCCTCCTGCGACCGGCGTCGGCGCGGCGGGCGGTGGCGGCGTGTTCGGCGCAGTCTCGCCGCTCGATCACAGCGTGCCAGGCACAGCGAACTACATTCCCGGCTCCACCAGCCCATACCCGCCGAAGAATAACGATTGGCCGACTGGTGTTTATGTGCCGCCGGGAATGGAGGGCGTGCCTTGGTCACAGGTATTGGCCTCCAATCCTGACCTCGCTCAAATGAATTGGGGCGGCGGCTACGGCAGTGCGGGCATGGGCGCTGATTGGCAAAGCGGTGGTGCTTCAGGCAGCGCGGCAGGAACAGGCGCAACCGGCGGCGACACAGGATAGGAGAGCGGTCATGGAAATGGACACCAGCGTACCCGGTACCGCGAACTATCGCGGCGGCGGTTCTGACGATTTTGCGCGCATCATGGGACAACTGGATTGGGGATCAGGCGGCAACCCCTATGCCGGCGGTGGAGGTGGAGGCAGTCGCGATGCGATCGCGCAGGCGATGATGCAGCAGCAGGCGCCGCAACAGATGCCGCAGCAAGGCTTCGGCGGCTTCGGTGGCAACATGCCTGCCGGCAACGGATTTGCTGGGGGTATGATCGGCGGCGGTGGCCCGCAGCCCGGCTCCGCTGAGTGGAGGTCTGGGATAATGTCTAATCCAGACCTCGCCGCTATGGATTGGGGTTATGGCGCCGGTCGTGGCTTTGGTCCGGCCGCCTTCGCCTCCGATCCGGGCAAAACCGGCTCTGGCGGCGCCAGCACTTCAACGGGTGATCAAGGCGGTGCGTTTGCTCTAGGTGACGTGACAGGCGGCTCCGGGTTGCAGGGCGTAAGCGGCCTTAGTGCCGGAAACTTTGGAGGCGCAGCCGGCCTGCAGGGCGGCGGGATCGGGATAGCGGGGAACCCCGGTAGCCCCAGCCTTGGCGGTCCTTCTCTTGGCAACGCCAACAGCGGCATTAATTCCGGCAACGTGGCGCCTGATCCCGCAGGCTTCCTCAACGACCCCGGACAGCAAGTCGCCAACGAGGTGGTCGATCTGAACGCTGCGCCAACTGCGCAGCAGATGGCGCAAGAGATGGCGCTGAACTCTGAGGCAATTGCTTCAGGGTTCCGGGGCAGTATTGCTGTCCCCGGCAATCCCGTTACCGGCAATCCCGCTGCCGCCCCCACGGGCTACGACGCAGGCGGCGGCTTTGGCGGCGGCGGCAATGCCTCCGGCGCGATGGGCGGCGAAGGTGTCGGCGGCGTCACCGGCTTCGGCGGGACGACCGGCCTAGGCGGTATTGGTCAAGGCGCCGATGTCGGCATGGGCGGTGTGGACGCGGGGACCGGCGGCGTCGGCGGAGCGAGCGTCGGCAGCGCGGGCGATGCTGCAGGCGGCCCCGGCTCTGGCGGCGTGGGCCTCGACGGCGGCTTCGGTGGCGGTGGCGCCACCGGAGCCGGCGGTGATGCTGCTGGCGGCGGCGCGCCCGGCGGGGGCAGCAGCGGCGACGGTGGTGGAGGCGGTGGCGGTGGAGGCGGCGGCAAATGACACTGCGCTACGTCTACGGTCAGAACGATACTGTCGCGCGGTTCGTCGCGCAGCAGATACCGCACGTCGATCGCGGCTTCCCGCGCTGCGAGACGATCGGCGTTGTCGACGCCAACGATCGCCTGGTGGCCGGCGTCGTCTACTACTACTGGAACAAGCGCAATGGCACGATCGAGGTCGCGGCCGGCGCGTTGCCAGGCCGCATCTGGTTCACCCGCGAAACGATGCGGCGGATGGCCGACTACGTCTTCACGACATGCGGTTGCCAGATGGCGATCATGCGGGTGCGCGAGGAGGACGAACGCCTGCTCGCTCAACTCGCCCGCTTCGGCTGTGCGTTCGTGAAGGTACCGCGGCTCTACGGCCGCGACAGCGACGGTGTGATGTGCCTGCTGGCCGATGACGAATATGCCAAGCGATTGCCGGCGCACGAACGACGAGAGGCCGCGTGATGGACTACGGTCAACAGCAGCCAGGGATGGGCGGCCCGCGTGACGCGATCACGCGAGCTCTGATGGCGGTGCAAACGCCGCAGCCGGTGACTGACGTGCCGCCTGTGCCGGATATGCCGATGCCAGGTTCGCCGCCAGGTTCGCCGTCAGGTTCGCCGCAAGGTGCGCCAGGTTCGCCGCCGGCACAGCCTGGTGCGCCGCCGATGTTGCCGCAACTCGGTGCCGCGACGCCGCCAGGGATGCAACCGGGTGGCATGCTTGCACCGCAGCCTGGCGCAATGCCGCCGAGATAGGGACGACCAATGCCGCTGCGCTATATCTTCGGCCAGGACGAGCTCATCGCGAACTTCGTCGCGCGGATGAAGGTTGCGTCTGGGCACTCGCGTCGCGCCGGCTTCACCGACACCAATCTGCGCGCGATCGGCATCGTCAACGAGGACAACGAGCTCATCGCCGGCATTGTCTATTTCAATTTCAATCCCGAGGCCGGCACGATCGAGATGAGCGTGGAGGCACTGCCGCGCACGCGCTGGCTGACGCGCGAGACGCTCGCCGTGATGTTTCGCTATCCGTTCTTGCATTGCAATTGCCAGATGCTGATGACGCGCACCGCCGCCAAAAGCACGCACGTCTTACGCATGTTGGCGGCGATGAATTTCACCTTGATCACCATCCCGCGTTCGGGCGGGCGCAACGAGGACGGCGTGCTTGGTCTGCTCACCTACGAGGATTGGGTGAACGGAAAATTCTGCCGGCGCTATAACCACCAGGTTCACGTCCAGGCCGACGAAGCGGCGTAGAGGAGCAACCCATGGGCTCATGTTGCGGAGGCAGCGCGCCACAGCCGCCGAACCCGGCGCAGACGGCAGCAGCGCAGACTGGCACGAACGTCTCGACGGCGGTCGCCAATTCGTTTTTGAACAACGTCAACCAGATCACGCCGCAGGGCGAACTGCGCTACGATCCGACCGACACCTACACCTGGAACGATCCGTCGACCGGCGCGAGCTACAACATCCCGCGCTGGACCGCGACGCAATTGCTCTCGCCCAAGCAGCAGACGATCAGCGACCTGGGGATGGAGACGCAGACCAATCTCGCCAGGTTGGGCCAGCAGCAGAGCGGCATGCTGACCGACATGCTGGGCCACCCGATGGACATCTCCGGGGCGCCGCAGGGCGGGGATCCCAACGCACTGGGCGGCTTCGATCCGCAGACCAGCTTCGGTGATGTCGGCCCGCAGCAGCGCACGCTCAACCAGGATTTCAGCGCCGATCGGCAGCGCGTCGAAGACGCGATGTACCAGCGCATGGACCCGCAGCTTCAGCGCGACAAGTCGCAACTGGAAGCGCGCCTGGCCGACCAGGGCATCAAGATCGGCTCGCCGGCTTATCAGTCCGCAATGGATCAGTACGGCCGGCAACTCAACGACGCGCGCCTGGGCATCACAGAGAAGGGCCTGGCCGAGCAGCAGGCCGGGTTTAACCAGGCGCTGCAGACCGGGCAGTTTTATAATTCGGCGCAGCAGCAGGATTTCCAGCAGGAGGCATTGCGCGGACAGTTTTTCAATCAGGCACAGCAGCAGGGCCTGGGTTATGCCCAGGCGCAGCAGGGCGCGAAAGACAGCGCACGCCAGCAATGGCTGACCGAGCAGTATGCGCAGCGCAATCAGCCGCTCAACGAGATCTCTTCGCTGATGTCGGGCTCACAGGTGCAGCAGCCGAGCTTTCTCAAAAACACGCCGACGTCCACGATCGCGAACACCGACTACGCCGGCATCATGAACACGAACTTCAACCAGAATTTTCAGAACTATCAGCAGTCGTCGCAAAACTTCAATCAGTTGATGGGCGGAATTTTCGGCGCGATGAGCGGCATGATGCGATCGGACAGGCGCGTGAAAAATGTCGGCAGTAAACTCGGCACCGTGCTTGCTGCAGGCCCTGACGGAGAGAAGCCGTTGCCGATCTACGAATACGAATACAAAGACGATCCGGCAGCGACGCGCCGCATTGGTCCGATGGCGCAAGACGTGGAGAAGATCGACAAGAGAGCGGTCAAAACGCGAGCGGGGACCAAGTACATCGACATGACGAGGATGGGCAGCATCCTCAGAGACAAGGTGGCGTGACATGGCAGACGATCGCTACAACATTCCGGTACCCGCTGCGGGTGCAAGCGGCATCCTCGATCCGCTCGCACCGGCTGTCGGCTATTTCTTCAGCGGCCCGCAGGGCACGCCGTCCTATCCCGAGCTCGAGCGGCGCCGCCAACTGATGCTGGCGCGTGCTGCTGCAGCAAAGCGCGGATTTCCGACAACGCTGGGCCAAGGCATCACCTCTCTCGGTGAGGCGATTGGCGAGCGGATAGAAGGCAATCAACTCTCCGCGCAAGAGCGTGAGCTAGACGCGGCCGAGACAAAGCGCCTGAACGCGGGGACCAGCAGGCCCGGTCCTGGCGGCCAGGGCTTGCCGCCAACGGGACGCCCGAACAGCGCCGAGCTCATTGACCCGGCGGCGAACGCAACACGCGACAGGATCACGGCATTGACCCTGGGAGGTGGGCAAGAAAACCCTACCTCGCCGGGGGTGGACACACCCCCGGTTACGGCAGTTGGTGGCCTTTCGCCTGAGATCCTCGCCAACCGCAGCGGCATTGCCGGCATCGAGACGGGCGGCGGGCGCAGCCCGTACACGATGATGGGTGCGATCACGCCGAAGGGCGATCGTGCCTACGGCAAATACCAGGTGATGGGTGCGAACATCCCGGAGTGGAGCCAGGCGGCTCTCGGACGCACGCTCACGCCGCAGCAATTCCTTGCCGACGACAAGGCGCAGGATGCGATCTTCGATCACCGCTTCGGCAACTACGTCAACCAGTACGGCCAGGAGGGAGCGGCGCGCGCCTGGTACGGCGGCGAGCGCGGCATGAATAATCTCGGCAAGACCGATCAGCACGGCCGGCTGAACGTACTGGGCTATGGCAGGCAGTATCTGCGCAATCGCGGCGGTGCGCAGCCATCAGGAGATCCTGGCGAGGCGGGCGACGATCGCGGCTCCACGATGACGATCGACAGCGCGACCGGAGCGTCGCCAGAAGATAACCCGCCGACGCCGACAACCATCAAGCCAGCCCCGGCCATGGTGGGTGGCACGGGCTCGCGCGTCGTGAACAACACGCCGCCGTCACTGACCGAGGTGCCGCCGCAGACCGAAGAGATCATGGAGCCGCCAGGTCCGAAGCCGTTGCCGCCGAAGCGCGTGGATTTTTCCGAGCGTCAGCTAGAGATGCTCAAGATCATGCAGCACCGCGGCTCGAGCCCCTACGCGAAGGAAGTGGCGAAGCAATACTTCGACATGGACGAGAAGGTGCGCGGCGAACTGACGACGCAGCGCATGGAGGAGTACCGCAACGATCGCGAGGCGTGGGAAAAGCAGGATCTTGACTACAAAAAGCACGTCCGCGAGGCGCCCACTCGCCGGATCTCGATGCTGAAGGAACGTCTCGGCATCGAGACGAACCAGGCTGCGCTGGAAAAGACGCGCATCGAATTGGCAAAGCTGTACCACATGCGCGACGGCGGCGAATGGGACATCGCGCTGCAGAAGGCGCAGTCGGACCTCGATGAGCAGCGCCAGAAAGTCCAGGCCGGCCACGCTCCGCAAGTGACCAAGGTTGGCGACCAGGAGATGATCTGGGACCAGAAACTTGGGAAGTTCGTGCCGATCCCGCAGCCGCCGACGCAAGTCGATGAGACTGGCCGGCCGACCGGCAAGCTGAGTGCCGAGCAAGACAAGCTGCTCGACCATCACGGCAAGGCATCGCTCGCGCTCGATCAGTTCAACCGCATTCCCGACGCCGACAACATCCTGGCGCAAGGACTGCGCGATGAGATTGCCGGCAAGCTACCGTTCGTCGGCAACGCGGCGCTCTCGAGCCGCTACCGCACCGTGCGCAACGCGGCGAACAACTTCCTCGTCGCACATCTGCGCAGAACCAGCGGTGCGGTGATCGGTCCAGAGGAAATGCTGCAGCATCATCGCGACCTCATCCCGATCTGGGGCGACGATGCGGCGACGGTCAAAAACAAGCGCGAGATGCGCGCCAACATTGTGGAGGGCATGTACACCTCGCTGGGCACCGCGCGTCCGCATGCAGATTATGTGACGAAGAAGCGCCAGCAATCCGATGCTGAAGAGCAAGCGAAGATGACGGAGGAGATGAAGGGTGTCGGCACGCCAGTGATTGGTAGGGTCTACAAAGATGGCAACAAGCGCCGCTACTGGACTGGCACGCGCTGGGAGGAAGATTGATGGCTTGGCAGGCCACTGACGAGACGGTCCCAGTCGCGTCTACCGGCAAATGGACCGCGACCGATCCGACTTCGGATTATCTGGCGCCTGGCGGCACGCAGTCGCCCGTCATGAGCATCCTGGCGCCGCAGGAGATGCGCGCCTCGCCGGATGACAAGTACAAGGCTGCGGCGATCGCGGATCGCGACAAGCTGATCAAGGCAGGCTTCACGCCGGCTGCGAGCTATTCCGAGCGCATGGCGATGGGCGCCGGCCTGGGCTGGCTGGACGAGCTCATGGCGGCCGGCAGCATCCCTTTCAAGATGGCGCAGCACCGCACGCTCAGTATCCCGGAGGCGTACCGTTACGGCAAAGCCGAGCAGGATCTGAACATCGATGCCACCAGGGCCAACACCAAGGGGGTTCTCGGCACCGCGGCCGAGCTCACGGGCGGCCTGGCCGCGGCCGGCGGCGTTCTGGGGGCGGGGCCTCGCGCAGCAGCGGTGACCACCCCGGCCATCCCCGGCATCATGGGCGCCAAGACCATCCCGGCCGGCGTCACCAACTTTGGCGCCAACTTTGCCAAGGGGGCCGGCTTTGGCGCAGCGGCGGGCGCTGGTGAGGCGCCTGACATCGCCGGCATCCCGAAGCACGCGATGCTTGGCGGCGTCCTGGGCGGCCTGGGCGGCGCTGTGGTGGCACCTGTGGCGGCCAAGGCCATCCAGCATACCGCTCGAGCCCTGCAGATGCCCCGGCTGCGGGATCCCGAGAACATCGCCATCGAACACGTCGCCGCGGCGGCTCGAGCCGGTGGCGTAACACCGCAGCAGATTGTCCAGCGGGTTACCGATGCCCAGGCATCCGGCCAGCCGTTCACCGTTGCCGATGCGATCGGCAAGGAGGGCCACCGCGCACTCGGCGGGGTTTACCGCGGTGGTGGGCCACACCGTGAGGAAATCACGCGGACACTCACCGACCGCGACCTGAACATGCCCAACCGGGTGATACCGCGCACTGACCAGGCGCTGGGCGCCCAGGGCACCGCAGAGCAGGCCTCCGAGGCCCTGGCGCAGCGCGCTGCCGCCGAGGCCGCGCCGCTCTACCGCCAGGCCGAGCAGCACCCATCCTGGAGCAACCGCCTGCAGGAGTTCCTCGACCACCCCGATATGCAGCAGGGACTGCGCCACGGCTACCGGCTCGAGGCGCGCGATGCTGTTGCCGAGGGCCGAAGGTTCAATCCGCACGATGCGATGATCACCGACTTCAACGCGGCGGGTGATCCGATCATCACGGGCGTGCCGAACGTGCGCACGCTCGACATGGCGAAGCGCGGCCTCGATCACATGATCGAGCAGTCCATGAAGGACGGCCGCGCGACTGTCGACACCCGCAGCCTGACCCGGTTCAAGAACTCGATGCTGGCCGAGCTCGACGCGATCAACCCGACCTATGGACGAGCTCGAGCCGCCTATGCCGATCCGATGCAGATCCGCGATGCCGTCCAGACCGGCCGCGAGATGGCAGCGCCAGGCCGGCGCTACCAGGACACGATCCAAGAGTTTCAGGGCATGCGCGGCGGTGAGCCAGGCGGCGTTGCACCGCATTTCTCCGAGCAGCAGGGCGCCCGCATCGGCTATGCCGACAAGATCGCAGAGCAGACCCAGGGCGGAATTATCTCGCCGCTGTTGCGCCCGAGAAATATCAAAGGCGAACAAGAGCTCGAGGCGCTGTCGCTCGAGCAGGGACCGCGGCGGGCTGGCGATGAGAGCATGCTGCGTCAATTCCTCAATCGGGAGGACACCATGAAGGCTGGCTCCAAGAAGGTGCTGGGCGGCAGTGATACGGCTGAGAAGATTGCCGACACCGTCGCCTCGCCTGGCGGCGCCGAGGCGCTCAATGCGGTCACGTCAGTCATCACCGCCAACCCGATTGGCCTGGCGCGCACGGCCGCTGATGCCTTCAACCGCATCCGCCAGGGCGAGAGCGAAGCGCAGCGCGTCGCCATCACCAAGTCTCTGCTCGAGCAGGCGCCTGCTGCCATCAAGCAGATGGCCGATCGCATCGCGATCCATGAAGAACGCCGCCGCGGGGTAAACCCCTGGACCGGCACGTACCGTTACCGACCGGGAGAATGAAATGCCGCGCGATGGATCTGGGATCTACACGCTGCCGCCGGGGACCAAAGGTGTTCCCGACACGACGATCGAGAGTAGCAAATACAATGCGTTTGCCGATGACGTGGCGAGCGATGCGAATGCCGTCCGTCCGATCATAGCCGGCGGCACAGGTGCCAGCACCGCGGCAGGAGCTCGAGCCCAGCTAGGCGTGACATCCGGCGCGGCCCAGGTCACCAACTACGACAGCCACGTTTTCGAGACGGGCAGCTTCTGGTCGTCACCGACTGCGACGGCCGCGCCGGTTGCGTCGAACGTCAGCGGCACCGCAGTCGTCCTCAACGCGGATCCGAACTACGTCACGCTCGACGCGGTCGACAACGCGACCGGCCTGCTGTGGACGCGGCACAAGACCGGCGGCGCCTGGAGTGCGTGGACGCTGCACAATGCCGGCGACAAGCTGCCTCTGGCGGGCGGCACCTTGACCGGCGGACTGACCGTGCAGGGCGACATCACGACCTGGCGGCCAGGCTCACCAAACACGGGCGCGCTGTTCTTCACCAACGGCGCGGGCGGCGCCAAGTATTGCTACTACAACGGCACGGCCTTCCAGTTTGAGGGCGGCCCGATAACCGTGTCGAGCGTCAACGGCGCGCTCAATGGCAATGCGTTGACAGCGAGCAATGCGGCCAACGCATACGCATGCAGCGGCAATGCCGCCACGGCCAACTACGCCGCCAACTCAGGCGCCTGCAGCGGCAACGCTGCGACCTCGAGCTCCTGCAGCGGCAACGCCGCCACCGCGAGCTACGCCACCACTGCCGGCAATCTCTCAGGCGGCGGCGGCGTAACCATTGGTGACGGCAGTGCCATCGAAGGCCCGTACTACATCGACTTCAAACACCCTGGTCACGCCGCCCATGATTTCTGCGCGCGGCTGCTGGTCAACAACGATCACACGCTGAACATCCAGACGCCCAAGATAAATGCCGATGGGGTGATCGACAGCGCGATGGGCTACAGGACCGGCACAGGCGGCAACGGCGGCTGGGAGACGTTCTCATTCCGGGTGGACCCCCCTGCGGGCGGCTTCCTGCTCTACGTTACCGGCACCTTGGTTGGCCCGGTGTCGGTGTCGATCTCCGACCATCGCATCAAGAAAAAAGTCGTGCCGCTCGACAGCATGTGGAACCGGGTGAAGGCGCTCAAGCCGATCGCCTACATGCACAAGCAGCCGGATGGCTTGCCGGCCAATCCGTTGATTGCCGATGACGGCGTCGAGCGGTGGGGCTTCGCCGCACACGAACTGCAGAAGACGCTGACCAACAGCGCCGCAACCGGCCGCAAGGACGGCGAGCATCTGCAATCGCCCGAACCGTGGACCGTGATCGCCGCGCTGACCAAGTCACTCCAGGAAGCAATGGGCCGCATCGAGGCGCTCGAGGGCACGATGTTGGTACAGAAGGCCGCGAGATGATCCGCGCAGCCCTGATGGCTCTGTTGCTGTCGGGCTGCGCATCCATTGGCGGTGGGTGGTTCGGGCGCGGCGACGAGGTTATTACGCGCCCGCCGCCCTACTACGATCGCGCGGAGATCGACGCAATCAACGCGGAGGCGGAGTGCCGCCGCCTGGCGCGGACGACGCTGCAGGCACAACGCTGCGGAGTGAGGAGATAGCGATGAATATCGGCCTGGTGTTCTGGATCCTCATGTTGTTGTGGCTCGTGTTTGGGCTGTGGACTGCATGGCCTGGTGTCTCGAGCGGCCAGTGGCATCCTCTCGGTGGCAGTCTGCTGCTGTTTATCTTGCTGTTACTACTCGGATGGCATGCCTTCGGGCCACCAATCAGGGGGTAGCGCAGGCCGCATGCGCCGCATTGTGATCGGTACGGTGGCGGGTGCCGTCATCGGCTGACGCTTACTGGCGGTGGCCGGTGGCGCCCAGAAATGCAGTATCGAGGTCTTGCTCTGAGAGGTCGTACCCGGACGATGTAGGACCGGCCCCTTGATCTTGATCGTTCTGACCCAAATTGTCTCGGCCGTGTCGTGATCCTGGGAGTGTTGCGCCCCGGCGCTGCCGATCGCGGCCAGCAGAGCCGCGCAGATGATGAGCGGGTTCATTTCCATCTCCCAGGAATGCCGTACAGGATGAACATCTCGACCAGACGCGCGACGCTCTCGGCAACCTTCGTGTGATCGTGTGCGTAGCGTATGACCGTGTTGCGGCCGACGCCGAGAACGCGGGCGGCGGTGCGGTGGCTCAGTCCGAGCGTCTGCAGCGCGGCCGAGAATTGCTTCGCGGTCATGGCGCATCCTCTTTTTCTGCGGTCAATGCGGCGCGAGCGATACTGATTGCTATTGCCAGTCGAATGACGGGCAGAAAGCCGCTTGGGGCCACCGGGTTATCCAGACATTCGATTTGGCGAAGAGCGGCGCGCAGTTGCTTGTTGTCTGCAAGCAACTCGTCCAGGTCGTCTAAGACAGTAGCGCCCATGCTCAAAACTCCATGATCTTGATGCTGTCGCCCACATCGGGCGACCAGGTGTGCTTGAGCAGCCTGATCAGCGCCGCAGTGATCGAGTACTCGCGCTCTTCGTCGTCCGCGATCGGGATGATTGCGCTGCCGATCTCGTCGTCGAGGCTGTTGAAAAGCTGAATGCGGACTTTCGTCATAGTTAAACCTCCGTGCAATCGCGCAGCATGAACGGCAGTGTCTTGCCCGACTTGTCGAGCTTGACGTGAGCAACCTCGTAGTCGGGATCTTCCGGCCCATTCTTGGCGCGGCCCTTGCGGCGCCGGATCTTGACGACCTCGCCGTAGCGGTCGCCCATCATCCAGCGATCGGTGTAGGGGGGAATTTGAACTCGCATCACGCACCTCCTTTCGAGCGGCTGACCTTGAATGTGCCGGCCTCGACGTCCGCGAGGATCCGGTAGCGATACTTGTTGAAGAACGTCCACCAGCCCTGGCAGATGCGGCGGCCGTCAGCGGCGTAGATGTTTCCGCCGCTGGCACCCTCGTAGCCGTGCAGCGCGCCCCACCGCTTCGCTGTGGCCTTGCGCTCGTCGTTGGACAGGGTGGCGAGCGGGGAGGCGCGGTAGGCCTCCTCCTGCGGGGAGAGGCGCGCGTGATCGAAGGGGGAAAATACCGTGAAGGTGTTCACGATCAGCCCTCCTGCTTGGCGGCGGCGCGGCGGGCGTCGATCTTGGCCTGGCCGATCGCGGCCCACTTGTTCGCGATCACAACGGCTTCGTAGCCTTCGGTGTAGTCGTGCCAGGCGAAGGTGCCCTTGGGCCAGCGGCCGGCGGCGGCCTGAGAGGGACGGCCGCACTGTGCGTCCCAGCGGCCTTGGCGGTACATATCGGACATGGTCGTTCTCCTGGTTAGGGGGTGACCCCCTCCCTCCGGGGAGGGGGGTTGCGCCCTTAGAAACAGTGCTTGGGGTTGACGCCGGCCGCCTTCTTGAAGGCGTTCCACTTCGCGTTGGCGCGGAAGTTCGCGATGCGGTGGATCTTCTGCCATTCGGACTTGAAGCCGGTTTCGTTGCAAAACTCGCGAACCGCGAAGGCCTCGTTGCCGCAGAAATCGCGGGTGTTGACGATCACTTCCACCGCGGCGTCGAGGATGTGGGAGGGGATGAACATGGCGCGTCTCCGTTGTTGATGACCCCTTAGATCACCATCTGGGGCATGTGTCAACTGGCACCAGGGCGTTAATTAGGGGTTAATTAGCGCCCGTCCCAGATGGTGCATTGGCCCTGTGGGCAAATCGGCGCATAGTAGTTTTCCCACTCACCCGGAGGGTTTCCCCTATGCGCAATTGGCTGGTTGCCGCCGCCCTGGCGGCGTCTGTCGCGTCGGCCCAGGCGCTCGAGTTTGACTTCGGCGGCGGCCTCAATCCGCTGCTCGACACCGCGTTCCAGAGCAATGCGAACACGTCCACGCTGACCGTGTCCGGGCCGGTGCCGCTGGGCAACCAGCCGCAGAACATCCAGTGCATCATCTGCGGGACGCATCAGCCGCAGCAGGATCTCACGTTCGGCTACAACAACTACAAACAGGGCGGGTCAATTTCGACCTTCGCCACGTCCTCGACGTCCGCGCTGGGCGGGGTGCAACTCGACAACAACACCTTGGGCGACGGCTATACCAAGCTGTTCCTGCTGGCGTTCCTCGCCGCGACCAACTCCTTCAACGTCAACGTGGGGATCGACGTCAACACGGCGACCGGCGCCGGCCCTGAAATCCTCGAGCGGTTTGTGGTGGTCGACCTGGCGAACCATCTGATCCTGGCCGACACCGGCCAGATCCACATGAGCCTGCCGACGCTGAACAACGGCACCGGCTTTCCCGACTACACGATCAGCGGCTTTGACCTGAACCGGGCTGACATCCTGCCTGGCGCGGAGCTCGCCTTTCTTGCCCGTTGGTCGAACACATCTGACGGCGCCGAGAGCTTCTTTCTCGTTCCGCAAGCTGTGCCGGGGCCGATCGTCGGCGCTGGTCTGCCGGGTCTGATCGCGGCCTGCTTCGGCCTGGTGGGCCTCGCCAGGATGCGCCGTCGCCGGGTTGCGTGACGCACCTATGACGCACTGTCCAGAAAACGCGCGGACAAAGAACAGAATGTGAACCTGGCTGACATCAGGATGTCAGCCAGGATGTCAGCCGACACAGAACAGCCGCCACCGGGGTTGGGACCGATGGCGGCTGTAGGGAACTTTCGGCGTGCCGCGAAAGCTGCGCCGGGAGGGCACCCCGGTGCAGCATGGCACACTATCCGCTGTTGCGCATCATTCGGTCCATCTCGCCCAGGATGCTGCGGACGGTGCCAGGGATGGCCTCGATCATGTCATCGCGGGTTTTCTTGGCGGCCGGCCCAAGCAGGACGGCAATCATGCGCGTCAGCGCAATCAGCCCCAGGGCGCGCGGGTGGCCTTCCAGCGCCTTGTGCAGTTTGTCCATCATCCCGACGAGCTCATGCTGGTGCTTGCCGGCAGCGTGATCCTTCTCGAATGTCATAATTTGTCCTCTATCAGCCCGCGCAGCCAGGGATCGATGTCCTGCTCCTCGAGCTCTTTGAGGACATCGAAGTAGGGCTTCATGTTGGCGATGCCCTCGTCGTATTCCTCGCGGGTGATCTCGCCATCCTGGAGCAGATCGGCGCCATTGCTCTTCACCGATTGGATGTAGTCGTGCAGCGCATCGATCAGGTTGATCAGCGCCTCTGGATATTCCTTCGGCATCTCATACTTCCATCCCCAGATGCAGGCCGTGCGGGGCAAGCACGGCCTGGAGGACATCGACTGTTCGACGCCCGATGTTTGGCAACCGCAGCAACTCGACCTCTCTCATGCGTGCCAAATCGCGGATGGTGACTACCTTTGCCTCGTAGCCATTAGCATCATAGAAACGCAGGCCGCGGATGCGTTCGCCAAAGCCGGGGCCAAATAACTTTCTGCTTATCAAACGATTGTCGAGCCGCACGTCCAGAAACTCTTCATCAAGCGGCGCTGTCACCTCAACGTGCTTTACGCCAACGCCGCGAGCCTTGCGCCAGGCAGAAATCTTCTGCTGTGCCGCGTTCCAGTCGGGGTCCGCCAGCATTGCGTACAATGCCTCAAGTTCGTCGGCCGCCTGGCGCATTGCCATGCTGTCGGGAACGCGCAGGCGGTTTATGAGATCGGGTTTCATCGCCGGCACTTCCACTTGTAGCGGCCAACCATCACCTTGCGCATGCCGTGGCGGGTGCAGATGCTGTAGGATGTTGAGACGCGGGAGCGGACGCTTGCAGTCGCCCCGACAGTTTGACGCTCGTTCATTCGAGCGGCTCCCGCGGGAGGATCATGCGTCACCAGCAGCAGCGGCTCAAGCCGCGTCTCGACTGCCGGCGGCATATCCGCAACCGGGCCGTACCGATACCTGAACGTATCGGTGTCGACACGCTGCGCTCGCACACCCTCCACCTCGATCGCGCGCGCCGGCACACTCGGCCGCAGCGCGTAGCCGCTGCCGAGCGTCACCAGCGGGATGGCCGCCAGGATGATCGAGAAGCGGATCATTGCATCCGCCACTTTGGAGCGGGTGCGGCCGGCGCGTTGCGGCCGGCCTGGGCAAGATCGCTGTCGCGCAATTCGGCCGCGATCAGCGGCAGTGCCATCGGGTTTTCAATGGCCCTCTGCATCACCACACCCGCGCCGTAGTAGAACATCATGCGCGCGACCTCGATCGCATCGCGCGAGAGATTAGGCCGCTGGAAGAGCTTGATTTCCATTTCCGCCCAGTCTTTCGCGAGCGACATCACTCGCCTCCCTTGGTATCCAACTCGGCC
>Ga0210380_10000325_pt1 | contig 22582 bp, 18 predicted proteins | sample PLM4_5_coexredo_FD_155476 | JGI IMG/M metagenome (GOLD analysis project Ga0210380, IMG submission 155476) | Groundwater sediment microbial communities from an aquifer in East River, Colorado, USA - PLM4_5_coex redo | ecosystem: Environmental > Terrestrial > Soil > Riparian zone | place: USA... | reverse complement strand
TCGGTTGATGTTTCCGTTGACCGTCTCGGCGTGCTGGTGCGGGCCGAACCGGCCGCCCTTGTCGCAGAAGTTGCCGACGGGCACCTGCCACGTCGAGACGTTGAATGGATGCGTCTCGTCGGTCATATCCACCATGTACGCCTTCGTGCGGATGCCGCTCGTGCACGGCTTCATGTCGGCCGTGCCCGCTGCTTCATCGGTGATGAACGCATAGGTCCGCGGCAGGCCGTCGGGACCTTTGAAGTTCGGGACCTCGGTGTATGTGATCGGCGACACCGTGTGCGGTCCGCGGCCCGGGGGACTCGTGTCGATGAGCCAGATCATCTTCGGCTTCGATGGATCGCTGATGTCCCAGCTGCCCGCATGCCCGGCGCCGCGGAACCCGATGTAGAGCCGGTGATTGGGCTCGTCGACGATGGGATGGTGCGCGTACTGTCCTTCGAATCCGGGCTCGCCCATCTTCTGCCCGGGTCCCCAGGCGCGTCCGACGAACTTCGGGTTCTTCGGATCCTTCAGATCCCAGATGTGAATGAGCGTGAGGCCGCGGAAGCCCGGCTCGCCCGAGCTCGAATAGAAGAGACCGGACTGCTGCGACCACCAACCCTTGTGCGCGCGGTTGATGAAGGTGCCGCCGCAGCCGGAGCCACAGCTTCCCGCCGGCGTGCCCGTGATCTCGGAGACGAGCGCGACCTTCGACGGGTCGGTGTCGCGGCTCGTGATGTCAAAGATCTGGAACTTGAACTTCTGGCCCGTGTCCCAGCTGCGAATCAGATAGTCGCGCCCCGACGGGTTCGAGTTGAACCCGTAGTCGTAGACGACCGAGACCGAGCGCGAGTTGACGTGCGCCTCTTCGTTCGGGATGTGCCAGACGAGCTTCGGATTGGCGGGGTCCGAGATCTCGACGATCGACGTGCCGTTCCACTCCATCTTCCCCGTGATCGGGTTGAGGATCGGTTCGTCGTTACCGGCCGCATCGTCTGAGGCCTGCGGATCGTTGCGGTCGTTGGGCGTGTGGCCCACGTAGACCCAGTTGCCGTTGGCGGGGTCCGACTTGGTCGTGACGACCAGCGACTGGCGGCCCTGCAGGTCGTGGTAGCCGACGAGGCGTACGTTGTCCGCGGATTCGGCGCGTGGATCGGCGGGCGTCTGTTGCGTGGCTGGCGCGGGCGCGTTCGGGCCCGAGCACGCGGCGAGGAGAAACAGTGTTCCGAACCACGTCGAGCGCGCGATCGGCATCATGGCATTCGCCTCCAGTTCAACAGAACCGACCCGCGCCGACAGTCGTGCGGGGGGTTGGATCGGCGCCGATGATACGCCAGGACGCGTCCGGCGCGCGCGATCGGGTTGCGGTGCTGGTACCGCGCCCGATACAATGGGCGGTCCACGTACCTCCGAAGTGGGCCGCTAGCTCAATTGGCAGAGCAGCAGACTCTTAATCTGCGGGTTCTCGGTTCGATTCCGAGGCGGCTCACCACTTTTCTCTCAACAATTTCAGCAAGCCTCCGCGCTCGTCGTATGCTCCCGAGGTTTTTGACACACTAAGTGACACACTGAGGGGCTTGTTCGCCGCCCACAGCCCTCAAAGTACGACCCCTGCGATGGCGAGTGTCGACGGGCGCGACGGAGGGTGAGCGTCTGCGAATCGCCACAAGAGTGAATCCGGAGCGAAGCGGGTACGCACCACGTCAAGATGCCCGCTGACTCGGCGGCGAGCTCGGAAGCCAATGCCGCATTGACTGGAAACACGATCAACGCACAGCTACTGCGACGCGCCCGGCTGTAAACACGAATACCGGGGGGAAGGCGCAAAGTCTATAGGCATGTTGGTCCGGACCGCCACGCGACCACACACAGGTTTTCGGGAAAAATACTTGCGCCGACGGCGCGATCCTCGTCGCTGCCGGGCGACGAGCCTGCACGGCTCAAAGAGAGACCCCATGGAGGACGGTGACCACATGGACATCCCCACTTCACCTCCACGCAGGCGCATGATTTGGCCGGCCCGTGCGTGAACCCTTCAGGGCGCGCTAACTGCCCCTCCGCACACGAACCTGAAGCGCCCCTTACCCCTCCAGTGCGCTCCAGACCCATGGAAGGCGCAGAACCATGGAACCGTCCCGTGCAGCGTCCAGAGCCTGCGGACCGTTCATTAGGTCAGGCTCGTCGGTGGTCGGCCGCCGAAAGCGCCCCAAGACCCCGATCGATCCAATAGTCGCGAGGGGCGTCGCCGTAGCCACAGCGCCGATCTCGCGAGGGGCTGTTAACAAAAGCCAACATCGCGCGGTATGCCGCCCTTCGCGTCACTCGCCGTGCTCGCCCTGACCCAACAACTGACCCACAGACCCGTGGACGCAGGCGGGAAGGGCGGACCACGGCGGACGGAAACCTCAACCCTCATCTTTGAGGGGACCAGATCGAATACATCGTCTTTCGGCTCGAGGCGAGGAGGGCGATCGCAGCCGCGGTTGCCTAATGCACGTCCACGTTCTCAATGCGCCACTCGCTATTGCTGTTCAGCAGCTCGAACTTCCATTGACGACGCTCGATGCGCATCGTTTTGGCTCCGACCTTCGGCACATATCGCACGACGCCGCTGCACGACGCACCGGCGCTCGGTCCTGCGACGCTGATGATGCAACCGTCCAGTTCAACTTCCTGCTTGTCCACGCTCGCAAAAGCTCGGCCCAGCGCCCGCTCATTAACGCTCGGCCACACGGCCTTCGCCTCTTCGACATTAAAGGTCCTGAATGCATCGAGGTAGCGCCCGACGACGGCCTGGACGGCGGTGCTGTCGGAGACGACGGCAACCTGGACCGCCCTTGGAGGAGCGGCCACGGGTGGAGCAGCAGCCGGCGGCGACGCTCCCGGCAGGACGGTCACCGCAGGCCCCGCAGTGCGAGCAGGGGGAGGAGCGGGAGCGGCGGGAGAGGCGGAGGGAGAGGAAGGCAGCAACGCGACCGACGCAGGTGCCGCCACGGGAGCAGTCGTTTCGCGATCGGAGGCGTTCGACGGCGCTGCAGATGATGCGACAGGCGGGGTCGCGCTCGAGGCTGGAGGGTTCGCTCCGCCGGAGCGAACGACGGTCGCCGCGGCTGCCGCCGGCTCCCCGGCCGCTGTGCGGGAAAGCTGGGTTTGCGGCGGATGAAGCTCGCTCTGCTGTGGGAGCGGACGAGTGATCCGCGGCGAAGGCTCTGGCACTGATGGCGACGAGTCGCTCGGCTCCCGCGCTGCCGGCTTCACGGATGCTGCGACCGGTCCGTCTGTCGTTGTCGCAGGCTCCGGGCTTGCCTCCGTGTGGGCCGAGCGTTGTAGCGGTTCTTGCGTGACCGAGGGTGCGGGCGGCGCGACGGGGACGAGCGGGCGATCGACTACCGCCGTACGAAGATCGTACGAAAAGACGACCAGGGCGAGTGCGGTCGCAGACACGAGTGCCGCAGAAACCCAGTGCCGGGTCGAGGAGGGAGCTGCCACCGCGTCCCCCGCAACCGGGGAAGTGAGGGGAAGGAACGGCGGCCGAAGATCACGAACGACTGGGCTGTCCTCGTACGAATCGGCGATCTCCGATGGGAACGCGTCGAGGACATTCGACTCGACCCGGACTCGACCTTCAACAGTCGCGCCGATTGGCTCAGGCGCGAACAACCCCAACGCACTCTCGCCCTCAAGCGTCTCCACCGGGTCGACCGTCGACTCAAGGCCCTGAAATGTCTGGCCCATCCGATCGTCACCAACGATTGGGCTGTTCGCACACGAATCAGCGGTCTCCGAAGGGAACGCGCCGATGAAATTCGCCTCGGGCTCGAACAGCCCCAACCCATCCTCGTCAAGTATTTCCACCAGTTCGATCGTCCACTCAGGGCCTTGACGTGTCTGGCCCGTCCGATCGTCACGGTGCCGAGGATCCGAATTCATCGTCCCAAGGAATATTCGATCGAGGCAGCCGGCACCCAGTCCGGGTTCAGCCCCGCATCGGTCAAGGGTCGCATCACCGAGGCGCTCAACAGCAGGCTGGCGGCCACGTTCCACTTCACGCCGCCCAGAACCAGAACGCGCTCGGTGCCCTCGGATACGGCTGTCAATCGAATGGTGTCGACGCCAATCAGGCGAGGATTCGGCTCAGTCGTTTCCGTGAGACGTCCACCCAGGGCCAGGCGGCGGCCCAGGAGTTCACCGACAAGCGTCAGTCTCGGGCTGGCCGCGATCGCGACCGCACCTCCATAGTCCAGCTGTCGAGTGAGTCCTCCAAATGAATACCCGATGTCACCGTTGATGCCAACGCGACCCCCTTCGAGTGACGCGGCGAGCCGAGGTTTCGTAACGGTCTTCCCCGATCCAAGGAGATTGTCTTTGTCTCCCGTCGGCAATCGCGATTCGATGCCGACGGCCAGACCGCTCCCGCCGCTGCGCAGGAAGTTGTACTTCATGCGAATGACGGCGTCCCCAACCCCCGAGGCGGAAGCGTCGGCAGTTGCCTGCGGAAACCGGGCGCCGCGCAGGGTGTCAATCCTCTCGCCACTGAGGGTCAGACGGACCAGTGGCAGCGCCGCGCCTAGGTCGAGCCGGTCGGTCAGCCCGATGTTTCCAAAGACGGTGAATGAATGACTTTGGAGCAACAGGGAGACCGTCTCGACATCGAACGGCTGGGCATTACCACGCAAGCGACTGGCGGTGGCGACCAGCGTGCCGTCGCGAAGATTCCTGCCATCGATGCGGCGGAAGATCACGTCCTGATAGCTCACGCCGATCGAGGGCCTCAGTCTCCCGGCCGTCAACGACCGCTCGACGAAGAAAGGCCCGAAGCTGTCGCTGGATCGAGCCGCGGCGCCACCGAGGCTTGGATCGACTCGATAGGTGAAGCCCGTCGAGGATGACCCAGTGGGCAGGGTCGCAAGCTCGGTCAGCAGAAACCGCGAGATGGTGTCGCGCGTGGCCGACGCTGCCTGTTCATCCTGGGCCGCATCGTCGGTAGTGATGGATCGATTCGTCAACAGAAATGAGAGGACGTCCTGGAGGCTCTGCTGCGCGTCGGCGACACTTGCGTGGGCGAGCACCAGCAGCGTCGCGAGGAGGCGTGTCTGCCGGCGCCCCGTGCGTCCGTTGCCCAGTGAGGCGGGCAATTTCAACTTACTTCCTATCCCTATCCTGGCTGACAGAAAATGTCTGCCCGGCGATCGTGAGCGTACCGTTGCGCCTGGAGGCAGACGGGTTCGCGGCCACAACGAACGCGACCGTTCCGTTTCCGCTTCCGCTTGCGCCGCTGGAAACGGTGACCCACGAGGCATTGCTCGCGGCGGTCCACGCGCATCCGGCCGTTGCCGTGACCGTGGACGATCCGCCGCCTCCCGCGCTCGTGGCATCCAGGCTCGAGGGACTGATTGAATAGGTGCAGTTGGCTGCTTGCGTCACCGTGAACGTTTGGCCAGCCACGGTCAGCGTCCCGGTCCGCGCCGGCCCGACGTTGGCAGACACCGAGTAGGAAGCCGTCCCATTGCCACTGCTGCTGGCACCCGATGTGACGGTGATCCAGGACGTGTTGCTGGCGGCCGTCCATGCACACCCCGAGACGGTCGTGACGGTGATCGAAGTCCCTGCGCCTCCGCCAGCGGGAGCCGATTGACTCGTCGGACTGACTGAATAGCTGCAAGCCACCGCCTGCGTCACGGTTAACGTTTGTCCCGCGATCGTCAGGGTGCCCGTCCGCGCGGCTCCGGTATTGGCAGCCACACTGAAGCTCACGCTGCCGGAGCCGGTCGCGCTCGTGCCGGCGGTCACGGTGATCCAGGGCACGTTGCCCGTCGCTGTCCACCCACATCCGGCAGTCGTCGTTACGCTCACGGACCCAACTGCCCCACCGGCGGCTCCCACCGACTGGTTGGTGGCACCAATCGAGAATGAACACGTCGCGGCGGCGGCCTGCGTCACCGTGAACGTTTGTCCCGCGATGGTCAGGCTGCCCGTCCGCGCGGCTCCGGTATTGGCAGCCACACTGAAGCTCACGCTGCCGGAGCCGGTCCCGCTCGCGCCAGCGGTCACGGTGATCCAGGGCACGTTGCCCGTCGCTGTCCACGCGCACCCAGCGATCGTTGTCACCCCGATCGGCATTCCCGTACCCCCTGCAGCGGTCACGGGCTGACTTGTCGGCGCGATCAGGAAGGAGCATGCGGGAGCAGCCTGGGTGACTGTAAATGCCTGATTGCCGATCAGGATTGAACCGGCGCGCGCGGCATCCGTATTTGCCGCGATCGAGAACGTCACGCTTCCGGGACCGCTGCCAGTTGCCCCGGACACTATTGTCAACCACGGCACGCTGCTCGTGGCCGTCCATGTGCACCCGACGGCGGTCGTGACGGCAATCGGCGTCCCCGTACCCGCCGTGGCGCCCGCCGATTGTGTAGTCGGGGTGATGGAGAGCGCGCAACTTCCGGCCTGACTGATCGAGAGGACCTTACCGGCAATCGACAACTCCGCGATTCGGGCCGACCCGGTATTGGGCGCGACCGAGAACGTGACGTTGCCGCGGCCCTGGCCGCTCGCGCCGGAGGTGATCGTGACCCACGGGGAGACACTCGTCGCGTCCCACGCGCAGCCTGCGGTCGCCGTCACGGCCGCTGTACCGGTGCCGCCGGCAATGGGCATTGACACCGTCGTCGGCTGAATGGAGAAGTTACACGAAGGGATAATCGGGGGAGCGATGGGAGCGATGGGAGCGATGGGGGCCGCTGCCTGCGAGACCGTCAACATCTGGCCGCCGACGTCCACCGAACCAGTCCGCGCGATGCCGGTGTTGGATGCTGCGCGAATCGTGACCGTACCCGGGCCGGTGCCTGTGGCTCCGGCCGTCACGGATATCCAAGGCGCGCCGCTTGATGTCGCCCACGAACACCCATTGGGACTGGTGACCGCGACGGTCGCCGTTCCGCCCGCGTCTGAAACGTCGACGCTGGACGCTGCAAGCGTGATGGTGCAGGCCGCGGCCTCCTGATTGAAGACGGCTTGTCGGCCGTTGACGGTCACCGTGGCCTGTCGTGAGATGCCGTCCGGGTTCGCAGCGACGTCGAACGCGACGGAACCACTCCCTTGTCCCGAGGATGGTGAGAGGCCGGAAATCCACTTCGATTCCGTAGCCGCCGTCCACGTGCATTCCGGCTGGGTCGTCAAGACGACGCTTCCGTGACCGCCCGCGGCGTCTATCGTCGAGGAGGCCGCACCGACAGAGACCTCGCACTTGGTGGGCGTCGGTCCGACGGCAGTGGTGGTCGTGCTCGTCGACCCGCAGGCGGCCACGACTGTCGCAAGAGCCATCGCGATGGCGACGCGCACCAGGCCAAACCTGAGCAGCTTGCCCGCCTTCATACCCTACCTCTTGATGCTCGCGACGCCGGCCGGAACGAATCCGAGCGAGCGGCACGCGATGCACGCCGCGCAGGGACACGTGATGGCTGGAGATGTCTGTTGTTCGAAGCGGCCGCCGGGCAGGGGGAACCGGAAGCGCCGCCTGTGATGATCACCGTGCGGAGCTGGATGCACAAGCTGAAGCGTCACGGATCACTTCCGTTACCGACCACATCCCGACCTTGAGCTGAATCAGGAGTTTCACTGCTAGGGACAGCCCAGCTATTATCCGAGCCGTGCAGCTCCTGCCCACTCAGACCAACGAGATACCTTTCTCTAATAGACGAGAGTCCGTTTCAACGAGCCGAATTCCAGATCGATTCGATAGGGAACGCAAACGCAGACGCGACGAAGTGCGCCCTTGAGCGTCGCCGGACTGCCAGACGACCGAAGGTAGACTCAGAATCGTTAGGCGCGGTCACGGAGAACTCGAAATTAGTGAGATCCAAATACTCGCGATCCTGAAGGACACCGAAAGCGGGCTGCCAGCCAACTGCTACGCGGTCGTCCCAGACTTTCCCGTGGTGGGGGTGGGCTGTCCGGGAGTCGCGATTTTTCTGAAACCCAAACCAGGATCGGGGCAGCGGGCTGTGGGCCGTCGGCCCGAGTTGCGAGGGCCATTTCTCTGGGCAAACGTGCGCCAATTTGTCAATTGAGCGAGACGGGATTGTCACCGCGTCGTGGTAATTAGCCGCGCCGGGGCGACGCCCTCTGGGTTCTGCGCGTACGTGTCGTTCGCGCCATGGCAGGTTCACGATTCGGGTTCGATATGAATGCGCGCCTGAGGCGCGGCCAAGCTGCCCCCCCAACTGACCCCCTAACCAGGCGGCGACGCCTAGGTTGGCGTAGCTCAGCTAAGGGGTCATCGCGGTTGTGAGGCGGAACTGGATCGAAGACCCGGACAAAACCTTCCAACGGTAGTAGCCGACGTGCACAAGATTTTCACCGGCAGTGACACGGGCCTCGGCGGCGAGTGACTGTTCGTTCAGATTGCCGGTGAAGTGTTGCCCACCGGCCCACAAGTGCAACTCGGAACGAAGATTCGGCTCCCACGCGAGCTCGAACCGCATCGTCCCGGCTCTTGGCGCGGTGATCCGGATCAGGCGACAGGGAGAACACCGATCGGCGCCGACATCATAGGACATGTCCATGAGTGTCAGATCTGGAACGGTCACGGTCTCTCCGGCCGTGATGTGGACGATGCGCTGCATCCGCATGTAGCCGGTGAAGTCGGGGGCGATGTCGAGGGTGCCGGGCTCGTATCCCTCCTTGTCGAAGCGAAGATGATTGCTTGCCAACGCGGCGAGCACGTACTGACCCAGTTGATCGGTCACCGTCGAGCGGCCCGAAACGACCTCGCTCACGCGGACGCCCGCGAGCGCACCCTGGCCGGGCTCGCGAACATCCCCCTTCACCACGAAGGTGCCTGGTGGCGTGACGCCGATCGGAAACCCGGTGCGCGACGATTGGTATTCCACCTCAATCGTTGCGACGCCGAAGCCAATGGCTGTCGCAAGTCCGCGCGGTGTGATGGTGACGACAGATGGGTCCCTCGACGTCCAGCTGACGTCTGCCGTCACGTCTCGCATCGTGCCATCGCTCCACGTCGCCATTACAGTCAGCTGGGCCGTGTCGCCCACCCCCATCAGGGAGTTCTGCCCACCGATCGCCAAGGACGCCAGGCGCGGAGGAACCGCAGCCGGCGCGAATCGCTGGTTAGCCGACAGGCTCGAACCGCCACACCCGATGTCGGTAATGGCGATTACGACGCAGATCAGAAGAGACCCTCGCGTCATGTGTACGACCGGGACGGGATGATCACGAGCCGGAGCGATGCTGTCAAGCGGAAGGATCGTGGCGCCTCCAAGCGATCGCCGCCTCAGCACGGTGCAGCAGCGGAAGTGCCGCTTGTGACAACTTTCGAGCGTCGCTTGCGTTCTCTGGCGGGCAACGTGGGACACAAGACGCGACGCAGATCAGTTTGTAGCCTCTTCCTTAAGCATCGCAAACAACTCTTGGGCCCGGTTGAGGTTGGCATCGCGTGTAAGCTAGAAAGTCTTTCCACAGGGAGGTCACGATGGCAACAGCAACACAGTCCAACCTGCAGGCGAAGACGATCTCACCAAGCCTCACGGTCAACGACCTTCAGCGAAGCATCAAATTCTTCGAGGGCCTAGGATTCACGGTGGAAGACCGCTGGGAAGAACAAGGCAAGTTGCTTGGCGTTACGCTGCGCGCGGGCAATGCCAGCATCGGCTTGAGCCAGGACGACTGGAAGAAAGGACGCGACCGGCAGAAAGGGGTCGGGATGCGCCTTCTTATCGGTACGAAACAGAACATTGATCAGATCGCGTCGCACGCCAAGACGGCGGGCATGAAGCTCGACTCCGAGCCGCACGACACTGAGTGGAAGACCCGCGCCTTCGACATTACGGAGCCGAGCGGCTTCAAGGTTACGATTTCCTCCGAGATGTAGGCTCGCTCGTGCGTGACGATGGGGGCCGCTGGTCGAATCCAGTGGCTCCCTCGCAGCTCACCACTTTTTCCGAACGATTCTCAGCGATGTGCGCGGGCGACCGCTCGCCTGAAACCCTAACTGGTTTCAGCCCGGCGTCGAGAGCAACGGCACGAGTGTCAGAGGCCGGTGCCGCAAAGCCGTTGGTGTTGGAGTCTCCGCTTCCGCATTTCACTCGCTCACGCTCGTTCAATGCGTCCGGCATCACGATCCCGTTCATGATCTGCTTGATGCTCTCCACCGGCGTGCGCGGCTACGCCGCGACGGCCACAGGTGAGGGCTGAGGCACGTAGGCTCTTCCCTCTGAGTGATCGTGCTCGTCCGCGTCCTCGCCCATGTGGACATGGCCGGGCGGAAGGACCAGCCCTGGCAGGAGGATCGCGACGCTGAGAATCGCGACGGCACGGCGAGACACAATGGGCATTATGTGTGCTCAGGCCGGGCAGATCTGCTTCACCATGCCGCTCTGGGAGCGGCGCCCGTTCCATCACTGACCATGAAGGGCGATGTCGAGTTCCGCATTCACGGCATGGATTGCGCCGACGAGGTGGCCATCCTGCGTCGAGAGCTGACTCCGCTGGTGGCGTGCGCCGACCGGCTGGCCTTCGACATCATGCGCGGAAAGATGATCGTCCGACACGGGTCTCCACCGACGACGCCGGAACAGGTCGCCGTCGCCGTGGCGCGCACGGGGATGCGCGCGGAGCCATGGCAGGACATCCAGCCCGGGGCCGCGGACGTGAGCTTCTGGCATCGCCGGGGCCGGACGGTCCTGACGTGCCTGAGCGGTGCGTTCTGTGCGGCGGGTTTCGCGGTGCACGCGATCAGCGATGGTGTTCGAGCCGCCCTCGGAACAGAAGGCGCCGGCACGGCGCAATCACCCCCGATGCTCGCGGTCACGCTCTACGCGGGCGCCATCATCACGGGGGCCTGGTTTGTGGCGCCGCGCGCATGGAATGCGGCGCGCCGGATGCGGCCGGACATGAACCTCCTCATGATGATCGCGGTCGTCGGTGCGGTCTTCATCGGTGAATGGTTCGAAGCGGCGGTCGTCTCGTTCCTCTTCGCGCTATCGCTCGCGCTCGAATCCTGGAGCGTGAGCCGCGCGCGGCGTGCCGTCGAGGCCCTCCTCGCCATCGCGCCTGCCGCGGCTCGCGTGATGCAGGACGATGGCAGCGACGTTGCGGTGCCGGCGGCTGACGTGCCCATCGGCGCGCGAATCCTCGTCAAGCCCGGCGACCGCGTCCCGCTTGACGGGTTCGTTCGTCACGGCACAAGCCACGTCAATCAGGCCCCGATTACCGGCGAAAGTCTGCCGGTCGAGAAGGCTGAGGGTGCGGAGGTCTTCGCGGGCACGATTAATGGCCAGGGCGCACTGCAGGTCGAGGTGACACGTCTCGTCGGCGAGACCACGCTCGCGCAAATCATCAGGATGGTGGGTGAAGCTCAAAGCCGGCGCGCGCCGTCCGAGCAGTGGGTCGATCGGTTCGCGCAGGTGTACACACCAGTGATTCTCGGCGTGGCGATCGTCATCGCGATCGCCCCTCCCCTACTGGCCGGCGGTGAATGGACCGCGTGGCTGTATCGGGCGCTCGTGCTGCTCGTGATCGGCTGTCCCTGTGCACTCGTGATTTCCACGCCGGTCAGCATCGTCGCGGCGCTGGCCGCCGCAGCCCGCAACGGCGTGCTCGTGAAGGGCGGCGCGTTCATGGAAGCACCAGCGCGGTTGCGCGCAGTCGCTCTGGACAAGACGGGCACCATCACCGAGGGCCTTCCCAGCGTACTCGACGTCATTCCGATGAATGGCCACACACGAGCCGAACTTCTGGAGGCGATGGGCGCCGTCGAAGCGCACAGCGATCATCCCCTGGCGCGCGCAATCATCAAGGAGGTGAAAGGCCGCGGGATCAGCATTGCGGCCGCGGAGGAGGTCCGTGCGGTGGACGGACGCGGCGTGACGGCCACGATTCGCGGTACGCGGTACTGGCTGGGTTCTCACAGGTACCTGGAGGACCTTGGCCAGGACACCCCGGCGGTCCACGCACAGCTCGAATCAATGTCGGCGGACGGGCGCACGATCGTCGTAATGGGCACGGACGATCACGTGTGCGGCTTCGTCACCCTCGCCGACGGCGTCCGGCCGGCGTCCGCCGCTGCTGTCCAGGCCCTCCGCGCGGCCGGCGTCGAGCGCATCGTCATGCTCACCGGCGACAACCGTCCGACCGCAGAGCGCATCGCCAGGGAAGCCGGCATCGATGACGTTCAGGCGGAGCTGCTGCCGGCGGACAAGGTCCGCGCGGTCGAGGACCTGGTTCGTCGATTCCAGTACGTCGCGATGATCGGAGACGGTGTCAATGACGCGCCCGCCATGGGTCGCGCTACCATCGGCGTCGCGATGGCCGCCGCGGGGAGCGACGCAGCGATCGAAGCGGCCGACGTCGCGCTGATGTCGGACGACCTCGCGAAGCTGCCATGGCTGATTCGCCATTCGCGCCGGACCCTCGGGATCATCCAGCAGAACGTGACGCTTGCCCTGGGTGTGAAGGCCCTCTTCATTGCGCTCGCCTTCCTGGGCCGGGCGACGCTGTGGATGGCCATCGCGGCGGACATGGGGGTGTCGCTCGTCGTCATCGCCAACGCGCTGCGGTTGCTGCGGCTGTCAAAGCCGGAAGGGTGAGACGAAACGCACCTGTAACGAGAGGGTGCAGAGGCGGTACACGTCTTTTTCAGTTCCCATTCACCGGCACGCGCTGCCTCAATTCTTCGAACCACTGCTCGACGACAACCATGCTCGCAGGGGTCGCAGGGTGATCGCTGGCCGAGCTGGCTTTGAGCATGAGGAACCGCTGGCCGTCAGCCGACACGTCGAAATGGCGCGAGGGATTTGGCTCGGCATACTTGGTGTCGAACACCTTCACCGGAGTGCCGAGGCTCATCGTCGGTCCGGTGGTGCCCACCGGCACGGCGATGAGCACATTCGACGCGTCGAGATAGAACAGCTCGCGGCCGTTCCGCGCCCACACGGGGCGTGTACCGCCCGCCGTTGACACCTGCCAGCGGCCGTTGTCGACGCGCGGGAACGGTCGCACGTAGATCTCGTCGCGGCCCGATTCATTCGACTGGTACGCAAGGTACCGACCATTCGGAGAGAAGTCGGAGAAGCTTCCGTTGAACTTGAGATCACGAACTGGATCGGACCCAGGTGGACGTGTCAGTGGGAGAAACACGATGTTGGTTGGGACCGCACCGGCCATGAGGTCAAAGCCCGCAACCCACTGGCCATCCGGCGCGATCGACGTCGGCCATTGGGGTGTGGCGCTCGTCGACAGGCGGTCGACGGTGCCGCTGCCGTCGGCGGCCTGCTTGTACACACCTGGCATGCCCGTACGGCCCGACTCGAAAATGATCTGCCGGCCATCGGGCGTCCAGACCGACATTCCGGCTCCGCCGGATTCGAAGGTCAGGCGTCTGAGCGTCTCTTGCGCGAAGTCCCAGATCCAGATGTTCGTGTTCTGATCGTAGACTTCAGCCGCCACACGCGTCCCGTCGGGCGACAGGCGCGGCGTACCGTAGGCGCGCAGCGGCGCTCCGGTCGGTTCTTCGTGTCCCTTTCGGTCAACCCAGAGCAGCGCGCGCGGCGTCGCGAGTTCACTCAGTCCAGCGCCGATGTACACGAGTCTGCCTGCACGCGAGACCGCGTAATTGGCTCCGCCGGTCGGCTTCATCATCACGTGGTCGACGACCGTCACCGGATCGCCGAGCACCTCGAGTCGGACTGGATCGAACCGCACGGCGCGCAACGCGCCAGCCGCCGCGAAGATCAGGTGACCGGTCTCCACGTATTGGGCGTCGCCGCCTCCCCGAATCAGGGTCTTGCGCTGGCCGGTCTTCAGGTCGAGGACAGCGACCGAGCTGTCCGCCTGGCTCGCTGTCGCAATCGTGAACAGGACGCCCCGTCCGAGCGGCAGCACCGAGGGGAACGAATAGGTACCCTCAGGCTGTGCAGGGTCCACCGTCGTCAAGATCGTTGGCTCACCGCCGTCCGCCGAGACGCGCCACAACCCGGTGCCCGGGGTGTTGGTGGCGAACGTGACGGTGTTGTCGTCGCCCCAGCTTGCGCCAAGCGGTACCCCGCTGAACCGGCACAGCGTGATGGCGGGACCACCGGCAATCGACACCTTCTTCAGCTCGGTATTCTCGAAAAACCCGATCCACCGGTTGTCAGGTGAAAAGAACGGCGCATATGCCCCGCCGACATCCGCCACTAGCTTGGCCTCGAGTTGATCGATCGCACGCACCATCAGTGGGCTGCCGGCGGTGTTCGACCCTCCAGCGCGGTAGACGAGGTGGCGGCCGTCGGGCGACAACGCAAGATCGCGAGCGAGGCCCGATACGTTGAGCGGAAGTCCTGGCGCCGGTACGATGGCGAACCGCGCCGGCAGCGCAGGAGTCGCGGGCGCGGGCCGCATCAGGATCCATGCGACAAGCGCGGCGATGACCGTGAGGCCGGCCAGCGCCGCGATCGCCACCGGCGTGACACGGCGAGGCGGCGTCGCCGCACGTGCGAGCGTTTCGCCGGCTGGACACGCGTTCGCGTCATCGATCTCCAGTCGAGCGTCGGACATCGAATCGAGTCGTCTCTTGCGATCCTTTTCCAAACACCGCCGCAGTAATCTGCGGATCGGTACAGGCGTGTCGGCCGGCAGCTTCGTTCCGTCCGGCTCGCGTTCGAGAATCGCGGCGATGGTGTCGGAGATCGTGTCGCCCGCGAACAGCACGCGGCCCGTGAGCATTTCGTAGAGCACACAGCCGAACGACCAGATGTCCGTCCTGCGGTCCAGCGGCGCGCCGCGCGCCTGTTCCGGACTCATGTACGCCGGGGTGCCGAGGATGGTCCGCTCGCCGAGATTGGTGGCCGTCAGCTTCGGCGATCTGGAGAGGTCGGACTGTGGGGCGCCGTCGCACACCTTCGCCAGCCCGAAGTCGAGCACCTTGACCACCCGGGCGCCGGTGATCTTGATATTCGCCGGCTTGAGGTCGCGATGAATGATGCCCTTCTCGTGCGCCGCTTCCAGCGCTTCGGCGATCTGCCGCGCGATCGGCAACGCCTCTGCCAGCGGAATCGGCCCGCGTCCGATGCGGTCGGCAAGCGTCGGGCCATCGACCAGCTCCAATACCAACGCTCGCGTACCGTTCGATTCTTCGAGGCCGTGGATGGCGGCGATGTTCGGATGATTGAGCGTGGCAAGCAGCTGCGCTTCGCGCGTGAACCGCGCGAGGCGGTCCGGATCGACCGCGAACAGCTCGGGCAACACTTTCAGGGCGACGTCGCGATGGAGGTTCGTGTCGCGAGCGCGGTACACCTCCCCCATGGCGCCCGCACCGAGCGGGGCGACGATTTCGTACCTGCCTACGCGAAGACCAGGCGTGAGGACAGCGGCGACAGGCAACTGATCGAGAAAGCCGGCGTCCGAGGTGTCCGCCGTCAACAGCGACTCGACTTCCCGACGCAGCGCCTCGTCTGCAGTCGCCGTGGCCAGAAATGCCTCGCGCTCTTCAGGCGGCCGTTCCACTGCTGCCTGAAACAGCGCCTTCACGCGCGGCCATCGCTCGTCGGTCACGGTCGAACGTCGGCACCGAGCTCACGATTGAGCCAGGCTTTCGCCGTCCGGTAGTCGCGCTTGGCCGTCGATGGCGACACGCTGAGCACATGCGCCGCCTCTTCGATCGTGAGCCCACCGAACGCGCGCAGCTCCACGATTTTGGCCAGTTCGGCGTCGAGCTTTTCCAGGCGATCGAGCGCGTGATCCAACGCGAGGACCGGTATCCCGTTCGGCGCGGCCACATCTCTGGCCTCGTCGATCGACACGCACCGCACACCGTCACCCCGCTTGCTCGCGCCGTGACGACGGGCGTGATCGACCAGGATGCGCCGCATGACCTGCGCCGCTACGCCAAAGAAGTGTGCCCGGTTCTGCCAATCGGCCCGTCGCTGATCGACGAGCCGCAGGTAGACCTCGTGGACGAGCGCCGTCGGCTGGAGCGTGTGGTCGACCCGCTCCATCCGGAACTGCCGGTCGGCGATGCGCCGGAGTTCCGCATAGACCCGCGGTAGTAACGCGTTGAGGGCGTCGCGATTGCCGCGACTCCATTCGCCCAGCAGCGCCGTGACGTCGTGATCCGCTGCCATCGGAGCTTCTTTTTATCACCCCTTGACCCAATGTGGGCGGCCATTGCGCGATCTCACACAAGGGCCGCTCTTGCGGGGTTCAGGGCGCCGGCGGTCACAACACAGGGGCGGCAACGCCGAAGGAGTCTGCTGTGAAATTCACGAAATCGCTCACGACAAACCACGTTGTTCTTGGATGTCTCTGTGCCGGAGCGCTGGCCGTTGCCGCATGCGCAGGCGGCCCCGGGGGTCCGACCGCCCCCAGCGCGAGTGCGGTGACGTCCAGTGTGACGGCGACCGCGCCTGCAAGTGAGCAACCCGTTGGACAAGGGGCCGTTACGGCGTCGTCGCCGATTCAACACCTTCTCGTGAGGAAAACGTGCGACGCCTTCAACCACTGCACGGTGGTGGAGTCTGTAACGGGGCCGATCCCTGTCGGAACCGAGGCTCTCTACACCGGGCCCTTGCTCGAAAGACGCACGACCAGCGGCGTCATCCTTACAACCCCGGCCGGAGACAGCGCCACGGGCGAGTGCTCATTGAATTACAACTCGGGACTCGGTACGTGTGTGTTCACAAGCGGAACCGGGGCGTTGGCGGGATTCCATGCGAATTTGAAGGTCACCTCCGCGTTCCCGCCAGAGCATCCAGGCGGCTTGTTCACCTGGGATGGAACGTATCACTTCGTCGGCCGCGATTGAGGCGAGAGGAGAGACGCGTCTGTCAGTCCGCATGCGACCTTTTGCCCCGTTACGTACGCACATCGACATATTCGTCAGTGGCGGCAGCGGCGCCGCTCGCGATTGGAACGGATCACTGGCAAATTCAGTGTTTGACGGGCGCGTCCTGAAATTGCAGGGGAAACGACTCCATGAGGCGAGCCTTTATCAGAGTCGTTCTAGCTGGTGTCCTCGTCGCCGCCGGAGCGGTTCCCGCCATGGCACAAACGGCGACCCCCACGTTCGACGATCTCCGCGCCGAGGCGCATCGGGGCGAGACCGTACACGTCACGGACCAAGGGGGCACGAAAGTGAAGGGCCGCGTCGTGAGGATCTCGGCGACGTCGATCGACCTGCTCGTGAACGACGGCTCGCGTGAGTGGGCCGCCTCGGATGTGGCGCGGATCACGCAGCGCCGTGGCCACGCGCGCCGGGGTGCTTTGATCGGACTTGCCGTCGGAGCCGGCTACGGGGTACTTCTGGTCCTCACGGACGGCGAATGCCGGAACTACGGCTATAGCGGCTGTGGACCTCAAGACGCGGCGGACGCGCTGTTGCTCGCGGCCTTGTTCGGCGGCGTTGGCGCCGGCACCGGCGCGGCTATCGGCGCGGCGATCAGACCGGAGCGTGTCCTGTACGCCGCGCCGAGTCCTCCATCGGCGCATGTGCTCGAACTCCGCCTGGCGCCGGGCGTGATTGGGTTGCGGGCCCAACTCCAGTTCTGAGTACCATGGCGCCCCACGGGTTCCGGTTCGAAGGAAATCTCGACTTCTAAGGCTCACCAGAAAGGAGGCGCGACAAAACTATTGTCGTCGCCCTCCCTATTCTCTTTGTTCGGCGCAAGGGCGATCAGCGGGGAAGCTCATCATCTCCAGCCCCGTCACGAATGCACGTCGATGAAAGTGTTCCGCACGACCCCATCGCAGTAATATCTTGAGTCGGTCCAAGCGTTCGGTCCATGGGAACTCCTGACGAGAAGGTGTCGGTGGCTTCGTCAGGCGTCCGATACTGGAGGCAAACGTGATCAAATTGATTGTGGCGCTCACACTCTCCTCAATTTGTGTGATGGCGTGTGGGCAAGCACCGCCTGTTCAATCCGAGGCCGCGGGGCAGGCCGTGTCGCCGGCGCCGGCGCAACCTGAGGCGTCCACGCCAGTGACGGCCGCACAACCTCCGTCGAAACTCGAGCCCTCGCCGCCACCGGAGCCTGCGTTCCGTGAGGTGACGATTCCCGCCGGCACGTCGCTCAGCGTGACGCTCCTCAGCTCGGTGGCGTCGAACACGAGCAAGGTGGAGGACCCGATCACGGGGTCCATCGCGAAGGCCGTGACCATTTCCGGTGTGACCGCGCTTCCCGTCGGCACGCAGATGCTCGGAACGGTGACTGAAGCGAGCGAATCGGGCCGGATCAAAGGCAAGGCGTCCGTTGCGTTCCGCTTCGATCGGCTGGTGGTCAACGGCGAAACGGTCCGTGTCCAGACCGCGAACGTGCAGAACGAGGCGGCCGCGGACACGAAGTCCGACGTCAAGAAAGGCGGGGTCGGCGCAGGAGTCGGCGCAATCGTCGGCGGCGTGATCGGCGGGGGCAAGGGCGCGGCCGTTGGCGCCGTGACGGGCGGCACGGCCACAGTCCTCGCCACGAAAGGCAAAGAAGTAGAAATTCCGTCCGGTACCGTCGTCAGTGTTCTCGTCCAGGATCCGATCACGGTGAGGGTGGCGGCGAAGTAGTTCCATTCCGCGGACCGATTCGTGCGGTGAGTCTGGTGGTAGCCTGCCGAGCCGATCATGCTCGCGCTAGAGCTTGAGCCGCAGCGAGGCTTCGCAATGACGAACGAAGGCGAGGTGCTCGGTGAAGCAGGCCATCAACAATCGCCGAGAGGGGCTCACTACGTTTTCCTGCCAGTAACTCATGCACTCGGCTCCTCAGCGGGCTGAGTAAATCTGCGGCTCAACCGTGGCCCGCTGAGCCCGTTGCGGCGTCGTGCCGTGACGTGCAGTGCTAATTGCCGTGGCGCTCTTCTTGCTTTTTCTGCCGCAGGTCATCCATGTCACGCACCCCATGCCCTGCACTCGTGCTGCTGTTGGTGCTCAGTTCTGGATGCGTTCGCAAAACACCTGAGCCACCGCCTTCGGAACCAGCTTCTGCACCAGCTCCCGCGCCAGCTCCTGCGCCGGCTCCTGCGGCAGCGCCTGTACCGGCTCCCGCATCGGCTCCTAAGCCCGTTGCTAAGGCGCCGGCGCCCGCGCCCACGACAGCAAAGGCGCCGGCACCGCCACCGAAAGAGGCCGCTCCGCCCGTGACCAAAGCGCCCACCGGCACGACAAGCGGCAAGGTCACTCCGCCTGTGACGAAGCCGCCGGCGCCAACCACACACGGCAAGGTGACGATGCCTCAGACCGCTGCGCGCGCGACGTTGGACCTGGAGGCACTGAAGATGAGGCTGAGAGACACCAACGCGATCGGGGTGTTCACGAAGCTCTCGCTCAAGAACAAGGTGGACGACCTGCTGGAGGAGTTCCGCGCGTATCACCGTGGCAAGGCCAAGCCGACGCTGGAGGAGCTCCGCAGTTCTTACGATCTGTTGATGATGAAGGTGCTCTCACTGCTGCAGGACCGCGACCAGATGCTCGCGACGACAATCGTGGCATCGCGCGAGACGATCTGGGGTCTTCTGGCCGACCCCAAGAAATTCGCGGCCCTGCAAGCGTGAACGGGAGACTCCATGAGAAAACACTCGAACGTGCTGTCGTGTTCGCTGTTCCTGATGACGTGTCTCGCCATGCCGGCGTTGGCCGGGCAGCAGCAGGACGATAAGGCGCTGAAGAAGGACTTGGCTGCAGTCATCGCCCTTCAGGGAATGCCCTGTGACGAAGTCATCGAGGCGACGATGCAGGGCAAGAACGACTACGCCGCGACGTGCAAGGACGGCAACAAGTACCGTGTCTACGAGAATGACAAGGGGCGCGTGATCGTCACGAAGCGCTAGCCTACTTCCCTACTTTCGCTTCGGTCCCCTCGCCGTGTACCGCGCGAGCACGAGGTTGTCGAGGTGGAGGTTCCGGGTCCAGATGAATTCTGCATCGCCGAACAACTGCGCGTACTTCGTGTAGGACACCTGATTGGTGACTTCGACGGGCCGCCAGAAGATCGCGAGCGGCCACCGGGAATCATTGAAGCGCGGTGAGTTCCAATCCATCGGAATCGGGAAATGCAAGGCCTTGCATGTCTCCGGTTTCATGCCGCAGGCCGGACGGACCGACTGTGAGCAGAAGCTGGAATCGCGTCCCGCGGCGGTGACGCGGACGCAGGCGGGATCGTCGAGCGGTGCGATGTAGAACGTGTCCGCCCGCCAGTCAGTATGAGTCCCGTTGCCGTCGCTGAAGTAGGCAATCATGCCCGCATCGCCGACATTGAAGGTGCTGTATTCCATCCCGACGCCCTGATGCGTCTCCCAGTCCACTCCCATGATGGCGTAGGTCATCGGATACTTCGCCTTGAAGCGGACCACGCTCGTGTTGAACGGCGTCATCGCGATTGAATCGCGCGCGATGAACTTGCCGTTCACGTACAACTCGAAATAGTTGTCGGCATGAATGAAGCCGGTGATCTCCACGCCGTCGTTGTCGACGACCACGGTCTTCAATTGCGACATGTAGTCGGGATTGTCGCCGGGGCCCACGCAATTGTTGTAGACATCAACCGCCGTGGCGCCCTCGGTGACTACCGGCGCAGGCGCCATCCACTTCTTGCCATCGTCGGATGTCACGGTGCCCACCCGGATTGGAAAGACGTCTGGCTGAACGTTGACGTCGGTGGAACAGCGAGGCGGGTATCCCGGCACCGGTTTGAGGTCGGTGGCGAACCCGCTGCTGACGGAACCCTTCTCGAGGGCGCCCGAGGCGCTCGTTGCAGCCCCGCCCTGGCCCGCCTGCAATGACTGGGTGGTGACCAATCCGACAAGGAACGCGAGACCGGCGGCGATTCCGATGAGGTTCTTGACGCGCATCGTTGGCCTCTTTTCGCGGTTTCAGTACCTGAACGGGAGACGCACCATGCTAACCCGACGCGGGAATCAGGCCGCAAGTCGCGCGGCCGCCGGGCCGTGGATCTGCTGATCTCTGGCGGCGCACGACTTTCCGTTAGACAATCCGTCACGACACGTGACAACGACCGCTCTCGCAACAGCGTGCTCACCCAACGGAAGCTGCGGCTAATGGGGGGCAATCCAACAAGGGCCGCCCCGCGGGCCGACGCCGTCCCGGGCGGGGCGCAGCCGGCGTTCGCCGCCACGCTTCGCCAGCACAACCTCCCGGCGCTCACGCGCGAGGTGGTTACGACGCTGCAGATCAATGTGGGCCGACTGTGTAATCTGGCCTGCCATCACTGCCACGTCGAGGCCGGACCACTGCGCACGGAGATCATGCCTGAGCGCGTGGTCGACCGCCTCATCGCATTGCTCGATCTCAATCCAAGCATTGCCGTCGTCGATCTCACCGGCGGCGCGCCGGAGATGAATCCCAGTTTCCGTCGCCTCGTGATCGAAGCGCGCCGCCGCCATCTGCGGGTCATCGACCGTTGCAATCTCACGATTCTCTTGACACCCGGCTGCACCGACCTGCCAGCGTTTCTCGCCTCGCAGGAGGTGCATCTGATCGCGAGCCTGCCCTGTTACACCTCCGCGAACGTCGATCGCCAGAGAGGTCTCGGGGTGTTCGATGGCAGCATCGAGGCGTTGAAGCGGCTCAACGCTCTCGGCTATGGGCGCGCGCATTCCCCGCGCCACCTGGATCTCGTATACAACCCACTTGGCGCCGCCCTGCCGCCTTCACAAACCGTGCTCGAGGCCGAGTACCGCGAAGAACTCGAGCGTCTGTTCGGCATCGAGTTTCACCAACTGCTCACGATCACGAACATGCCGATCAAGCGCTTCGCGACGCAGCTTGCGCAGACCGGACAAACCGACGCGTACATGAGCCTCCTCGTCAATCACTTCAATCCGGCGACGGTGCCCGGCGTGATGTGTCGATCGCTGGTCAGTGTGGGATGGGACGGACAGCTCTATGACTGCGACTTCAATCAGATGCTCGACATTCCGCTCGGCGCCTCCGGCTTGACGGGGGCCAGCACGATCTGGGACATCGACGCCTTCGATCGCCTGACCGGGACGGCTGTCGCGACGGGTCAACATTGTTACGGGTGCACGGCGGGCGCCGGGTCGAGTTGCTCTGGAGCGCTGGCGTGATTCGCCTCCCCCTCATGGCGATGCGGTCGTGCCCCCTCGCGTATGTCTACGCGGTCGCTCGGCAGTGAGACATCGTTGGGCCACGATCCTTGGCGCGGCGGCGCTTGTCGCGCTGGCGGCTGAATTCGCGGTCACTGTCCCGATGCGTGACGCCATCGGACACCTGATCGATTGGATTCGCAGCGCGGGCGCCACCGGCGTCGCGGTCTATACGGTGGTGTACGTCGTGTTCACGATCCTGCTGATTCCGGGGTCCCTCCTGACCGCCGGCGCAGGGCTCGCCTACGGCCCGAGCCTCGGCATCCTCCTGGTTTCCCCAGTGAGCGTGGCGGCAGCAACCTTGTCCTTCGTGCTCGGACGGACGATCGCGCGCGGCTGGATCGCACGCCGGGTCGCCGCGGACGCCAGATTTCGAGCCGTCGACGCCGCTATCGGCCGGCGAGGATTCAAGATTGTGCTCCTGCTCCGACTGTCGCCCCTCTTTCCGTTCAATGCCTTGAACTACGCGCTCGGACTGACGGACGTGCGCCTGCGCGACTACATC